>JACCDP011064188.1_pt1 | contig 13320 bp, 14 predicted proteins | sample 7445841 | NCBI WGS metagenome assembly JACCDP01 (sample SAMN15323441, study PRJNA562643) | freshwater metagenome | isolation source: river surface water | place: USA:Blue River Watershed | collected 2017-08-17
CTGCTTTTCCGTACACCTGATCCAGATCAGAAGCACGAACTTTTTTAACAAAGTCTTTGATTGCCTGCATCAAAGCCATCGGTTTATCGACAGTAAACAGGTGCAGTTCGGCTTGTTTTGGCGCAATTGTGTTAAGCACAAGAACAGAATCGCCGTGACGCAAAAGGACTGCTTTTTTGGCTCTCAACAATTTTGATAGCCCGCGCAAAACAGCCGCAGGATTTTTACCAACGGCTTTAACGTTTTGCGAAATAATCTCGGATGGGGTCATAGAGGCACCTTTAACCAAAATCTTATCATGATGGCAGCGCAGACACAAATGTTATCGACCCGATGGCCGAAGGCGTGGCGGGGTACGCCATGGGGGTTGTTTGCGCATTCTGATGGTACAGATACACACCTGCTCCGCCCCCAGAAGTAGCCGCCTGCTCGGTGCCCCACCACAACCCAACAGTATCGCCGCCGTTCAATGTAAACACGACCTCCGAATATCCGCACAAATACGACGGAGCGCCACTGCTTTTACGAGCGGGCAGGGTAAAGATTGTTGTCGAATTGGCTATATCGTTGGCAGAAGTAGACCCGTTAACCCGTAGCCAAACAATCACGTCATGGGCAAGGTTGTCGGTGTTGGCCATCTCAAGGCTGTAGGTGATCTTGTAGATGCCGGGAAACTGCGCCGTGGCTGTGTTGTCTGCGTTTAGGGTAAACCCACCCCCAGAGTCAAGCGTGTTCCACTTCACGATGGTGGCCGTGTTCGAGGCGGTTGCGTACTGATCATCGTCGTACGACGCGGCAACGTGGGGGAAACTCAAGAAACGACCGCCCTGATTGTCAAAAAGCAAACCTAAAGAGTTACGAAGTTGGTTGAAATACAGGCGTAACGTGTTTGAGTGCTGATCTTGATACCTGCGGTCATAGGTTTCCGGCCCCAGTGGCAGGTTTGGCGCGGCAGGATTGATGATGCGATTTGCCATTTACCGCCTGCCGTCCTGACGAATGTCGATGCGAGGTGCGCCCAACTGCCAAGCAGTGTTGACTTGGTTGGAACTAATCTTGAAGATCATCTGTCGCCCGCGCACCCGGGTGTAAATCTGACCTGTAAATTCTTCCGTGATGACGTAGTTTGATCCTTTGGATACCAGCGCAGAAGCATTGTCAATCGACCCGGAACCCGAGTTGTAGAGGCCGTACAACGTCATGGTGACACGGGGGCTGTCGTTGTTTGCAGGGTCGTTGGACGAGTTCTGGAACGTCAGGTCAGGCAGGATACGCCATACAAATCCAAAGTTATGGCCGTCGCCAATGTCGAACTCTGAAGACCCAATGTACGCATTGATGGCAGTGGTTGTCGCTGTCTCACCGTCATTGAGGCCCTCTTCGTGATTGACAATGTTGTTGCTGTAGGTCGCGGCCTGCGGATAATCGCGCAACCCCGAATCGGACCATGCTGTACGCGCCATGGTGCCGTAGTACCAAACGTTTTCCGCATAGTTGTACACAACGTACTTGTCGATTGTGTTGCTGTTGGCCGAGCAATAAAACCACCAAACCTCGTTGAAACCTTCATTTGTGCCTGCAAAAACCTGCGCACTTTGAGACTGGTTAAAGTCCGAAAACACGTACCGACGCAGATCGCAATTGAGCGTTTGTACGCGGCCGTCATAAGAGTAGAACTTGTCCACACCCATCCAGTACACCACACCAGAAGCAACAATTGCAGCGTTTTGCCCAACGATAGAGATGTTGTCCCCAAGCAACTGCGACTGCCAGACGTACGGCGGGCCAAGGTATTGCAGCGAGTAGATCGACGCATCCGTAATCACCACAATTTCTTGGCGTGTCTGCACCGTGGCCACAATTTCTGAGCCGTGTGACAAACGCACAAAACCCGCTTGGTTGGTTGAATCCGGGGTCCAGTTATAAGGATCGTCTTGGTTCGACCACCGGATCAACATCGGGTCAATGGCGCTGGAGCCAATGTCGTTACACCCAAACGCAATGATAAAACGCGAAGTGTCTGAGATCGTAAAGGTGTTGAGTATTGTCGGAATGTCGACAGGCGTTATGGTGTGCACACCTGACTGCGATCCAGAGGTGTTGACGACAGCCCCTGCCTCTGTCAACAAATTAAAGGTGAGGCCGTCCACGTTGAACACATAATAGGTTGTGCCCGCCGTGATACCCGTCGGCAACGCACCGGTGGTGGAGAACTTGATGGCCGCGCCCTCGGTGTAGAGCACCGTGGATGTGACCACGGCAGGCGAAGCAATAGTGATTGTGGCAGTCCCGCCAAGAGAGTTGAGCAAAACCCCCCGTGTGTTTACGCCGTTCGTTGCGTCCCAATAATAAAGACCGCCACCGCGAGGACTGAAAACTAAGTCTTCGCCATAGTTCATCTGGCTCCAAATGCGGATGGACGTGAAAAGTGAAGCACCGCCAATTCCCCATTTACCAGCGCCCCAGTTGCCCGCTCCCCAGCCAGTAGCCGGAACCACAGATGCCGGACCAACGTTGATTTGATATGCGGCAACAACTGACGCACCGCCACCCGGGGAACCTGCAATCGCCGTGGCATTGGGTGTGACAGAAAGTTGAATGGTGTACGTGTTGGCGTTGATGACGGTGACTTGAAACTCGCGGTTCAGCACTGCGGCAGTAACGTTTGTGCCCACGCCACCAATATCGGTTGCTCCGCTGAAAGTCACAAAGTCACCCGTCACGCAGCCGTGATTGGTATCGGTAACTGTTACCGTGGTTGAGGCGGTAAGAGCAAACGGGTCTGTGTTAATTGTGACCGTAGAACGGATGGGTGTGATGTCGTTGTACGCGCCGCCGCGCTCGATGTAAAACTTCAGGTTTGTGCCAACACCAAGCAGATTTAGAAAGCCCAGCGTCACCCAGTTCCACAGCGAACGACACACGCCTTGAAAAGTGTTTGCGGATATGCGCCGCCAACCGCCAATTACTTCGGGGTTACCCTGACGAAAACGCACCTTGTCGCACTCGTACCAACCCCCTTCCGTGGTGTAACGGGTGTTTTCGCGGTTAACACCGGGTTTGAAAAGGATTTTCTGTAATGGCATGGCCGTATTTTCCCTTTAAGAGAGGAAAAGCGCAATCTCGGCTTCACGGCGTCTGACCAGCCCGGGGAGCACTTTTCCACCACCTTTTGTCCAACTTCTGAACGCTTGCGCCGCGCCTTCCCAATCACCTCGATTGGCTCGCATCCTGATCTGGGAGCGTTGGAGGTTTCCTAACCCTGCGTTGTACGCAAAAGATACAAGAGCGTCGAAAGCGCCTTGACGCCCATCCACGCCGGGAATAAGACGAAGAACACCCCGTTCAAAAGTTCCGACATCAGTGCGGAATAGTTCGTCGATCTCCGGTTTCGTCCAGACACGGTTGTCCTCCGGTTTTAATGCCATCTCACTGCGAATCAGTGGGATATCTTCTTTGGTCTTCCCCGGCGGTCTTACCATCGGCAAACGAATTTGCTCCTGATACAGGACGTGCCCGTAGCCGATTGTCCAGATGTGGGCGGGGCACAGGTAGGGCTTATCGCGAAACCCTTCAAACTTGTGCATCAGCGCCTCACCGACTGGACTCAGTTTCATTTTTTAGACCACTGGCGTGACCCGAACCAGAAACCCACAATACCGCCCAGCATGGCCATTTCATCTTGACTGAAGATCAGGTCAGAGTAGCGGATCACGTCATCCACACTGGAGATCAGGCTAGGATTGCTGTACAAGTAGTAAGCCATGAAAGCATTCAAGGCAACCAACTCAAGAATGAAGATATAAGTCACAGTCGGACGCACAGTGCCCACGTAATTGGCCACCCAACGGGAGGCTTTCTCCAGTACCTTCTCATCATGGAGTAGCGCAGACTTGGTCATCTCGGCGTCAGTCTGCATAGCAACCTGCTCGGTGCGAATCTCTTCCACACGGGCTTGTGCGGCAAAGCCTGCGGCAGCAAGCGCCAACTCACGCTCACTCTGCGCCCGAACTAACTCCAATTCATGTTTCTGGTCGGCTTTGTTCTGGAAGAACTCCAGCAATTTGGGCAGGCCGGAAATCAGCAAGCCGCCAAGGGTTGAGAGTAGAGATAGCATTTCAGCCTCCTGTGGTTACGCTGTCGTCACCCTTGGTGACAGTGACTTTGTCGCCTTGAACCGTGACTTTCATGGGTTGCTCGGGCTTGTCCAGTCGATCCAACTTCTCGATCAGCGTCTGGATGACTTTGAACTCAGGCTTCTCTTGCTTCTCTGCGGTGCCAGCAATACCGTTCATCATGTTGATGAGGGCAACCAGTGCACCGCCAATCATGGTCATCACCGCAGTGATTGCCGCCTCAGACAGAAAGTAGGAGGAGCCAACGCCAATCAGCACGATCAAAGTGATGTAGAAAAGGCCAAACCTGCCGATGGATTTACCGGCAACTTCCTTGGCTGTTTCAAGGGGTCGGTTCTCTTCCATGGTCAGCCTCCAAAACTGATGTCTGCCAAAGGTGCGCCAGAGAACGTACCGCTTGCAACAAAAACAACTCCACCGGACACACCGACAAACGCCAAAACAATTCCAGCCATTTCATAACCCCACTGAGTAAACCACGATGTTGTCATCCACAAAAACCAAAGTAAAGATCGCTCTTGGCGGCACTTCAAAATGTGTCGTGTGTTTGGGCATCGCAGATCGATACGAACACGGAATGTGAGAGACAAGGGTGGTAAAGTCTTCTGAGTTGTTGAAGCACATCAACACATCCCCTTGCTTAAAAACCCCGGCGGGCAGATCAATGATCGTCAGACGATCAAGCCTGACGATCTTGCCCAAATGGTCTTTGTTGAGAGTAAGGGTTATTGCGCCCATGTCGGTTTCGGGTACTTGTTTTTGACAGCCTGAATCTTGGCTTGCATTGCTGCTGCCGCATCCCCGCCCTTCCACTGAGCATCCAACTGATCACCAATTGCAGGGTACTCAGCACGGCGCTTGGCGTAGTAATCGGGAATCTCAGGGCGCACCACGTCGGACTTGTTCTCCGGCTTGGGGTTCATCGCCGCCCACTGCGCTTCCTTGTAATCAATCTCTGCGCCAACGCTTGTGGCGCAACCAGAAATAAAGGTAGACAGGTCAGCACCAACAGGAACAAACACTTGCCAGTCATAAGACTGCCCGTTGTGATCAACTTTCAAAATGGCGATGGCTCGTTCTTCAGCGCCAGATTGCAGTCCTTCGAGTGAAACAGTGGTCATTTAACAGCCTCCAATCGGAAATTTTTGCCCGGATGAATGCCCTTCACAGGCAGGATTTGAATGTCTTTGTACCCAACAGTCAAGCACAAATCGCTCAGGGTTTGTGGGGTGTACCCCCACAGGTGAGGTGACAGCGCACCCTTCTCCTGAGTCTCAGGGGTCACATGGTCAACATAAGCCCCAAACATACACATGGCTGTGGTGTGCTTTTCTGCGCCAGACTGAGAGATGAAGTCCTTGCACAAGGCTTCCAAATCAGGAGTCTCCAACACCAATTTGCCGCCAGATTTCAGCGTGGCGTACCACTTGCCCAAGACTTCAGGGGCACGATGCTGGGGGATATGCTCAATCACATGGCTTGCCATGATCTCGTCAGCACAGTTCTCAGGCAAGTCCAACTTCATGATGTCTTGCTTGATGTCAGCGGCTTCGCCGTACATATCGACACCCATGTACCCTTCAATGCGGTCTTGCCCACAGCCCATGTTGAATCGAATCGGCTGACCTTCTGTTTGCATCTGGGCAATGATGGCTTTGTAACCAGCCTGAGCGCCCGTGCCTTCAGGCAAACGATCATGCCAACGGCGGTCGATGAAGTCCTTATCGTCCAGAGTCAGGGGGCGAGTTGGTTTGATGTTGGTGTAGTATTTTTTGAGGTCAACAGACGGATGTGCGGTGTACATCCCTGTCGCCAAGTCCATGTGAAGGCACTGAACATCGGTGTTGACCAGCAGTTTTGTGCCACGCTTGTGCAGTCGGTGAACAAAGAAGTTGTCCTCCCCGATGAAGGGAATTGTCCCCTTCGGGCCTTCCACATTGCTCCCAATACAGCAGAAGGGCAACTCAGGCTCTTCTTCCTTCATCTTCTTGAGCAGGCTGATGGGAATCATCATCACATCCATGCCCGTCTGCCAAGCGTCAATCAGTTGTCCGGGGTCTACATTGGGTATGGTGATCCAGTTGCCGTTGCGAACCATGATCATGGCATCTGAACACTTGATGTAGTACACCCCAGTGACCACCGCATCAGGGTTCTCTTCGCAGGTCTTGTGCAGGATTTTGAAGGCATCGTAGGGCAGAACAGTGTCTTCCCCAATGAACAGCAAATACTTGGCTCCTGACTCCAAGGCTTGCTCGATCAGGTAATTCCGAGCCACATCAACCTTCTCGCCACCAATGTGAACAAACCCGTGGGAGAAGCCCATCAGGTCAATATGAAGCCCGTCATACCCATCAAAGTTCTGGGCGGCGGTTTCGTTCAGGTCACGGCGGGGTTGTGCAATCAAAACATACGGCGCAATCGACTTGGACTCGTCGTAGATTTCTTGCATCAGGCTGATGATTTTTTCTCGGCTGTACATCTGTTCTCCTAGAACTTGTTAAAGAAGGGACTCAGAGCATAACCGATGTTTTGCGGAACGCCAGTGGAAATTTTTTGCCCCACAGTAGCGGTGTAAGGGATCATTGTGATTGACCCATCTGGAGAAAGCACCCCTCCATAGTACGAATTTGCCGTGTAAATAATAGAGTATGTAGACACTACTCCAGCGGCAGAAACTTTTTGTCCCACATTGGCAACGTACGGAACAAAATGAATGTCGCCGTTTGGTGACACCACCCCCCCAACATACGACCCTGTATAAACAAGGGAGTAGGTAGAAACTACTCCAGCGGCGGATACTTTCTGGCCTCTGTTCGCCGCGTTTGGTACAAAATGTATGTCTCCGTTGGATGCAAGAACACCACCAGAAAACGCAGCAGACGAGGTGTAAACAAGTGAGTACGTAGATACTACTCCAGCGGCGGATATTTTTTGTCCAACACGAGCGGCAAACGGTATGAAATGAATATCACCGTTTGGGGCAAGAACTCCACCGCTGTATGCGTTTGTTGTTGTGTAAACCAACGAGTATGTAGAGACGACTCCAGCGGCAGAAACCTTCTGTCCTGCACGTGCTGACCCCGGAACAAAATGTATGTCGCCATTTGGCGCAATAACACCGCCTTCATAGCCCCCAAAAGAGCCACCGGCAGATGTATTAACAAGCGCATATGTGGACACAACACCGGAAGCAGAAATTTTTTGTCCTACGGTTCCGCTTAGGGGCACAAAATGTATGTCTCCGTTTGGGGCAAGTACTCCGCCACGAAACAAAGATGTGGTCGCAATCAACGAGTAAGTTGAAACCACTCCCGTGGCCGATACTTTTTGGCCCCTGACTGCGTTATACGGTACAAAATGAATATCACCGTTTGGGGCAAGAACTCCACCGCTGTATGCGTTTGTTGTTGTGTAAACCAAACTGAATGTGCTGACTACGCCGTTGGTGCTGTTGTTGTTATACGGCACACCATTGATCACGCCAGCATCAAGGTACTTTTTCAGATTTGTCCACGCAACAAGATTGGTTCCAACGCTTGAGTTGTCGGCAGTCGGCACTTGTCCTTCTGTCGCATCAGCAGGAAAAGTGGAGAACACATCCTTTGTGCCAGCACCCCAGTTGACCAGAGCGTTGCTGTTGGACGATTCCAGCACAGTGTCACGGCTCAGGGTTGTGCCAGAAGAGGTGTATGTGCCAATCCCAATTTCCCAGTCTGTTCCGTTGGTGATGCAGTAGTAGGTCTGGTTGGCATTGCCAATGGTCGAGAAGTCTTGGAAGCCGTCCACGGCAGAGCCAAGCGTGAATGTGCCCGTACCAGTTGTTGTGCTGGTTACTTTGACACGATCTTTGACTACAAACGCCATGTTTCAATCCTTCAGAATTTGTTCAAATAACTGCTCAGGCAGACATCAGATGGGAACGGCACGGCAGGGCAGGTGGAGATTTTTTGTCCTACAACGGCACTCCAAGGAACAAAATAAACTGACCCATCGAGGCTTAACACGCCTCCTCTATAAGCATTTGCCGTTGTATATGCCAAAGAATATGTGGACACAACGCCAGTTGCAGAAACTTTTTGTCCTCTGTTTGCCGCCCTTGGAATGAAATGAATATCACCATTAGGAGCAAGAACACCTCCTTGATAAGCACTGTTTGGCGTGTAAACAAGTGAATAAGTTGATACTACGCCAGAAGGAGATATTTTTTGCCCAAAATCAGCATCGTAAGGAACAAAATGTATATCTCCATTTGGCGAAATTACGCCACCTGAATATGCTTGAGATATTGTATAAACCAAAGAGTATGTTGAGACAACTCCAGCCGCCGAAATTTTTTGCCCTACTGGAGCCTCGTTTGGAGCAAAATGAATATCCCCATTAGGGGCTAACACGCCGCCCCAATATGCGGCAGTTGCCGTATAAACAAGTGAGTATGTTGAAACCACGCCAGCCGCAGATACTTTTTGTCCAACAACTGCGTTATACGGGACAAAATGAATATCGCCATTAGGAGCAAGAACGCCGCCCAAATATGCGGCAGTTGCCGTATAAACAAGTGAGTATGTTGAAACAACTCCTGATGCATTTATTTTTTGACCACGAGCGCCACTCATCGGAACAAAATGAATATCGCCATTTGGAGCCAAAACACCGCCGTTATATGCATTAGAAGTTGTATAAACTAATGAATAGGTGGACACTACTCCATTTGCAGATATTTTTTGTCCTCTATTTGCGTTGTACGGAATAAAAACAATGTCCCCATTTTGTGCAAGAACGCCGCCAGCATACGCCAAGGAAGCCGTATAAACCAATGAGTATGTACTGACAACTCCATTGGTGTTGTTGTTCTTGAACGCCACACCACCATTAACGCTCTTTTGCAATTTCTTTTGGAAGTTGTTCCACGCCACCAGATCAGTGCCAATACTGCTGTCATCAGCCGTTGCATCCGATCCTTGAACATTCTCTGCGGGTTGCGGGATGAAAACAACGCTTGAACCAGACAGCGTGATTAGCGCATCACTGTTACTCGATGCCAAGACATACTGACGGCTCAAAGTCGTTCCAGAGGCCGTGTAAGTCCCGATACCAACTTCCCAGTTGTCTCCGTTGATGATGGTGTAGTAGGTCTGGTTACCATCGCCCACACCAGAAAAATCAGCGTAGCCAGACACAGCCGCCCCAAGAGTCAGTGTGCCTGTCCCTGTGGTTGTGGTGGTGACTTGAACTCGGTCTTTTAGTACAAATGCCATGATCAGAACTTATTCAAGAATGAACTCAGGCACACGCCAAGTCCAAGGGGTTGACCGGGGTTGGTGGAAATTGCCTGTCCTCTTGCGGCTCTGGATGGAATAAAAAATATTGTCCCATTTGGAGACAAAATTCCACCTTCGTATAAACCAGTGCCAGTAGACAGTAAAGAATATGTAGAAACAACGCCTGCCGCAGATACTTTTTGTCCAACCCTTGCGTTGTTTGACACAAAATGAATGTCTCCGTTGGGAGCAAGAACGCCACCTTCATATGCGTTTGTGGTTGTATAGACCAAAGAGTAAGTGGACACAACGCCATCGACAGATATTTTTTGCCCAGTAGGAGTGCCTCCAGCCCTGATTCCATAAAAAATAAAATGGATGTCTCCGTTTGGCGCAACAACACCGCCAGAATACAAGGAGGTTGTGTTTACAAGAGAGTAAGTCGAAACAACACCAGAAGTAGAAATTTTTTGTCCTACTGCTGAGGCATAAGGAACAAAATGTATTTCCCCGTTTGGAGCAACAACTCCGCCTCTAAAAGCACCTGACGAAGTTGTAGAAAGCAAAGAAAAAGTAGATACAACTCCAGCAACGGAAACTTTTTGCCCAAGTGACGCTTGGTAGTTGACAAAATAAATATCGCCGTTTGGCGCAAGAACGCCACCTACATATCGAGCGCCTGCTCCTCCCGTCACCAAAAGAGAATATGTAGACACAACGCCAGAGGCAGAAATCTTTTGACCAACCACTGCGCTATACGGGACAAAATAAATATCACCATTTGGTGCAAGCACGCCGCCCGAATACGCATTGGTTGTCGTGTAAACAAGCGAATATGTGGAAACAGTTCCTATAGAAGAAATTTTTTGCCCGACTTGCGCAAGAAAAGGCACAAAATGAATGTCTCCGTTTGGAGTAAGAACACCTCCAGAATAGGCGGTTACAGTTGTATAAACCAAACTGTAAGTGCTAACCACACCATTTGTGCTGTTGTTACCAAACAGAGTGCCGCCCTGCACCCCTTGGTTCAAGGCAGATTGAAATGCAGACCATCCAGCCAAGTCTGTGCCAATCTCTGACCCATCAGACGAAGGGATGGCGTTGTTGGCTGATGCTGAAGGCATGACACCCAAAACATCCTTTGTTCCTGCGCCCCAGTTGACTGCGGCTCCGCTGTTGCTCGACCCAAGAATCTGGTCACGGCTCAGTGTCGTTCCGCTGGAAGTGTAGGTTCCAATTCCCACTTCCCAGTTACTCGGACTTTTGACCAAGTAGTAGGTCTGGTTCCCCTCACCAATGGCTGAGAATGCCTGATAGCCCGCTGCGGCGCTTCCAAGCGTGTATGTCCCCGTGCCAGTGGTCGTGGTCGTGGACTTAACCCTGTTTTTGAGGACGAGTGGCATTACGACACATTCCCAGTAATGACACAGACTGTGCCAGAGACGAACAAGATGTTTGCAACACCACGGGTTGCCAATGACACAGTGGCCTTGTCTATGTCAGCGCCAGCAATGTAGGCTGTAGTAATTGTGCAAGTGATTGTGATGTCGCCCGTAGTGTTGTTGAAGACCAAAACCGCATCACCAGATGAGAATGTTGCATCAGGAATAGTGATGGACCCGCCCGTACCAACTCCAACAACCCGGCCAACATCGGCAGGCGTCAGAGAGTAAGAGGTGGTTTTATCGGTGACATACGGGATGTTTAAAAACCCGCTGGCCACTTTGACAAAATCGCTGCCATTCCATGTCACCACAGCCTTTTCAGATGGGTTTATCGTGACGCCTGTGGTCGGTCCAGCCCCAACAAGTTTTACTTGCTGATTGGTCGATGTGGCGTTGACAACAACGTACGTTTTGCTGGTTGCCGGCGCGGTAACGGTCAAAAGGCTTGCAGGGTTACCGGTGCAGTTGATGATCTGATACTGCGCGGACCCGGTGGAACCCGACGCAACCTGACTCAACGTGGTTCCAGTCGTCGTGGAAAGCGTGACCGCTGTCTGACTGCCGCTGATGGTCTGCGCCCCAGCAACCGAAGCATCTACATATTTGGTGATGTAGTCGTTGACGGTGTCGCCCCAAGTGCCGTCGAGTTCGCCCGTGACCGGCAGGGCCAGTCCAAGTAGTGATGTGTAAGCGGTTGTCATTCAAGACCCCTTTATGTGTCAATCAGAGTCCACCCAGCATTCTGGGTGGCGTCAATCAAATCCCAATTTGCTGTCTGCGCGTTACTGATATTCTGCCAGTTTGCGTTCTGACTGTCATCAATAATATCCCAGTACAACTTCTGCGACGTGGCGTCAGTGATTGCCGCAAATTCCAGCACAGCAACTACAAAATTTGCCGCCGCCGTGTCAACATCAGAAATTGTGGCCGTATCTGCCACGGACACGCCAAACTCAACTGAGGTGCTCACTGCGTCCGAAGCAATGGATGTTTCTTGCACGGCCGCATCAAATAGCAAAATCTCAGAAACCGCATCATTGCCTGTGGCCGTTTCTTCTATAACACTTACAAAAGTGAATGCGGACGCCGTTTCATCCGCCCCCGTGCCCGTTTCAGAAATTTCTACCGCAAACGTTTGGCTTGCAAGAACTGCATCCGTGCCTGTGGCAGATTCAAAAACGCTTTCAAAATACGTGGGTACGGTTGTCGTGCTGTCAGAAACGGTGCCCAGTTCTAAAATTGAACCAAAGTATGCGTTATTTCCGGTGTTCTGATCTGTAGCAGTTCCCGCCTCAGAAACACTCGCAGGAAAAGTGGTTCTAGCAGATATGGCGTCTGAACCTGTGGCGGATTCGCTGACGTCAGCGGCAAGCAAAAACGCGGATACAACCGTGTCCGCGCCTGTGGCGGTTTCAGACGCATCTCGGGTGTAGACTGAGCGGCCCCAGCCTGCTTGGCCCCATGTGCCTGAACCCCAACCGCCTTCGGCCATGGCTCATCCTTAAGCCGAGAGGCTGAACGTGTAAGTCACCGAAAGAATGTCGCCGCTCACAACCGAACGATCACCGGGGGCTTGGAAATCAGCCGCCGAGAACAGCGTGCCTGTGGTGCCACCTTTGGTGTTGTTGCTAGTCAGAAACGCACCACCCACGGTGGTCGTGCCATTCATGGTGAACGTGGCCTTGCTGGCACTGTTGGTAACAACAGACGGGTTGGCATTGGTCGCAGCAGCGAAAGACGCTGTGGGACGGGTGGACTCGCTGTAATCCGTGACTTCAGTCCAGCCACCGTGAGAGGACATGGTGTCTCCAGCGGCAGGGTTGTTGCTTGACGCTGCACCATACAGACCCAAGTACCAAGTGGTGACTTGGGAAGTGGAGGTCAGAGCAGAGCCAGCCATGTACTGCAAGCCCACATTGACCACCAAATTGGGAGTCTCAGCAACCCACTTCAGATTGCCGTCTTTGTCGTGGCACTCCACGACATATTTGCCTGTGGCACGAGCGCCTTCAGTAGCGCCAGTGTTAGCAACCAGACCGCCAGAAACTTGGTCTTGTGCTTTGAGTTTTTCCGTGGTCATGATTACTCCTTAAGTCAGTCGAATGAGGGCCGATGTCGCAGTGTTTGCAGGCATCTGCACCGTGAAGGTGTTGGCGGATGTTTTGTCCGAACCAAAGTCCAAGACGCATACAGCGCCGTTGTCACCGGGCGTGTAGATCAACGCGCCGCGAGCCGTGATAGCTCCCGTCCAAGACGGGGCTGAAAAATTGATGTATGTGGTGCTGCCCGTGTTGGTCACTTCGCTGGACACTGTGGCAGTAACGACCTGCCCCCCGGCAACGTAGTTGCCCCCAGAAGCCTCACCCGTTGCAGTGTATGCCGTGGTGGTTGCGTCCAGCGTGGCCGTGTTGGTGTACAGCGCCAAGTAGAACGTATCCGTGGCAAAGTTGATCGTGCCGTTGGCCAGCCCAGAACGCA
>JACCDP011221335.1_pt1 | contig 13320 bp, 12 predicted proteins | sample 7445841 | NCBI WGS metagenome assembly JACCDP01 (sample SAMN15323441, study PRJNA562643) | freshwater metagenome | isolation source: river surface water | place: USA:Blue River Watershed | collected 2017-08-17
CGTGCGCGAGGCGCGGCCAGGGGGATCGTTCCAGCGCAGCAGCACGCGCGTGACCTTAGCCATGCGCACGCCGGCGTCGAGCCAGCGCAGCCAAAGCTCATAATCCTCGGGGAACAATCCCTCGCGGTAGCCGCCGTGCCGATCGACGAGTTCCCGGCGGAACATCACGCTTGGATGCGCCAGCGGCGACTCGACGAAGCGGTTCAGCGCGATCTCATCCGGAGCCGTGAGTGAGTTCAGCCAGTCAACGTGCAGCGCGTAGCCGGCGTTGGCCGCGGGATCTCCCCCGTGCTCGACCAGGCAGCCGGCCACGCCGATCCCGTGGTTTTCAGCGGAACCGAGGAATGCCGCCTGCTCCGCCAGCCGCTCGGGATGCGCCTCGTCGTCGGCATCCATCCGCGCGACGAAAACTCCGCGCGCCGCGGCCACACCCGCATTGAGCGCCGCCACGATGCCATCGCGCGGCCGCACGAGCACGCGGACACGCGGGTCGGCACGACGCGCCTCCTCAAGGATTTCACGGGTGCCGTCGATCGAACCGTCGTCGACGATCACCAGTTCCCAGTCCGCCAGCGTCTGCGCGCGGATGCCCTGAACCGCCCGCGCCACCGTGCCGGCGGCGTCACGCACCGGCAGGACGACCGAAACGAGCGGGGCCGCCGCCACGCTACTTACCGGACCCGGCACCGAGCTCCTTGCGGAGCTTGGAAATCTTCGGGGCGATCACGTACGCGCAGTATCCCTGGTTGGGATTCCGGCGGAAATAATCCTGATGGTAGGCCTCGGCCTCCCAGAACTTTTCCAACGCCACAATCTCCGTGGTGATCGGATCGCGGAACTCGGCGGCGGCCTTGGCGCGCGACTTCTCGGCAGCGGCCTTCTGGGCCGCGTCCGCGAAAAGAATGATGGAGCGATACTGCGGGCCGATGTCGTTGCCCTGGCCGCCCACCTGGGTCGGGTTGTGCACCTGCCAGAAGAGGTCGAGCAGCCGCTCCAGCGACACCACGGCAGGATCGTAGTCGATGCGGATGACCTCGGCGTGACCGGTCTTCTTCGTGTTGATCTGTTCGTATGTGGGATTGGCCACGTGGCCGCCGGCGTAGCCGCTGACGACGTTCCGCACGCCCGGCAGCAGCTCATAAGCCGCCTCGGTGCACCAGAAGCAACCGCCCCCGAGGACGAGCGATTCAAGTTTGGCGGCAGCGGCGGAGGCGGATGCGGTCATGGCGAGCAGGACGGAGGACAATGCGGGAATAAGCACGGCTTTCATCTGGGAGAGATCGGTCAACCCTTCCGACAAAGCGCGCGGTGTCAAAGCGCCGGGGGTTCACTTACCGGGCGGCCACAATCCCATCGCGGCCATCCGGCGCTCCAGGTTGAATCGCGTGAACAAGTCCCGCGTTGCGGCCGGCTCGCGCCGCCACGCGCCGAGGCCGGGATCGGAGGCCAACGCGCGGACCACGTCGATGATCACGGACGATGAATCACGGATCAGCTCGGGCGAGACCTTGTCGATGGTGTCGGCGAGGTCGTGGTAATACCGGACCGACTCCCGCGGAATGGGGCCGTTGAAGGTGAACGCGCGCACGCCGGCCAGCTGGTAAGGCGTGTGGTCGCTGGCCACCCAATTGATGTTCTCCACGCCGCGCGCAAGCCGGCGGGAAACGGTGCCGGAGGCCCTCCAGCGCTCGAGCGACGGCACGAGCGAGTCGTCGCCCAATGCGTTCACCGACCAAGGCACGCCGACCATGTCGAGGTTGAGCATCGCGACCACGGGAGTGTCGCCCAGGCGGGCCGCGGCGTGACGCGAGCCATGGAGGCCCTGCTCCTCGCCGTTGAACCAGATGAGCTCGACCGAGTGATGGAGCGGGACGCCACGCAGGGCGGCGGCGAGCGCGTGCAGCTGCGCGATCCCGATCCCGTTGTCGAGGGCCCCCTGCCCGAGATCCCAGCTGTCGAGGTGGGCGCCGACGATGAGGCGGGAAGGGACGCGTCCGCGGATCAGCAGCCGCAGATTCGCCGTGTCGACGGAGCCGCAGACCGACCGGGTTTCCACGCGCACGCGCACCGCCGTGCCACGGGCCAGCAACCGCCCCATCCAAAGCCCCTCCTCCTGCGAGACGGAGTAAACCGGCAGCGGGGCCGGCGTCCCGGAGAAGCTCGCGGTGCGCGCGAGCAGCAGTCCTCCGCCCTCGCGGTTGACGAACAGGATCGCGCGAAGCCCCCGCGCGGCTGCAGCCGCCAGATACTCGCTCGCCTGCAGGGGAGAACTGTGGGCGAGGAGCGCCACCCGGCCCCGCAGGTCGCCGGCCGGGTAGTCCTCGGGGCGCCCATTGCCGACCGCCACGACCTCCGCCTCGAAGGGTTCATGAGCCTGCGAGTAACCCAGGGCCGCCACCCGAAGCCGGCGGGCGAAGGGCGCCACGATCTCGACCCGATCCTCCGCACGGGTCCAACCGGGCATCGTGAACGGATCACGTTCCGGGGCGTAACCCATGCCGCGTAGCTCCGCTTCCAGCCGGTCCAGCGCCGCCGCATTGGCTGGGCTTCCGGTGATTCGCGCTCCCAGGTCGTCGCACAGCCGCTGGAGGAAGGCGTGAGCCGCCTCCGCCGGGCCGGACTCGGAGCCGGCCGCCGGCAGGATGAGCCCTGCAAGCAGGAAAAAGATTGGTCCGATGCGTTTCATGAAATCAATCTGCGCCCATGCAACTCCCCCGCGCCCTCCTCCCCGTCCTGCTGCTCTCCCTCCTCCCCGCCGCATCGCGCGCGGGCGAAGCCCCCGGCACACCCGAGGCGCGGATCGCCGCCCTCGGCGCGAAGCTGCCCGCCGTGGGCAAGCCTATCGCCAACTACGTGTCCGCCGTCCGCAGCGGCAACCTGGTCTTCCTCGCCGGCCACATTCCGCGCGACGACAAGGGCGCGGTGATGACCGGCAAGGTCGGCCGCGACGCCACCGTCGCTTCCGCCAACCTGGCGGCGCGCCAGACCGCGCTTGTGCTCATCGCCACCCTGAAGTCGGAGATCGGCGAATTGTCCCGCGTACGTCGCATCGTGCGCGTCGGCGGCTTCGTCAACGCCGTCGATGACTTCAAGGAACAGCCCCAGGTCATGAACGGCTGCTCCGACCTGCTCGTCGCGATCTTCGGCGACCGCGGCCGCCACGCCCGCGCGGCGCTCGGAGTCGCGTCGCTGCCGCTCGGCGCGGTCGTCGAGATCGAGATGGTGGTCGAGGTCGAGTAGGCCGGGCATCACGCTTGCCGCAGGATAGTCGCGGCCGTCGCGACCAGCGCGTCGCACTCCGCGGGGGTATTGAACACGTGTGCCGAGATGCGCACGGCGTTGAGCTTCTCCTCGCTCACCGGTCGGCAACGGAATCCGTGGCCGTAAAACAGCCGCTTGAAGAGCACGTCATACGGCATCACGCCGGTGCGGAAGGTCACCATTGCTCCGGCCAGGGGTCCGGCGATCGGCGACAGGATCTCCACGCCCGGCAACGGCGCCAGTCGCTCCGCCAGCCGGGACGCCAGGGCGCGGCCGTGGGCGGCAATCCGCTCGCGGCCGATGCGTTCCTGCAGCTCGCACGCCGCCGCCAGTCCGAGCGCGGCCGCCGGCGTGCGCGTGCCGTACTCGTAGCGCATCGCGTCACCGGCGATGCGCAGTTCGCCGGTGCCTTCATCCAATTCCCCGGAATACGATCCGACGTGCACCGGCGCGACGTCGTCTAACCGGTCCCGGCGCACGTACAGCACGCCCGTTTCGAGCGGTCCGCCGAGCCACTTGTGTCCGCTCGTGGCGAAGGAGTCGCAGCCGATCGCCCGCAGGGAAAAGGGGATCATCCCGGCGGACTGCGCGCCGTCGAGGTGACACCAGATCCCGCGCTCGCGGCAGAACCGCGCGATGTCGTCCACCGGCATCACGATGCCCGTCGGGGCCGTGACGTGCGAGACCTGCACCACCCGCGTGCGCGCCGTGCAAAGCGCGCGGATCCGGGCCAGGTTGCCCGCCGGATCGCGATGATCGGGCTCGAAGGTGCGCACCACCACGCCGCGGAGCCTTTGCTGCTGCGCCCACGGGTACCATCCGCCGGGATGCGCGTGCGACTCGAAGATCACCTCGTCGCCGGCCGAAAGCTTAAGTCCTCCCGCGATGATCGAGTTGCCCTCGGTGGCGTTGCGCACGAACGAGATCTCCGCCGGTTCCGCCCCGAGAAATCGCGCGAGGGTCGACCGCGCGCCGCCGAGCAAATCGTGGCCGTGCTCCACCCGCGACTGCAGGCGACGGGTCACCTCCTCGGCCCGCGCCAGCACCGGCGAGGCCGCGGGGCCGAGCCCGCCGGTGTTGAAGTACTTCAGGTCGGGCGCGAGCGGGTAAAGGGCCCGCACCGCCTCCCAGTAGGCATCTGGCCGAGCCGCGTCGAAGGCCGGCAACTCGGCGGAGGACGATGCCGCAGCCCGCGCGGCCAAGCTCACGCCGGCCGCACCGACCACCGCCTGCCGTAAAAACGTGCGCCGGCCTGAGTTCATGCCGCGAGGAAGGACAGCCGGTGGTCCAAAAGCAACGTCTCGCCGGCCGCGAGCGTACGCGGCTCCTCCCGGTGAAACGCGAAGGCCACGAGAGGATTGCCCGCCCGTACGAACCACGGGATCGGACCGTTCAGGCTCTCGAAGCGGATGCACGTGCGCCGGAGCGATCCGTCGTGCTGGCAGGACCACTCCAGCCATGAAGCTTGGTTGCCGTGCACCGCCGCCTCCCCGGCGAGATCGCCTTCCGCGCGGATTCCGATCGCCGGATCTCCATGCTGATCAAGCAGGTCGCGCGCCCCGCGGAACTGCAGGCCGGTGTAATGCGAGCCAGCGAGCCCCTGCGCGGAGTGAAAGTTCCCCAGGACCAGCGGACCGCCCGAGGCGTTGTTGAGCTCACTCCGCCAACGCAGCGACCAGCCGCCTGACACCAACGCGGTTTCCAACGTGCGACGTTCGCGCAGCAGAACACGTTCCGAAGCGGGAATGATCCAGTCGACGTCCTCCTCCAACTGCCCCGCCTCCCGCCGCCGCCACCCACGGTGCACCTGCGCGCCGTGGTCGTCGCGCCAGCGGTAGCCTTCGCCGCTTCGGTAGGAGGGACCACCCCAGAAGTTCACCCCGCCGACGCTCCCCAGCGTGAGGCTCAGTCCGTGGTGCCACGCGTGATCGTTGGGACGGAAATTCGTCAGCACGTCGCCCGCGAGGGAGCGGATCGGATGCGCGAACGGACGCGGCGCCTCGCCGGCGGGGACCGCAGGTTGGTAACAATACCGCCACAGCACTCGCCCCTCCGCGGTGAGCACGGTCAGGTCGCCGTCGCCGGTCTGGATCTGCAGGGGCTCGCTGGACATGAAGCGCCCGAATAAGCTCGCGGCGTTTTTCCGGTTCAACCTCCGTTTTCCCACCCGCGCATGCCGAAATCGCGCCCTGCCCCCCGCCTCGTCATTTGCGCCGCCACGTGGTCGATGATCGGCTATCCATCCGCCCGCCGGGAGTGGACCACATCCCGGCGACTGCGCGCGATGCGCGAGGCCGGCTTCGACGGCGTCTACACTGAAGTGACGCCGGCCCTCGCCCGCGAGGCCCGGCGCCTCGGCCTCGTTCTCACCGGGGGACTCGCGGCGCCGACGCTCTCCCTCGGCCTCCGGCGGCTGCGCACACAGGCGCGGGCCGGCGCGACGCTGATCAACATCCACCTGCTCCGGCACGACACCCCACCCGCGACTGCGGCCCGCGCCGCGGCGAGGCTCGTCGCGGCGGGCCGGCGCCTAGGCGTCACCGTACAGTTCGAGACGCACCGCGACACCGCGACCGAGACGCCCGAGAAGTTCACCGAACTCGCGCGCCTCTACCGCCGCGCAACCGGGGTGGAACTGCCCGTGACGTGGGACCATTCACACTTCGCCGTGGTGAAGCATCTCCAGCCGCCGGACTACGCGGCTCGCCTGCTCGCCTGGCCCCGCCTGATTCGCGCCTCACGGATGCTTCACCTGCGCCCTTTCACCGGCCAGCACCTGCAGGCCCCGGTCACCGACGCCCGCGGCCGGCTGACCCCCGAGTTCCAGACTTACCTCCGATTCGTCGAGGCGCTGTTTAGCTGCTGGCTCGCCGGACCACGTCCGGGAGGAATCCTCCACGTCTGCCCGGAAATGGGCATGACGCACGGCTATCACCTCAGCACCGACCGGCACGCGTGGCCGGAGTCGGTGCGGGCCGCCCGCGAGCTCCGCCGCGTGTGGCGCCGGGCGCTGGCGCGGGCGTAGGCCGCTCACCGGCCCGGGAAACGACGGCGATGTCGAAAACCGGAAGCGACGCGGAGACGCCGGCGGTTTGGCAGGCGGTGCTGTTTCCCGCCCTCGCGGGCGCGATGGGCTGGGGAATCCGCGGGCAATACGGGCACGAGACGGGAGCGATGATCGCCGGCGTACTGATCGCCCTCACGCTGCTGCTGCTTTTCGGCCGCGGAGCGCCGGTCGAGTCCGGCGCGCGGGCCGCGGCGTTCGGCGCGGTCGCCTTGGGCATCGGCGGCTCGATGACCTATGGGCAGACGATCGGTCTTTCCCAGGACCGCGCGGTCGTCGGCAATTGGGAGGCGTGGCGCTGGGGGATGCTCGGACTCGCTCTGAAAGGTGCGATCTGGAGCGGGTTCGCCGGACTTTTCTTCGGGCTTGGCTTCGGTCGATTGCGGCCGGGCTGGCGTGCGATGCTTGGCCTGTTCGCCGGGATGGGGGTGCTCTACCTTGCGGGCGTCTGGCTGCTGAACTCGCCGCACGAACCCGCGCGCCGCGTGCTGCCGGCAGTCTATTTTTCCGCCTCGTGGTACTGGTTCCCTTCGGCCGGCGCCGAGCTGAAGCCGCGGCCCGAGGTCTGGGGCGGCCTGCTTTTCGCGCTGCTGGGCGGCTGGATCTGGGCGGGGTGGATCCGGCGCGACGCTCTCGCCCGGCGACTCACGCTCTGGGGAATGCTCGGGGGCCTCGGCTTCCCGCTGGGGCAATGCCTGCAATCCTACCACGCCTGGAATCCCGGCGCTTGGGCGGAGAGCGGCCTCGCGGCCTTGGCTCCACGCATGAACTGGTGGAACTGGATGGAGACGACCTTCGGCCTCGCGATCGGCGCGTGCCTGGGCTTCGGCCTCTGGCGCGAACGTGCCTTCATCGGGCTCAGGGCGGAGGAGCCGGAAAACTCCGCGCCGCGCCTGGCTCCTCCCCTCCCATTCGTGCTCCTCGCCGTTCACGTGGCACTGCTGCTGCTCGCGGAATTCTCCCCGCTGCGCTGGGCAGCCGTGCTCTACGACCCGGGGCTGGTCCTCACCCTGATTCCGCTCGTCGCGGCGGCCGGTGACCGCTGGTGGCCCCAGCTGATACTCCTGCCCGTCACGCTGCTGCCGATCGCTGGGAAAACCGCGCGGCGGCTCGTCCAAGAAACCCCGGCGCTGGATCCCGCGGCGGGCTGGCTGCTCTACGCCGCCCTGCCGGTCGCCGTCTCCGTCGCGGCCTGCGTGCGCCTCGCGCGACGGACGCCCGCGGACGCCGCCGCCTACGCCCGCCCCGCTCTGCTCACGGCGGCGTGGACCTACTTCCTGCTCAACTTCGCGTTCTTCGACTTTCCCTGGCCGTGGCAGCCCTGGACGGTGCGGACCCCGAACGCACTCGCCTTCGCGCTCTGCGTCACAGGGCTGACCTTCGCGGCGCTACGACCCAACACGGAGCCGAAGGCAAAAGCCTGAAGCACCTCCGACCCTTTTCTCCTCTGCGCGGCTCCTTGCTTCGTCGCGGCAACCACCTTTGCTAACAGGCCGATGCCCGCGCTGTCCCACACCGTTCTCCGCCTGCAGAAGCGGGTGCCGCTCACCATCAGCCGCGGGACGAGCACGCACAGCGAGCTGCTCTGGATAAGATGGAACGAGGACGGCCACGAGGGCTGGGGCGAAGCGGCCCCTTTCGCCATCGATGCCCACCCGCAGAGGCTCGACGCGCTTCTCGCCGCGCTGGAGGCGCAGCGCCCGTGGCTCGAGCAAAACTCCGCTTGGTCCCGCGACGAGGTTGAACGCAGGCTATGGTCCGCCGGAGCACCGTCCGCGCTGATCGCGGGGATCAACCAGGCGATGCACGACTGGATGGGTAAGCGCCTTGGCCAACCGGTGTGGCGACTGCTCGGCCTGTCCGGAGAACCGGGCCCCCTCACCTCGGTGACCATCGGCATCTCATCGCCCGAGGCAGCCCGGACCCGCGCGCGCCAATGGCTCGAGGTGGGCGACGTGCGCGCCTTCAAGGTCAAGCTCGGCGCTCCGGCCGGAATCACGGCCGACCAGGCGATGTTCGCAGCCGTGCGGGAGGCGATCCCCGCGGGGGCGCGCGTGAGCGTCGACGCCAACGGGGGATGGAACCCGGCGGACGCCGTCGTGATGGCACGCTGGCTGGGGGAGCGCGGCGTCGACCACCTGGAACAGCCGCTGGCCGCCGGACAGGAGGCACATCTCGCGGCCCTGCAGGCGGCGTCACCCCTGCCGATTCTCGTCGACGAAAGCTGCAAGACCGCGGCCGACATCCCAGCCCTCGCCGGCAAGGTCGCCGGCATCAACATCAAGCTGATGAAGTGCGGCGGCCTCGACGGCGCCCTCCGCCTCGTGCACGCCGCCCGCGCCCACGGCATGAAGATCCTTGTGGGTTGCTACGGCAGCACCGCGCTCGGCAACACCTGCGCCGCCACGCTCGGACCGCTCGTCGACTACCTCGACCTCGACAGCCACCTGAACCTTTCCGCCGACCCGTTCGCCGGCGCGACCCTGCGCGGCGGGCGGCTCCGGCTGCCGACCACGCCCGGCTTTGGACTCATCCATGACTGAAACCACGTTCGACCCCCGGCGCCCCCAGCGTCTCGTCATCCTCCAGCACTCCGGCCTGCTCACGCCCAAGCACGGCAAGACCGGCATCTCCCTGCTGCGTTACCGCGGGGACGAAGTCGTGGCCGTGATCGACCGTGACGCCGCGGGCCGCTCGCTGCGCGAGATCACGCGGTTGCCGCTCAAGCGCGACATCCCGATCGTGGCGACGGTAGCCGAGGCGCTGGCGCACAAACCCACCGCCCTCGCGATCGGACTGGCGCCGAGCGGCGGACGCGTTCCGCCGGAATGGATGGAGGACCTTCGACTCACCGTGCGGAGCGGCGTCTCGATCTGGAGCGGCCTGCACACCCGCCTCGGCGAGGACGCCGGGATCGCCGCGGCGCTCAGGCCGGGCGTCACCATCTGGGACATGCGCCGCGAGCCGCCGGGGCTCGCGAGCGGCACGGGAGGGGCACGTAACCTGCCCTGCAAGCGCGTGCTCTTCGTCGGCACCGACATGGCGATCGGCAAGATGACCGCCGCGCTGGAGTTCGACCGCGCCGCCCGGGAGCGCGGCGTGAAGTCCTGTTTCGTCGGTACCGGCCAGGCGGGCATGATGATCAGCGGCAGCGGTGTCTGTCTCGACGCCGTGCGCGTCGACTACGCCAGCGGCGCAGTGGAAGCCGAGGTCATGCGGCACGCGCCGAGACAGGACGTCCTGTGGGTCGAAGGCCAGGGTTCGCTGCTCAACCCCGCCTCGACCGCCACCCTGCCCCTCATCCGCGGCACGCAGCCGACGCACCTCATCGTGGTCGCGAAGGCCGGCGTGAAGACCCTGCGCTCCTTCCCGCACATCGAGATTCCGCCGCTCTCCAAGGTCGTCGCACTCTACGAGCAGGTCGCGGCCGCCGCCGGCGCCTTCGCTCCGGTGCCGGTCGTTGGCATCGCGCTCAACACCTGGGAACAAACCGACGCCGAGGCCCGCGCCTCCGTCGAAGCCGCGGCCCGAGAGACCGGACTGCCCTGCACCGACGCCGTACGTTACGGGACGGGCGAAATCCTCGACCGCATCCTGCGCTGACCAGCACCACGTCGCCTTTCATTACCCCATGTTACCCCGTATCCTCACCACGCTCCTCCTCGGCTGCACGGCCGCCTTCGCCGCCGAAAGGCCCAACGTCATCGTCATTTTATGCGATGACCTGGGCTACGGCGACGTGAGCGCCAACAATCCGGCCGGCCGCATCCGTACGCCGCACATGGACCGAATCGCCCGCGAGGGCATGCGGTTCACCGACGCCCACACGCCGTCCTCCGTCTGCACGCCAACCCGGTACGGACTCCTCACCGGCCGTTACAACTGGCGAACACGGCTCCAGCAGGGCGTGCTCGGTGGGCTTTCGCCGCGCTTGATCGAACCCGGACGCGAGACGCTCGCCTCGCTGCTCAAGCGGCAGGGCTATCACACCAGCGTCATCGGCAAGTGGCACCTCGGCATGGACTGGGCGCGGCTGCCGGGAAAAACGGTGAGCGAGCTTTCGATCGAGTCGGCCGCGCAGGTCGACAGCGTCGACTACGGAGCCCCCATTCGCAACGGCCCGACCAGCGTGGGGTTCGATCGTTACTTCGGCATCAGCGCCTCGCTCGACATGGTTCCGTACGCTTTCATCGAGAACGACCGCGTCACGAAGCTGCCCACCCTTACGCGTGCCTTCCCGATGCACCCACCGCACGCGGGTACCGCCCGCCCCGGGCCGACCGCCCCCGGCTTCGAGGTCGAGCATGTCCTGCCGGAATTCACCCGCCAAGCGGTGCGCTCGATCGACGAGCGGGCCAAGTCCGGCCAGCCGTTCTTCCTCTATCTGCCGCTCGCCTCCCCTCACACCCCGATCGCGCCGAACAAGGAATGGATCGGCCGCAGCGGCCTAAACCTTTACGCCGACTTCGTGCTCGAGACCGATTGGGCCGTCGGCGAGGTCCTCGCCGCCCTCGACCGCAACGGCATCGCTCGCGACACGCTCATCGTCTTCACCAGCGACAACGGCTGCTCGCCGCAGGCGCGCATCGAGGAACTCGCCGCCAAGGGCCACGCGGTCAACGGTGACCTCCGCGGCCACAAGGCCGACATCTTTGACGGCGGCCACCGCGTCCCGTTCCTCGTCCGCTGGCCCGCCCGCGTGAAGCCCGCCGTGAGCGACCAGCTCCTCTGCCTCACCGACGTCTTCGCCACGTGTGCTGAGATCGTCGGTGAACGCCTGCCGGACAACGTCGGCGAGGACAGCTTCAGCTTCCTGCCCGTGCTGCTCGGCCGCGGCCCGTCCGCGCGCGAGTCGGTCGTGCACCACAGCATCGCCGGGGCGTTCGCCATCCGCGACCGCGAGTGGAAGCTCGCGCTCTGCGCCGGCAGCGGCGGCTGGTCGGAGCCGCGCGATCCCGAGGCGATCAAGCAAGGCCTGCCCGACACCCAGCTCTATCGCATCGCCGGCGGCGACCTCGCCGAGGCGAAAAACCTTCATCGTGAGCAGCCCGAAGTCGTGACCCGACTCACCCGCCTGCTGGAAAAGATCGTCGCCGACGGCCGCAGCACGCCGGGCGCGCCGCAGGCTAATGCCGTACCCGTCGTCCTCCGCAAACCCGTCGCCCCCGCCGCCGCGAAGAAGAAGCAGACGAAGAAAGCCGACTGAGCCGGGCGCCCGCATGGGGTCGCGGCATTCAATGTTTAGATCTGTAAGCTTAAAAAACGACCGCCCACCCCGACCCCGTTCACGGCGGGCAAGCCCGCAGCCCGGGGATCCGGCCACGCAATACGCCGGGACGGGTCAGACTTTCCAGCCGGAGCGGGCGGAAATATCGACCAGCCGGTTGAGGCCAGGGTCGTTGGTCACGCGACCGGTCTTGCCGTCCCATTCGATGCGACGACCGGTGCGCATCGCGAGTACGCCCAGCAGCACCATCTCGGAGAGCGGCACGGAGTATTCGAAGTTCGAGCCGGGCAATGGTCCGGTCCCGGCGATCGCGTCGAGCCACTCCTTCATCGGGCCACCGACCACGCGCGGGAGACGCGCCGGCGGACGATTCTTGCGAAATTCCTCCATCACCGCGGCCGGCAGCAGCCGGGGGCTGTCGGGCCGGCCACCCGGGGCGAACAGCGTGTGCCGGCTGCCGAGCATTGCCATGCCGCGGGCGGGGAAGCCGGACTTCTTCGCGTCATCCTGCCAGCCGGCCAGCGGCGCCGGAAGCCGCGCGGCGCCCTCAAGCCAGCGCAGGGTCACGGGCGGACGCGACCCGCGCGCCGGGAACCGCCACGTGATCTCGGAGGACTCCGGGGCGACCTCGGGGCTCACGGCGCTTACCTGCGCCTCCACCGAAGATGGCGCACCCAGGTCCAAAGCCCAGAACGGCGCGTCGAGCGTGTGGCAGGCCCAGTCACCGAGCATGCCGTTACCGAAGCGCCACCAGCCCCGCCAACGCCGCGGCGCGATCGTCGAATGATACGGGATCGGCTCCGCCGGCCCGCACCAAAGATCCCAGTCGAGCGTCGCCGGCGGAGTTTCAGCGGGGAGCGGCAATACTTCAGGCCGAATGAAATAGGTGCGATCGAAGCCCGGTGACCACGACAGCACCTCGCGCACGTCGCCGATCACGCCGGCCTCGACCCACTCCTTCATCAGGCGAATGCCCTCCGTGGCCCGGCCCTGGTTGCCCATCTGCGAGATGATGCCCTTCGCCTTCGCCGCCTCGCGCAGCGCGCGGGCCTCGCCCACCGAGTGCGTGAGCGGCTTCTCGACATAGACATGCTTGCCGCGCTTCACGGCCATCATGGCGGCGGGGAAATGGTGGTGGTCCGGAGTCGAGACCGTCACGGCGTCGATCCGGTCCGCCATCTTCGCGTACATCTCGCGGTAGTCCTTGAACACCGGCACCGAATCCAGCGGGGCAGAGGTGAGCTCGGCCGACTTCCGAAGCGCGGCCGCGCGCTTCACCGTGCCCTCCACCATCTCCGCGTCGACATCCGCGAGGGCGACGATGTTCACACGCGGGTCCTTCAGCAGCTCTGAAACCGCGTACCAACCGCGGTTGCCGATGCCCACGCAGGCGACGTTGATGCGCCCGTTTGGCGACTGACCGGCGCGGGCGATGTTGAAACGCGGCAACGAGGAAGCCGCCGCGAGGGCGGCGCCCGAGCCGAGGAAACGGCGGCGCGTGAGCGACGAGCGAAGCGGGGCGGGGTTCATGACGCCATTGAAACAGGACGGCGTCCGCCCGTCGAGCGGTTGTCGCGCGGAGCAGCGTCAGAGGCCGAGGATGGCCTTCAGGAGTGCCTGCAGGAGGGCGACCGGGTTGGCCGAACCGCCGGAGGAACTCGGCGGTCCGCCCGAGAGGCTGCCTGGGGGGCCGGGTTGGCCGGACTGGCTGCTGGAAGGGCTACCCGACTGACCGGAACCCGAGGCTTGGGAAGATGACGGCTGACCC
>JACCDP010576723.1_pt1 | contig 13315 bp, 9 predicted proteins | sample 7445841 | NCBI WGS metagenome assembly JACCDP01 (sample SAMN15323441, study PRJNA562643) | freshwater metagenome | isolation source: river surface water | place: USA:Blue River Watershed | collected 2017-08-17
AGCAAAGCAGCAAACCAGTTGACAATCAGCCCCAGCACACCACCGAAACGCTGGTAATTCAACGCAATGACCAGCGTTGCCAATGTAAAAACAAAAGTGGTGACACGTGCCGTGCGCAGGGCATATTTGTCGCTGGTCAATTTCTTGGAAAACACAGGAAGGATGTCTCTTGTGATCACAGCTGCCACCGTGTTGACATCAGAAGAAGTCATGCCCATGGTTGCAGCAAACAGAGAGGCGATGACCAATCCTATCATGCCGGTTGGAAGTATCTCCAGCATCAACCAACCATAGGATTCTGAAGGAACAGTGCTTGCAGGAAGCAGCAGGGGCGCGGCCCACATGGGAAAGAACAAAATCAGGGGCCACAACAAATACAAGACTCCGGAAAGCCAAGCGGCCTTGGAAGCCTCTTTTTCTGTGGGGGAAGAAATATAACGGGTGGCCAGGCTCCAGCTGCCGCCATTGTAACTCAGGAAATAAAGGAAGAACATGACCAGCACAAATCCCACCGAATAGGGTTCATTGAATAGTGCATGGTGCTGTGGTGGCAGTTGTTGCCAGATACCCATGATGGAATCTGTTCCGCCTAGCCTGGTCACCACCAGTACAAACATCACAATACCACCCAGGACCTGCACAATGAACTGGATAAAATCTGTCACGATCACTCCCCACAACCCGCCAAACGTAACATAGACAAGGGTTACAACTCCTGAAACCATGATGCCTGTTTCCATGGGGATGCCTGCCACCACTTTGAGCAGGATGCCGATCGCTGCCCACTTTGCCCCCACATCTAAAACCTTGAGCAGCACTCCATTCCAGGCCACAACCTGTTGGGTAAGCAGGTTGTAACGGATGCGGAGGTATTCCAATGGTGACTGGATCTGCAACTGTTTGCGCAACCTGACCCAATAGACCGGAAAGATTCCTGCAGCGCCAATGATCACCAAGCCTACAGGCAGTGCCCACCAGACAAATATGGTGAACCCGTGCGTGAAGGCAACAGCAGCATAAGCAACAAATACCGCACCGCTATGGCCTGAAACATGATGAGAAATTCCCGCCAGCCACCAGGGCAGCTTACCGCCAGCAACAAAATAATCCTCTGCATTTTTGCTGCGGTAATATGACATGATGCCGATCACCAACATGCTCAGAAAAAACAAGCCGATAACCGCAAGATCGATGGATTCTAACTGCATGAAAAAGGCCTAGGCCATTTGATGAATTATGCTTTTAAAGATAAAGCATATCACCTTCGTATCCCGGAAAAAGTTTGGCGGTATCGACCACATTGAGGTGCTTTTTTGCCACTGCACCAAATACGGATCTGAAGTCTGTTGTCACCGGCAGGTCCCTGTTGTCTTCCAGCGAGGCCTTGTCCAGTGAACCCATCTTGTGGTATACTTTTCCACCTTGAACACCATTGCCCAATACAAAAAGACAGCTAGCCCTACCATGGTCTGTTCCACCGGTTCCATTCTGGTGAACGGTCCTACCAAATTCAGTCATGGTCATCACAGTAACATCATCTTGGTATCCAGCCATGTCTTTCCAGAACGCAGCAATGCTATCGGAAAAATCCTTCAGGTTTCTGGCAAAGGAGCCGTTGGTTGTTCCCTGGTTGAAATGCGTATCCCAGCCTCCGGATTCAGCAAACGCAATTTCCATCCCGATGTTCATCTTGACCAGCATGGCAATTTGTTTCAGCGATTTGCCCAAGGGTGAATTCGGATAAATGGCGCCTGGTGCAGGTGTATAATTCTTGACCAGTTTCAGGTCCAGCATTTTCATTGCTTCAAAACTTTCCTTACCTGATTGTTTCAACAATTGGTTGGAAGTCTGGTCGTACAATTGTTCAAAAGAACTCGCTGCCATGTTGCCTGCCAGTGGATTGCCTTTCATCTGAATCATGAATTCCTCCAGGTTGTTGATGGCCAATGCATCATGATCACCCTGCATGGCCCTTGGCAATGCAGCCGTGAGGCTGACTGCACTAAAAGGCGTTGCCTCATGGCCAGTCAATCCTATGGCCCTGTTCAGCCAACCACTGGGCGTACTCTTGCTATTGGGCGTTCCGGATTCCATGTAATCCTGGGCATCAAAATGGCTTCTGGTTTTGTTTGGGCTCCCAACACCATGCACAATGGCCATACGGCCTTCCGTAAAATAAGAAGACAGCGAACCCAATGCAGGATGCAGTCCGAATTTTCCATCTAGGTCAAAAAGCTGGCCTTCAGTTTGTGCTGGGCTCATGAACAGACCGGGCCTGAGCAACTTCAGGTTGGGATCGCTGTATGGCGTGACCGCCATCAATCCATCCATCGCACCGCGTTGAAAAATGCAGACCAGTGTTTTTGTTTTTTTATACGGAGGGATGATTTTTCGCTCACTGGCAGCGGCAGTAATAAAGGAAGGGATGCCACCTAATCCTGTAGCGAAAACTGCCATTGCACCTGATTTCATGAAAGCTCTTCTGTTGGCCATGGCAAGTATTTATTTTCTTTGAAATTCGGGTGAACCAATGATGATGCCCACCACATGGGCCACTTGACCTGCAGCCATCATTTCTGGCTCAGGCATTTTCTTTCCTTTTCCCTTGCCCATCGTCGGTACCATCGCATCGTCCATCATGTCCCCTGCTCCTGACATGCCTTCCTCCATTCCGGTCGAAGTTTGCGTTGAAGCCAATACCTTGTCCAGCCTGGATTGCAGCGCTTCATCGCGCACAAGGTTTGTCAGGCGGCTGATGTTTTCCTTTTGATTTCTACCAGACAACAAAATAGCACTATACGTCTGCAAAGCATCATCCACACTTTCCGGTTCATGGTTGTTGTTCAGCGCAAGCAGGTTCATGCCAATGCCCGGAATGCGCTGTGCAGCGATAGCCAATCCAAAATTCATCCTGTTCAGCAAGGAGCCGGTGTTGACCCAATAAGAAGCCTTGTCCGGAAAGCCTGTTGGGGAGGCATAACTGTAGATTTTCTGCCCCATCCTGCTACACCAATCATAGAGCGGGTTAGGGTTCCGCAGGTCTGCATTGGTGGCCCTGATGGCACTCACTGCCAATTCAAAAGGTGATTTTATTTTGCTGCGCAAGACTTCTTTTTTCCAGAATTCCCTGCTGTTGAGCATTGCAATCATGGTCTGCTTGATGTCTCCTCCTGTTTTGGTGAACACATCTGCCATGTTAGTAACCAGCGTTGCAGAGGGTGTATCACAAACAAACCTTGTCGCAATTTTCTTGCAGATGAATCTTGCAGTGGAGGGATGAGTAGCCAATTGGTGCAAGACTTCCAGCCCCTCGTTTAATCCGCCATTCGATGGATATTTTTTCCCCAATACTGTCTTCTCGCCCTGGTCGTGGCGAACCGCCAAAAACAGGAAATCACCTTCGGTGGTTGCCAGGTTCTTTCCGAGCCTGGACTGTTTCAGTTTAGACAATCTTTCTCCATATCCATCTTTCATCATCGGCCGGACAGTCCATCCTGTCAAGGCCCTGGCCACTTCGGTTACATCGGCCTGCACATAACCACCATCAACCCCAAGGGTATGGAGTTCCATTACCTCTCTCGCATAATTTTCATTCAGCCCGGCCGCCCTCTTGAATTTGCTGTTGGCAGGAAGCATTTTTTTGACGCGCTGGTTCATCGCATTGTTATCGCTCCCACTGCTGGCATTATCAAGGTAAAAAAGCATGGCAGGATGTTGTGCTGTGGCCTTGAGCAGTGATTCAAACTTCCCCAATGTATGCGGACGGATGGCATCCCTTTCATAGGTGAGAACATAAGACTGTGATTGGCCTTTTGTAATGGATACATTGAAATGATTGAACCAGAAATCTGTCATCAGTTCCTGTAATTGGTTTTCACTGTATACTGCCCGAATCAGTTTTTGGGCAACCAGTTGCCTGTTCAGCTCCTGAGGGAGTTTAAGGCCTTTTTCCTGCATCAGCTTCACCAGGTCTTTTCTGTAATCCGCTTTTTCCAGCTTGGCCATAGAGTCCTTGCTGAGGGTACCGTTTCTTTGCATCATCCTCACTACCTGACCAGCATTGAGGTAGGTATTGACAATGGTTTCATTGTCCAGCATCAATGCATCATAGCCTGATAATCTTTTCTCAAGTTCGGTATCTGGCAATGATTGTTCAAGTTGTTGTTGCACCCATTTTTCAAGCCCCTGTGAGAGTAGTTTTTCCACCTCGCCTGGCTTTGCACCAAAGCTCAACCTGCTTAACAGATGTTCTGCCGCTTCGCGCTCTGTAAGGCCTTCTTTCTTATACGGCATTTGTAGGCGCTGCTCATTGCTGAACTGTTCAACAGTAAAGGCCAGCGAAATGAAAATGAATATGATCAGGGTGGTGCGCATGGATGTCAATTGAAATGATAGGACCTAAGTTACAGGGATTGGTTTAATGTGAAACCTTCTTGTAACTAAAATTTAACCAATTCACTGATTTGGCGCTTAGCTGAGTTCTGGATACATTTGTACGCGTGAACCGGAAGCTCATCATCATTGGATTACTGGCCCTGATATCATTTCAGGTATTCCCCTTGGAGGGCATCGTAAAATTGATGGATAACACAACTGCTGAGCAGCTGGACACCCATCAATTCCCAGGCGATGAAGAGTCCAGAGAAAATGAATCCAAGGAAGGTGAGTCTGAGGAAGATCCAAGCAAAATCAAAAAAATCGAGTTGGCCAACGAGTTCAGCGCTGCTGATGCGGGTTCGATGTACTTCATCAAAAATGCCAATTCCATCAAAACCATAGGAGCACCAAAAGATTACTGCCCGGAGATGATCATTCCTCCGCCAAATACAATGGTTTAGTAAGATACATATCCAACTCATCATTTCAACACACAAGGATTGCTGTAACTGCAGCATGAATCATCAACATCGATAAATAATTTTTTATGAATTCACATACACCTGGAAACGGATTTACATTCAAATACCTGAAAGAGGACCTTCCAGCAGGACTGGTTGTTTTTCTGGTGGCCTTGCCACTCTGCCTCGGAATTGCACTTGCTTCTGGCGCACCATTGTTTTCAGGAATCATTGCAGGAGTCGTAGGAGGACTTGTGGTAGCTTTTGTCAGCGGATCATCGCTCAGCGTAAGCGGTCCTGCAGCAGGACTTACGGTTATTGTACTCAACGGCATCGCCCAAGTGGGGAGCTACCCGGCTTTTTTGCTGGCCGTTGTGATTGCAGGCCTGTTACAGATTGCCCTGGGTTATATGAAAGCAGGAACCATCGGTTACTATTTTCCTTCCAGCGTTATCAAGGGAATGCTGGCGGCCATTGGCATCATCCTGCTGATCAAGCAAACCCCCGTTGCCATTGGGTACACCAAGGGTGCAGCAACCATTTTTGATGCCGGCGCCTTGACCATATCATCGGTTTCCCTGTTGATCATGATTGTATGGGACCTTCCCGCTGTAAAAAAAATCACCCTGTTCAAATGGGTTCCAGGAGCGCTGGTAGCAGTAATTGTAGGGACCTTGATGAATGGATATTTCATGAGTGCCAAACCGGAATGGGCATTGGGAGCAGACATGCTGGTCAAGCTACCCGTTGCGGCTTCTGCCAGTGATTTCATTGGGCAGTTCACTTTACCAGATTTTGGCGCATTGTCCAATTACAACGTTTACATTCTGGCCTTTACCATTGCCATCATCGCCAGCCTTGAAACCTTATTGAGCATTGAAGCGGCAGACAAACTGGACCCACACAAAAGAATCACCCCCACCAACAGGGAGCTCAAGGCACAGGGCATTGGCAACCTGATTTCCGGACTCATCGGCGGTTTGCCTTTGACAGCGGTGATTGTAAGGACCTCTGCTAACGTAAATGCTGGTGGGAAAACAAAATTATCTGCCATCATCCACGGTGTATTCCTGACCGCCAGTGTGGTAGGGCTCGCCAGTTTGCTCAACAAAATTCCCTTGGCCTGTCTGGCAGCCGTTCTCCTCGTTGTAGGATACAAGCTGGCCAAAGTTTCCCTGTTCAAATCCATGTACAAACTTGGATGGGAACAATTCCTGCCTTTTATCATCACCATTGTAGCTGTACAATTCTCTGATCTCTTGAAAGGTATCGGCTTGGGTATGCTGGTCTCCATTTTTTACATCCTTCGCGCCAATTATCGCCGCGACTACCATATCCACCAAGACAAAAAAGAAGAAGGGGCCAAGTACACCATCAGCCTAGCAGAAAATGTAACCTTCATCAACAAGGGGAGCATTCTTAGAAAGCTTTCTGAAATTCCCGAAGGATCCAGCGTACACATCGATGGCAGTGGAACCCATTACATCGACCTAGATGTATTGGAGATTGTCCACAACTTTAAGGAAACGGCTGCGCTCAAGAACATCCAACTGGAGTTGACCAAGATCCCGGCTTTCACGGGTACATCAGCACACTAGTTCAAAACCCTGGGCTTTTCCCAGGGTTTTTTTATATCAATTTTTATTTTTAGGTTTGTCTAAACTTTTATTTAGACATGATTAAATATTCTGTCAGTGAAGAGAACCATATCAAGGCCATTTTTCATTTGCAAAAAGAGGCAGAGAATGTTTCTACCCAAGAGTTGGCGGAAAAGCTGAACACAAAGCCGGCTTCTATCACCGACATGCTGAAAAAACTGAAGCGCAAGAAACTGCTGGAATACAAACCCTATCATGGATTCAGGCTCAGTAATGAGGGAAACAAGGTGGCCCTTGGAATTGTGAGAAGACACAGGCTTTGGGAGTTTTTCCTGTCTGAAAAATTAGGATTCGATTGGGATGAAGTGCATGACATTGCGGAAGACCTGGAACACGTGAGCAGCAGAAAACTGATTGATAAACTGGATGCTTTTTTAGGACTGCCTAAATTCGATCCGCATGGAGATCCTATTCCTGACCAGCATGGCAAGATTCAGAAAGACGAATTGGTTTGCCTGGCAGACCTTGAGCACAACAAGGCCGCAGTGGTCAGCAGAATCACCAGAAGGTCTGGCAAGATACTGGAGTTGATTCAGCATCAGCAGATCAATGTCGGCTCCAAACTGATGGTCAAAAAATCATTTGCCTTCGACAATTCACTGGAAGTGAAAATTGGAAGACGGCCCGCCATTCAAATCAGCAACCAACTCGCTAAAAACATATTTGTAAGCCATGAAACACATGCATGATGATTTCAGTTCGCTGGGTGATGTAAACCAAAGCATTGATACCACCAAGAAACGCAAAGGATGGAGACGGGTGCTGGCCTTTTTTGGACCGGCTTACCTGGTGAGTGTCGGTTACATGGACCCAGGGAACTGGGCAACAGACCTGGCCGGAGGAAGCAAATTCGGCTATCAGCTGATCTGGGTATTGCTGATGAGCAACCTGATGGCACTGCTGCTTCAAAGCCTTTCTGCAAGGTTGGGCATTGTCAGGGGAAGGGACCTTGCGCAGGCCAACCGGGAAACCTACCCCAGGCCTGTGAACTTCGCTTTTTATCTGCTGGCAGAAGTGGCCATTGCTGCCACAGATCTTGCTGAAATACTCGGTATGGCCATCGGTATTCAATTGCTCACAGGGCTTCCACTTATTTGGGGAGTAAGCCTTACCGTTGCAGACACCTTCCTGTTCCTGTTGCTGCAACGCCTGGGCATGCGCACCATGGAGGCCTTCATCATTTGCTTGGTGGGTATCATTGGCCTTAGTTTCCTTGCAGAGATGATCATTGCCAAACCCAACATGGGTGAAGTGGTGAAAGGGTTTATTCCCAGCATCCCCAATGAAGAAGCCCTCTATATTGCCATTGGGATCATTGGTGCAACCGTCATGCCGCACAATTTGTACCTGCATTCTGCCCTTGTGCAGACCAGAAAAATCAAGAGGGACGAAGCAGGCATCAAGCGTGTACTGAAACTCAATTTCATTGACAGTGCCATTGCCCTAAACCTTGCCTTTTTTGTCAATGCATTTATCCTGATACTCGCTGCCACTGTTTTTTATACCACCGGACGCACAGATGTAGCGGAAATCAAACAGGCCCATGAACTACTGGCCCCCATGTTGGGCAGCAACCTTGCGCCAATCCTGTTTGCGGTTGCATTGATCGCATCAGGACAAAGCTCTACCATCACAGGCACACTTGCCGGACAAATTGTGATGGAAGGATACTTGCACCTGCGGATTACGCCATGGGTGCGCAGGTTGCTGACCAGGCTTGTTGCCATCGTTCCGGCCATTGCTGTGATCCTGATCAACGGAGAAAACAATATTGACAAGCTGCTGGTGTTCAGCCAGGTTGTTTTGAGTTTACAACTGGGTTTTGCCATCATTCCCCTGATTCATTTTACCAGCGACAAGAAAACTATGGGTGCTTTTGCCATCAAACCTTTGATCATTGTTTTGGCAACACTCATCACCCTGGTATTGGTGTATTTGAACATCAGGATGGTGTATGAGCAGACCATCACCTTCTTTGCTACGTCAGATTCGGTGTTCTGGAAATCCATGATCATCATCGCAGGTGTTGCTTACATCAGCCTGCTGCTAATCGCCATTTTCTATCCGCTGATGGGCAAGACCGCCAATGAGAGTGTTAAACTTCACCCGGAAGCAGAGAAATTGCACAACATCATCATTCCCTCTTATGAAAGGGTTGCTGTTGCACTAGACTTCAGCAAGAATGACCACAAGTTGATTGCACATGCACTTGGTCAGGGAGGAAAGGAAAGTACTTACCTGATGATCCATGTTGTGGAAAGTCCTGCTACCAGGGTCATTGGAGAGGATGCGGATGACATGGAAACAAGGAAGGATCAACAGCGGATGGAAGGCTATGTGAATGAACTAAAAGAGCAAGGATACAATGCCGTTGGATTATTGGGTTTTGATGGAAGGGTAAAAGAGATTGTTCGGCTGGTCAAGGATCGGCATGCAGACATCCTGATCATTGGTGCACATGGACATACAGGCCTGAAAGATGTGGTATATGGTGAAACAGTCGAAGCCGTGAGACATGAATTGAAAATACCCGTGCTGGTGGTGAATGTGTAAAAAATAACCCAACACGAAAATAAAACATGGTTATTTTTATGTCATATGATGCACATAAAATTATTGCTGCCTCTTGTGATGTTGTCTTGTTCGCTGATGGCACAGGTTCAACGCCAGGGGATTGAAGATAAAGACAGGAAGGCTGTCATTGAAGACCAATTCATTTATGAATCAGCGCCCTTCCCCGAATGCCACGCCTCTACCATTGTTGAAACCCCCGAGGGGTTGATTGCCGCTTGGTTTGGCGGAACCAAAGAGGGATACAGGGATGTCAACATCTATACAAGCCGATACGAAAAAGGAAAATGGTCTGCTCCTGTATTGGCCGCAGACGGTTTCATCAATGACAGCACACGATATGCCTGTTATAACCCTGTCTTGTTTCTTGCAGCAAACAATGAACTCTTGCTTTTTTACAAGATTGGGCCCTATGTGCAGGGATGGACTGGATGGATGAAACGCTCCTCCGATTTGGGTAAAACCTGGAGCAAGGCAGAAGCCCTGCCTGATGGCATATTGGGACCCATCCGGAACCAGCCTTATCTCGCCAATGGACTCTTGATTTGCCCATCCAGCACAGAAAAAGGGGGATGGAAAGTGCATTTTGAATTTACCAAAGACAATGGCAAGACCTGGAGCAAGGGGCCAGATTTGAACGATGCCAATCCCATCACGGGTATTCAACCGGCCATTCTCCGTCATGATGCCAAGACCCTGCAAGCGCTTTGCAGAAGCCAGAACAGGACCATCAATGAAACCTGGAGCTACGACAATGGAAGAACATGGAGCCCATTGGCACAAACCGAAATGCCCAACAACAATTCTGGCATCGATGCCATCACCCTCAAAGATGGAAGACATTTGTTGGTGTACAACAATGTAAAACCTCCTGCTTCAGAAAAAGAAGGATGGGGTGGAAGGTCTCCCCTGAATGTTGCCATTTCAACTGATGGAAAACAATGGGAGCCTTATGCGATATTGGAAAATGAGAAGGGCGCAGAATTTTCCTACCCATTTGTGATTCAAACAAATGATGGAAAAATTCACATCACCTATACCTGGAAGAGGAAGAAGATAAAGCATGTCATCTTAACTGCCCCGCCGCCCACTGAACGCTCAACAAAGATTTGAAAAACTTGGTTTTCAATTCCGCCAGTTTTTGTCGGGTTTCCAGCAACTTGATTTCTCGGGTGTTGACCAGAAACATACTGCTTTCACCAATAGAAAATTTTGATTCTTCTGCTTTCAACAAAAGTGCCTGGTTGCGCAAATTGTCCTGGAACAAGAGTGATTGTGTCTGCAAGGCGAGGATATCATTGAAGCTGGATTTTACCTTGTTCTCAATCTCCAACTTTGTTTGCCTGGTCTTGTAATCCAAATCGGTTAGCTTGATTTTTGCCTTTGCATAATCACCCCTGGCTTCCCGCTGAAAAAGGGGCAATCCGAATTGTACACCATATTTGTAGTTGTTCTCAAACAAAGGCTGTGCAAAAAATTTATTGATCCCGTATCCTTTGTTGAGAAAATTATAATTCAGATCAAGTGTTAGCAAGAGGCCCTGAAATTTTACTTTCTTCTCCACTTCCAATACTTCTTGCTTAACATCCAAAGACAGTAACTTGGGATGGGATTGCAAGGCCTGAGCAATGGCATCAGCCAAAACGGGCAAAGGATATTCCTTGATCAACACAAGGTTCCAGGAAGAATCCGGGACAACATCCTCAGACAATTCATAGGGCGATGCATCATCTTTCCACAGGAAATTACTCAACTCAAGTCGCTGGCGTTGCAACTCAAGCCAGGCCTGTGCCTGCATGGCCTGAAAGCCTTGCAACTGTGCCAATGCTTCTGTGGTATCAATGGCTGCCCTGTCTCCTGATGCATGCGCACGTTTGACGAATTCAAAACGTTTTGAATTGTTGTTGGTGGTTTCAGTCAGGATGGTGTAGACCTGGTGTGCAGCCGTCCATTTCCAATAGGCATCCACTGCATCATAGAGCAGATCTGCAATCAGTTGCAACTGGTCCTGTCTGCTCATTTGAACAAGCAACTTGGACTGCTGAACTGCTGCCCTTCTCTTGTCAAACAACAAACCTTTTAATACAGGAATGGAAATGCCTGCATAAGTGCTCTTTCCGGCTGAAGTGACGGGATCAAGGCGGTCTCCTGTATTGTTTTCAAAACCTGCCTTGATGTCTATACCAAACCAGGTGGGTATTTTCAACTCCGGATTGGAATAGAAATAATAGTTTTTACCATCAAAACTTTTCTTTTCATTGCGCAGGTAAAAAGAAGGATCAAAGACTCCCCTGGAAGCCTGTAGAGAAGCTTTCGCAAGGTCAACTTCGAGTTTTGCCTGCTTTGCAACAGGATGGAATTTTCTGATAATGTCCATCGTATTCTCCAATGTCAGGACCTTCTGCTGAGAGAACACAGTGTCTGCCTGTGGAAAGATCAACAGGAATGCAACAAGAGATTTCAATACGGTGTTCCTGATCATTTCTTTTGCTTGTTCTTTTCTTTTCCTGTTGCAGGTTGATAAAATTCAGGAGGGAACCCGTTGATCTGCCTCCAGAGCTCATACCAGATGCTGACATTTTTCAACAGGGCAAATCCTTGCACCCCTGCACCCAACTTGAGTGATGCAGGCCATTTTTTTTCTTTTTCTACCGGCACAACCAACATCCTGAATTTGCCATTTTCACTCCTGTTTGTTTCAACAGCAATCACTTCACCAACAAAGGTTCCATAACTGGCTTCTGGCCAACCAGAGAAAACAATGGCAGGGAAGCCATCAAACTGCAAGCGCACCTGCTGGCCTTTTTCGACCAATACAAGGTCCATTGGTTCCACAAACAATTCTACCGCCTGGTCAATTTGATTGGGAACAATTTCAACAATCATTTCCCCCTCCTTGACCATTTCATTGATACCTGATTTTTTGGCTTTGACGATCTGCCCGCTCTGTGGTGCAATCATCCAACGCTGGCTTCCCCTGATGGCATAATTGGCCAGCTGGTTCTGGTTCTTGGCCACCTCACCATCAGTCGAGGCAACCTCACTGCGAGCAGCAGCAATCTCACCTTTTGCCTTGAAAATCTTGTCTGCAGCATCCTGCCTTACGGTGCTCATTTCAATTCGGCAGATGGTGATGTCCTGTTTTGTATTTTGAAGTTTTTGCTGTTTTTCTGTAAGCAGGGCCAATGCTTTGTTGTATTGGGCGGTCCTGCGCTCAAACTCAGTCAAGGCGATGATTCCTTCACTGAACATTTGTTTTGCACGGTTCAACTGTTGAACGGCTATGCCATGGTCAATTTCAGCTGCCACAAGTTCTGCACTGTCACTGGTCACTTTTCTCTTGAGCTGCTCAAGTTTATTGTCGAGTGAATTCAGCTTTAGGTTTCGGGACATTTCCATGGCTTCCACCTGACTGGCAGTTGCACTGATTTTTTCGTTATAGAACCCGATCTTCTGTTGCTTGGCATCCAGCTGTTCCTGTGTTCTTTGTACCAGCTTCGGATCAAGGTAATCATCTTTCACATCTGCCAGCTGCACGATGGTATCACCCTTCTTGACAAAATCACCTTCTTTGACCCACCACTTGATGATGCGACCTGGGATGATCGTATTCATTTCCTGCGGACGCTGGTCCTGGTAAAGTGTGGTGACCGTACCGCTAGTATTGATGTTCTGCGTCCATGGCAAAAACATCAGGACAACCACAAAAGAAAGTACACCCCAAAACCAGTAGCGCACCTTGCTGATCTTGTTGGCGCGGTATATTTTCTTGACAGAATGGGGTTGGTATCCCGTCTCATTGAGAATTGTATCTGAAATATTTTTCATGCACTATTTCTTTAAGCTTCCATTTTCCATGATGAGGACCTGGTCACAGTTTTCAGCGAATGCCTTGTTTCCTGTTACCACAATGACGGTTGTTTGCTTGAGGCTTTTCAGGTAGTCAGCAATCTTATCACAATCTTCGCCGCCAGCCATTTCAAAAGGCTCATCAAGAAGCAACAATTTTGGAGAGCCGGCAAAGGCCCTGAGGAGAAGTATTTTCTTGGCAACAATACTGCTCAAGCCTTTTCCTGTGGGTTCCAGCATTTCATCAAATCCTTTGGGCATGGAAGCGATGAGTTTTTTCAATCCCACCACCTCAGCAAGGTTCATGAGATGAGCCACATCAATGCTGTTGTCTCCCATGGTGATGTTTTCCATCAAAGTGCCATGGAAGATGTCCTGCTCGTGGTAGAAAACACCAAT
>JACCDP010686560.1_pt1 | contig 13311 bp, 15 predicted proteins | sample 7445841 | NCBI WGS metagenome assembly JACCDP01 (sample SAMN15323441, study PRJNA562643) | freshwater metagenome | isolation source: river surface water | place: USA:Blue River Watershed | collected 2017-08-17
CCTGATGGACGAATCCGCCGAGCTCGGCGCTCCGGCCCGGAGCTAGTTCAACGCGTCGGCGCATTCCTGCGAGTGCCCCAAAGCGCGTCCGCCCCTCTTCGGCGGGATGAAAAAACTCCGTATTCCGGACGTAGGCAAGCAGTTCGGGACGCCAGGCGGTATCGGGCTGACGGTACACGAAGCGATCGAGTTGCCCCTGTCCGATTGCCGGCAACGCAGCCAAAATCAGCACATAAAAAAAGGGGCACCGGATTAACCGCATGCCCCAAAAGTACGTGCCCAAGGCGGGAATCGAACCCGCACGGCCATCACTGGCCAAGGGATTTTAAGTCCCTCGTGTCTACCTATTTCACCACTGATTTTCAGATGTTTAACATTGAAAATCAAAGCTCGCGAGTCCAATGCCGAGTCTGGATGGTTGTTTTTGAGTCTATTCGCATAACCAAAGTCAGTGATAACCGATACTGCATTACACTAATGTTTGAGGGGAGCAAGTACCGTTACTACAACGGGCTCCCTGTTGGATCCACAAGCAAACCCAACAGCCTTGCACCCAAGCATCGACTGGGTGCTTTCGAGACCCTTCTCAACGAATTCCGTTTAGCCGTAGCTAGAGGTTGGACCCCAAATGAACCAGCAACCCACAACAAGACGCAAGTCCTAACGAGCAGCGACCTTATCGATCAGGCCATAGTGCACAAGCTATCCAAGCCCTACTCTATTCACTATCAACGAAAGATTAAGTGGATTGGAGAACAATTGAAGTCGTACCTAAATGGTAAAGCACTCAATCCAAAGTCCGCAGCAGCATTTTTAAACCAACCGCATTGGTCGCCTGCAATGCGGAACAATTTGCGAAGTCATTACTCGTCACTAGAATCCTCATTAAAGCTGTTTGGGTACCAGGGAACTATAAAATCAGAAGTCAAGCGCGAGCGAGTTTCCGAAAGGATGCACCGGCCATTTGAAGACACCTCAGCCATACTTAATGAAATCAAAGAGTTCGACCAAAGGCTACACCTATGCTGCTTGATGGCGTACGGTTGCCTATTAAGACCTCATCGTGAAATCCGACTGTTAAGATGGAGTGAGATCTCCATCCCCAAGCAACAAATCGCTCTAGCTGGCGAACGCACGAAGGGGAAACGGAATCGAGTACTTCCGATTCCGAACTACGTTTTAGATGAACTGATCCAATGGAAGACAGTTGTCGACTTAAATGACGAATATGTCTTTGGTCAGAACAATCAGCCATATGGACCAGACTTCTTCAACGGGCTCTGGACGAAATTCAAACGCACGAGTAAAATGTTAAAGACGGGGCAGACGATATATTCATTCCGACACACTGGTGCCATCCGAGTATTCGAAAAGACCGGATCACTCCAGACTCTTCAAGCTGTTATGGGGCACAGTGACCTCAAAGTATCGCTCACCTATTTACGCGGTCTTGAGGTGAAGCAGGTTACTGAGCTAGAACTTCCAGAACTCTGAATATACTGAAACGCTGAAAACTGGGATTTCGATAGACTCGAGATTGACCCCTTGGCCTTAGGAATGCTCTTCCTTTTCAAAAGTCTCCTAGATTTGAGCGTATATAATCACAAGACCTGATGTACAAACCTAAAATAAAACTTAAAAAACACTAACTACTTCGCAAATGCCTTAACTTCGATACGAATAATTCAATTTTATTATGGACTTTTTAATAATAGCTGTTATTTCTTTGTTAGTCTTAGGTCTGATTGGGCTTATTACACACTTCGTAGAAAGGAAAAGTGATAAATGGCCAGCTATTCTTAGATACATTATTGCCATTCCCTATGCTTTAATGGGCGGTACAATAGCCATACCTGGCATTACTCTGATATTGCTAGTTCAACGATTTTTTATTCCGCAAGTAGACTTTGAGGAAAGCGTTTTTTGGTATGAAGCCATCATCGCACCTGCAGCTTATAGCTACTTCTTTTATAAGTATTTAACTATTCTACCTAAGTTTTATATACCTGTTTCCATCACAATTTCTCTGTTTATTTTAACGGTGTCAATTTTTGCAATTTCGGAAGGACTAATGGAATTTTATGTCGTAGATATAGTTAAAGAGGTGTTTTACACGGAATCATTAGAAAATGTAAATTCTAAATTATTAAATGTAGTTTCTTTATTATCTCAAACGGTTATGGCCATTTATATGATGTACACTTTTCACAAAGAAAAATCCGAATTATGACATTGAGAAGAATTGATAACCTAATCGTATTTTTTATAGTTACTTTATTAGTACTTTGCACGCTCGATATGCCATACGGATTTTATCAATTCACGAGACTATCTTGTACAGTTTCATTTTCATTTCTATCTTTTAAGTCAAACCAAGAGAAGAAGTATTTATCCGTATTATTCTATGCGATATTAGTTATTTTATTTCAACCAATATTTCCTGTATCATTCAAAAAAGAAGTATGGAATATTATTGATTTATTTATTGCCGCAATTTTATTTTTTAAAATAATGTTCGATAAAAACCAGAGATAAACAGACCAATATGATAAAACTAATAATCAAATCAATACTTGAGTTCAGCGCGCTAACTGTTGTAGTAGCGATGCTGGAATTTTCTAACATAGGCGATGACGACGCCAACCTACTAATACTACTATTATATTTATTCTTGGTCCTTCGCTTTAGATTTCTTCATCAGGTATTTAATCAAAAGGAGAAATAATATTCATACATCTTCTATTTTCAGTTTTTTTAATAATCTTGATATGTAGAATCCTAAGGGGAAAAACCAATACATATAAATAAGATAGTTCTCAAGCGTTTCACTTCTCACCAAAATATCCTTTACTTCAAGAAAATCTATCAGCTCATTAGTTATTTTCCCTACAAAAAACGTGAGACCAAAAGTTGCAGATAAAAGAACAATGAAGAACCTTCGATTAAAGGCACTCAACTCATTAGAAATCCTTTTTTTACTTTCTTCGTAGCTTTTATAAATATCATCAACGGTGGCTCCAGAAATAGGCGGTGTCAACTCTAAATTGGTAGCCTGAAGATCAAGCCTTTCTTCAGTATTACCATCAGATTCTTTCTCAGAATCTTGGTCCTTTTTCTGATCATTAGGTATGTCAATACCGTGCTTTGGTCGAGCCCCAACTTTCTGCACAAAGCTTTGACCAATTCGATCACGATTGTATCCAAGCTTCTTAAAACCATCTAAAAACTCTTGCCCCTTTTGACGAGCGCTCTCATCATCTTTAGTCATACTGCCAATTTATTGACATTATTCTTCTTGTACAATTACGAACCGTTTGAATCCGAAGCCTCTAGCACTCATTACTTCGAAGCCGTCGATCTCGCGGTAAACCCATAGCAGCCCGTTCTTCTCAATTTCTGTCCCGGTCTTCTTGTATTTCATTGCAAACTTCTTGAAGTCTTTGAACTCATCGTCAGTGATGACGTAGTACTCGAAGGTTTCTCCGTCTTCGGTTACGTCGGTCTTCACTTGGTACTTGAAGCCTTCAAGGAACTTGGGAGGCTCTTGAGCGAAGAGAGAGAGGCTGGCTACCAGCAGGACGGGCAGGATCAAAATATTCATATGGTTATCTGTTGATTGGTTTAATTCCAACGTAAACATTGCTAGCATATTGTATGCCCAGCGTTCGCTCCAAATTGAACGACTCTTTCCTTAGTAGTCTAGCGCGGAATAAAACAAGGGGGCCACGGCCCCCAATGTTTCTTCTGCCCGGTTGTCCAGTCTTAATCTACCGGGCGCACAAAAGCAATAAGGATCTCATCAAAACTTGACTTGACGACGACATACTTCCCTTCCAATTGACACTGAGAGTACTTGCAAGAAGATTAATTGTCAAACAAACCCAATGGATCCTTTGCACACCTAAGCTCTTCTTTCGTTAAAAATTCAGATTTAAAATCAGAAGTAGTTTGAATCCTGTCAATATCCATTATTTGCCAATAACCTAGGTCTAAAAAATCGGGGTTCTGAATTCGACGTATTTTGAATAGAAGGTTTGCATCTGTCGCAACAAAATACTCAACACTGTCTTCCATCATCCAGTTTCCATCCCCAAAATTTGGATTAATGTCCCAACGTTGCAGCTTTCCATATAGCTCCTCAACCGAATCGAGTACATTGGGGTTATCTAATTTATATCCCAAAAGCTGTTTAGCGGCTGTCAACTGATTTTGACAATAAGGAACTTCTATATATTCAACATTAGACTCTGCTTTAACATTTGAATTATCACACCCTATTATGATGGAAATCAACGCCAACAACATCAAACTTTTTTTCATTGCACTATTTTTTTAATTCCAAAAAAACACCGCTGTTATACCTAGACTGCCACTTTACTACATTAATACCACTCCAAGTTGTATCATATTCTTTTGGGTCCAAAATTAAATTAAATTCTCGACCTTCAATTAGGATCACGTTACTTTCAACAACAAGCCAGTTAATAGGAATTGGACCATTACAACTCAAATATCCTTTTCCGCCTTCTTGAAATTCTACTAAACACGCAGAACTCCTACCTGGAATATTCAGCTTATATTTATTCAGAAAATAGTCATCTCCTGATTCGCAAGAGGCAACAATAAATAAAGAAATCGTTAGTATAGTTATTCTTAACCTCATCTTTGACTTTTAGTATTTTATAAATCTCATAAATGTGCTGATTTTCGTATAATAATAAACCAGTCTTTGAACTCACTCATTTTGCGCTTCCTCAAAAGTTCTCTTCACCCACTTTGGAAGTCCGGCAAAAACGAAATATGCGTAAATGACATATAGAACATTCCAGATTTGTTGCACCTCAATCTCTCTCAATGTTAAAAACTGAATGATCGCTGTTCCTAAAATTGCAGAAATACTCAAATACGTGACACCAAAACCAAGGCCCAACTTATTTACTCTTTGAACAGAGGAAAAATAGATAAATGGAATTAAAATCCACCATAAAACAACCCAAGGTCTCCAGGCGCCGGAATCAATGAACAACATCAAAAATTGGACTCCAGTAGCTCCTATGATTGTCTTTATTAAATACTCAAATCCTGATATACCGCGCTTGAGGTCATATTGACTTTTAACAAAATCAATAGTTGGCTTTATGAAATCAAATGAAGAAGGGGGAGCGACTTCCACAGTACTCTGCACAGAAGCAGACGAATCAATACCAGCGGCTTTATTTATTTCACTTACAATAGCTTGTACCTCTTTTTCCGAAGCCTTGAACCTAATCTGACAATAAGAAACAAAAGGACTTGAGCCAGATTTGATAATTCGATGGTAACTAAAAAAATCACCATCTGAGAAGTCTTTAGCTAATTCTCCAGCAATATCATCTAAACTCCTACTCTCCAAGGATGAAGGAGCACAGATTGTTTCACGTATAGATTTTGTTACAAAGTCCTTTAATTGATCCATTATCGAAGTTGGGATTTGAGAATTGGGTGATTGATACGGCTGACATTAAATTTAATCGAACTAAATGATCTTCACAAATGAAACAGCTTCCCAAGTTCCACGAGACCTTCATCCCAATCTTGGAAGTACTGTCCAATGGCGAGACAATAAGCTACAATCAACTTAGGCAGCTCGTAAGGGACCGCTTTTACAATGATCTATCCGAAGAGCATTACAAGCTGATGACGAAGGGAGGTGATCCACTCATCCTGAACAGAATTGGGTGGGGTAAGGCATACTTAAAGCAGGCCAAGTTTGTTGAGCAACCAGAACGTGCGCTCATTCGAATTACAGAAAAGGGTCTTGCCGCACTTAAAAGAGGTAACCTTACTCAGCAAATGCTCAAGTCAGACCCAGACTACGTTGCCTACAAAAAAACTCGAGAGAAAGACATTGTCTTGGAATCCGAAAACTCAACACCAGAGGATTTGATTGATCAAGGCATCAATCTAATTGAAGGCCAAGTGAAGGGAGAGTTATTGGAACGCTTGAAGACCATCGACCCGTACTATTTCGAGCGGATCATTCTTATTCTACTGAAGAAGATGGGATATGGTGAGTTTGTGGAGACGAGCAAATCAAATGACCAAGGCATTGACGGCGTGATCAATCAAGACACCCTTGGTCTTGACAAGATTTACATACAAGCCAAGCGATACAATGAGAACCAAGTTCGCGAGAAAGATATTCGAAACTTCATTGGGGCTATGAGCGGCGATACCACGCGCGGAGTATTTGTTACAACCTCCATATTCCATCCATTAGCTGTTAAAAAAGCCCAAGATGCACACCACAAGATCGTCCTTCTGGATGGCGAAGGTTTGGTCAACCTAATGTACCAGTTCGGCGTAGGTGTACAGCTGAAAAACACTTACGAGCTTAAGCAACTAGACGAAGACTTCTTCGAAAGCAACTAAACAGCAAAGGGGGCCTAAGCCCCCTTGTGTCCAACTGATGTCCACTTTGTCCAGTTTATCTGACCGGACGGACACCGCGAATGAAGCTAAAATGGCAAGTTGTCGGGATCATCTTCGGGAGGCAACGATCCCTTGACAATTTCGCCAACCGTTGATTTACTCAACTCATAGCGCGCAGCAAGATCGCGTATTGAGCCAGCTCCAGACTTGTAGTCATTTATGATTTTCTCGTTCCGATCGGACTTATCCTCAGCACTTCGATCAAGGATCTTCCACTCTTCAATCGTACCTATTTCCTTCACTCGCAATCCTGACTCGGTCAAGTCTATGTAGCAGTGAATGACATTATCTGCGCCATACACCTCTGCTCCATCACGTTGTTTCAGCTGTTTTATGTAAAAGGTCTTTTCAGCTGCCTTATTGACAGCAAACAAGCTATCAATAAAGTGAGACATAAAAGCTGACCCAGCGAGATTGGTGTACTCAATTGGAATTCCTCTAGGAAACTTTGTAGTATGGCTAATTAACAGAATAGAAATCCCTTCCGAATCTCTCAAGGCCAAGAAATCACCTATAATATCTGCGGCATCGTTGGCCTTTGTGTTGTCAGCCTGAATAAATGACAGATTATCGATGATAAGGACTTTAGCCAAAGAATCTTTAAGGTACCTCTTTATCTCTGGCATCACTTTGTCTCGCAGTTTCTTCGGGTTATACTGCCCACCATCAAGTACTACCCTCTTGAAGTTTGGTGAGAAATTTCGGCCATCAAATCGTCCCTTGAACTTAGATGCCTTCATCTCAAAGTCAAGATAGAGTACTTTGGTAGGCCCAACTTCACTTTTGAGCATACTCGATAAGGCTGAACCACCATAAGCAATTGCATCGGCAATTTCAACGGCTAGAATTGACTTACCCACATTCGTAGGCCCAAAGAGTATAGCAAGTTCACCCTCTTGCCACAGCTCGCCCAAGAGGGGCTTGCTCAGAACGATATTGCTGTTCTGGAGTACATCATTGGGATTCTCATACTTGAACAGCCCCCCTTTACGAGAAGTGCTTGATTCAACCCATTCTGTTGTTGACTCAAGGCTTTTCGTAAATGATGTCCAGTCACCACGGTGCTTCAAATAGCACGTAAGTGAAGATGGCGTCATTGACTGAAGTGCGGGCAGCGATGCTGAGCTCGACCAAGCAAAAGCCCTATTGGTCAACTTGAGAACAATCAAGTGCGCACCTTTCGATTCCTGATTCTCTGCCTCAAGCTCGTACCACATATCGTATTCAGCCATAGTGCGCCATCCATTAGCTTCTAGGATTGTAAGACAATTATTGGCCGAATCAAAGTCTGGCGATGATTGGCTCCCAAGTACCGACTGATCAAATGCAACCGCAATGGAAAGCAGGTACCGCTCATCCTCAGCACTTAAAAGAGGCAAATCCCTAAGGCTAGAAAATTTAGCGAGATCGTCAATTTCAATGTAATTCCCCTTACCCAAAAACTTAAAAAGAGGTTTACCTTGATCACACGTCGAGACCAGTCGAGGATGTAATGGAGTGTCCGTCCGGTAAAAAATATGGACAGTACCGGACACCGACTTACAGGTTATGGCCTTACCCTTAAATAATTGATCCTTGAAATAAGCATCCTGCGTTTTGGCCAACATCAATTCTGGATCTGTAGAATTTTGCGGGTTGAACTCCAGTACAGAAAGCCCCTTGTCTCCGAGCCTAATCGCAAATGACTGCGTTCCGTCTTGAAGTACATCTTCCTTCGAAATGGAGGCCGATTGCCAATCTGAGCGAACTGGTCGTTTTGTATCACTCGCGACCGCGAGCGGCTGGTAACCCCATCTGATGAGGTCACCAACGATTTGGTTTTCATTAATCATATGAGCAAAACTATTCGCCCATTTTCGATTTAACCAACTGATTTATAGTGTTGTAAGTGGGTAACAAAAGTGTTACTGGGTTACACTCAACAAGATGTTCACACTAAATTCTATGTTCGCTATTCCAACGAACAAAGTGTGTTATGAGTTCCTGTGGCATCCCATTGTTTTTCAAAATCTCCAATTTGGCGAGAAACTCTTCAAACTCATCATTGTTCAAGCAAAAATCACTGTCAGCACGCTTCTTGTTCAGGTCAATCTCAAGAGCCTTAGCGCTTGGACTTCTTTTCACTACAAGTGATATGAGCTTTGATACCTTACTTGACGTCACAAATCTCCTGGTTAGTACATCAATGATGCCAGTTGATTTTAAAATAAATAGCATTTCCCTGTTTAAAAGTTCCAGATGAGCGATTCGATCATCTAGCATATCCAATTGAATTTGCGCTAATTCCTCATCTGTGTATTCTGGCCACTCCAACTCTTCACTTTCTAATTGCTGCGAAAACCTGTTCTCGAGTAGTTCTGAGTAAATCGTCAACAACTTTTGGTCATACTCCATACCACTAAATGTCTCCAACATCTCATTTACCCGTTGTCTTACTGGCCCCATAATATCAAATTTTAAAAACCTCTTCGCCTCCCTCAGTCTTTGTCTCAAGTCGAAACACCTCCGATTCAGTTGAGTCATTAAGAATCACAATTGTCATTGATTCAGAGTTACAAAAATCTCCTCTTAGATGGGGGTTTGACGAGAATAGTTGTTCTAAATCAGACACCAATAGAATGCCGTGAGGATTGTACCAAGCCGGAGTTTTGCCTTTGTATTTGGTTACATACCCCTCGCCAGACAAATACAACTCAAATGGGTAGCTCATTCCAGAATCTAAGATTGAGGCGAGTTTGACTGTACTCGCAACTAACATCCTTTCTCTTACGACAAGACCATCTCCATAGTTATTCTCAACTACATAGGTCACAGGACTGTCTGGGCTCATCTGTTGCTTTTCCCAGTCTGAGTGTGAGCAGGCCGTTATAAATCCGGCGAAGAGAAAGCAAAGTTCCCTACAAGATTTGTACTTCATATGTTTTTCCGTTTTCCCCATCTACTGAGGCATATCCAAAAGAATCAAGAGCTGTCGGCCAAATATGATCCTCATCAAGATAACCATCATTTGGAAAATAAATTACTGTCACCTCATTGTCAGTTACTTCTACATTTAAAGTATAAGTTGCAGAGTAACCTGTTTCAGGATTGTAGTAGTCAACACTAGCTAGATAAGTACCATCCTCGTAACCATCTTCTTGCTCCTCAACTATGTCAACTTCTTCATCATAGAAGTACTCATCAGAGGTCGCTTCATACTCCTCATCACTGGCTTGGCCACAAGACGTCCAAAAAGTGGAAAGGCAAATAATTATTGCCAAAGAAAAGACACGACGTGTCATTTGTGCTGGTAACAGAATCTATCTCCCGAGTTCGAAACACAGTGTTTGCAGCGCTTACCAGTAGACTTGGCAGTGGCCTGGCATTGTCCGTGCTGGCATTCCATTGCAACCTCTGAGAGATCGGCAGAAATCAACTGCTGTACACCGGGTGAGAAAGACGTGCCAGCAAGAAGAACAAAAATGAGTAATAGCTTTTTCATATGACTAATTTTTAATGACGTTCGAATCTAAGTAATTCGCGATTAACTGTTTAACCTTGACAAACTCGGAGTTAAGCGCTTTTTGGTCATTATGACGTTTGGATATGCCAAAGTACCCTGACTCAACGAGCAAGGCACTAACCAAATTGTAAGTCAACAGATATCCAAAGAAGTACCAAGAAGACAAACTGTACATACTCCAAACGATTGAGCCTAACAATAGCATTATACTAACCACAGAGGCAAATTTCGACTTTGCCAAAACGATTTGATCCAAGCCAATCACAGTCAATAGCCCTGCCTGCTTGAGCAATTTCTCATCAACAACGACTGGAAATTTATCAACCTCAATACTGTCGTGAACCAACTTTATAAAGTCAATCGTCTCCTGAATCTTCTCTGTGACTTTGTCGGACCGCTTCTCATCGTCATTATCCACCATTGCACCCTTAACTGCCTCTAATGCCCCTATCACCCTCAGTGCTTCACTCATCAAGTACTTGACTTCGGATATGTCTAGGACCCCATCAGAATTTGCCTCCTCAACAAGCGAAAAGTACTGAGCGTGAATATTTAGGCCTGCATTAAACGTTGCTACTGTGCCTTTGATGGTGAACTTCTCTAGAGCCTCATCGAGCTTATTGCGATATGTTCGTCCCCTCATCCTACCGACATCACCTGAGCCGACCATCCTTACCGGAGTTGAGTGGCTGTCGCCCATTAGTGTATTCGAAATGGCCTTGCCATAGTTGCGGCCTATTTCGCGAACTATTGCGTTTGTAAAAGTTCTACCTAGTGACATCTGAAGTCAATTTAACGCTTGTACTGAATTACGTCGTCTCAAGATATACACTAAAAACCCCCGCACAATTCCTTGCTTGGGGGCTAAAAACACCTATATTAAATGAACAAAACAAATCTAAACGACTAATTCGATGTAGGCGTTTTAAACGGGATTTGTTGAAAACTTCTTCAGGTGGCGCATAGGGACTGATCTGAGCATTAATCTGACAAAGCGAGTCTAGAGTGCCATAGGCAACTGTTCCCTTGCCGTGCCAAACTCAGTCCAAATAAGAGTCTGGCGTTTCTCACGGCGAGTCTCAGGCGAGTCCAGAGACCTCTTGCAAGGCCCAAAAACAGCAATTATCTTAGACCCAATGTCTAACCCACTCGCGAGACGAACCAAGGTTAACCTGCTGTAAATCAGAAGAAAGAAGTGCCCAAGGCGGGAATCGAACCCGCACGGCCATCACTGGCCAAGGGATTTTAAGTCCCTCGTGTCTACCTATTTCACCACTTGGACAAGTGGAGCGCGAAATTACGGCGCGATTCCGCAGAAATTCCTAACGACGAATTAACATTCAGCGATTAATGCTGCGCACCGAAGCATCAAGTTGCAGATATTTGACTATGGCTGACCGCCCTCACTACGCCCAATCCTGGGAAGACCCTAGGATTCTAGATAGCCTGTGGCGGCAGCATCCCGCAGACCACTACCATTTAATAGCCTCTGGCGGAGACCACGCCTTGGACCTCCTTCTTCGCGGCCACAAGGACCTCCAACTCTACGACCTCGAACAGGCGCAATTGGCTCGAGTGCGCGCCAAAATGGACGCGCTGCAGAAGCCTGAAAAAGAGCGAAACCAGCTTTTCGGGTACCGCACCCGATCCCACGGCCTGCTCCACGACGGCCGGCTTGAACGATTTCTCGCCCTGTTTGCGCGCCGCATCCTCCCCCTGCTCGTACCCTACACAACCCGAGAAGCCCTGCGCCAATCCAAAACACCTGAAGCGCAGCGCGCCCTGTGGGACGGCCCATGGCAAACCCAACGATGGCAATGGGTGGCCCACCGCTACTTCGAACCGAAGCGAATTGACGAAGCTGCGCGGCACCCCGGCCTCACCGCGAGCGCCCAACGGACCAAGCACCCCATCGACTACCTGCGCCAATTTCGCGACGTACTCGGCCAGCACCCCCTGGCCGACAACCCGTTTGTGGAGTACCCGCTCTTTGGCAACTACGGCGTGTCGAGCATTCCGTACCTTGAAGAAGGATTGACTGGCCCACTTCACAACCGCCTGACACTGAACCACCAAAGCCTTGACGACGCGCTGAATAGCGCCCCACGGGCCTTGCGCGGAATCCATGCCTCCGACATCCTTGAAGGCCGCAGCCACCTCGAAGTCGAGCAGTTCTTTGAGCGCGTGGACCGAGCCTGCAGCACCGGCTCTACCTTGATCTTTTGGGACCACCGGTTCCGCACCCAGCCCCCAGCCTTCTGGCTCGAGTCGTGGAAGCCGGTCACCAACCTGCCCCCCGACCGAGTACCCTTTTACCACCGCGTCCATGCCTACACCAAATCCTAAACCGCTGCTGCGCCGACTTTGGACGTACCAAGCCGAGCGATTTCCGCTCGTCGCCTTGCTTCCGACCACCGCTGCGGTGCTCTACTCAACGTGGGCCATAATGGCGGACCAAGGCCTCAGCCAACCGCTCTGGAAGTTCGCAGCCTTAGGCGTGGCCGGCATCAGCTTTTTGCTGCACACCCGCATCATAGACGAACTGCGCGACCGCGACGTCGACGACCTTCACCACCCCGACCGTCCGCTTCAGCGCGGACTCGTCACCGAGCGCGAACTCACCCGCGTCGGCTACGCCAACGGCGGGATCTTCATCACGCTGCACAGCGTGCTCGACCCGCTGTCGGGACTGCTTTCTGCCGCACTCCTGGCTTATAGCCTTGCGGCACGCTACGAAGTCGGACCCCTGCGCTGGCTGAAGCCCCGATTTTACCTCTACAACGTGGTGATGCTCGCCCAAATGCTGCTGCTCCAATGGGTAGCCTATGCCGCGCTGACCCAGAGTTTGGCGTGGCCGACCGCCCTTTGGTGGCACGGCTGGTCCATTTGGGCCTTGAGCGCCCAAATTGAAATTGCGCGCAAGTGCCTGGCCCCAGAACAAGAAACGGCCTACCGCGACAGCTACTCATCGAGGCTCGGCACCTGGGGCGCAGCCTCACTCACCTTGGCGGTGACCGCGTTGGCCGCAGGCACCATGATCCAAGCCGACTCCGACCCAAGTTATTTAGCCGCTGGGCTTGCGCTCGCCCTTGTGGCGGGAGGCGCAATCGCCTACGCGCGCATGCCCAACAAAGGCCGAAGCATGGTCCTTCAGGGCTGCGCCGTGCTCGCCTACCTGCTCATCAACTTAATTCCCTAAACGTGCTCGGAATCTTTGGCAACAAAGCGGTCGGCCTTGACCGACTGAAATCGGGCGGATTCCGCGTCCTTCCCATGGTCAGCATCGATGCCGACGCCGTTCGGACCGGAGCATCCCCACCCGTCGCCGAAGTACTCCG
>JACCDP011526118.1_pt1 | contig 13311 bp, 14 predicted proteins | sample 7445841 | NCBI WGS metagenome assembly JACCDP01 (sample SAMN15323441, study PRJNA562643) | freshwater metagenome | isolation source: river surface water | place: USA:Blue River Watershed | collected 2017-08-17
CTGGAAATACCAAAGCAACTTTATGGAATAGCTTTAAGCCTTTAAGTGATTTGCCACAATATACCAATCCAACAAGTGGTTATTTATTTAATACCAATCACTCCCCTTTTTTAGCAACTACTACTGCAGAAAATTTAAACCCGGCAAAGTTTGATAAAAATGATGGCTATGAAACCTACCATAATAATAGAAGTCAAAGAGCAAAAGAATTATTGGAAGCATTAGATAAAGTATCTTACGAAGATTTAAAAAGAATCAAATTTGATAGAACCTTACCTTCGCCCATTTTATTTCCTTATGGTTTTAATGGAGACAGTTTATTCTTAGTAGATGAGTCTGCTAGTCAACAATTAGCTCCATTGATAAAGACTTTAAAATCTTGGAATCATGAGACTAATGCAGATAGCAAGGGTGCATTAATTTATAATCTTGCTTATTATAAAGTGCCTGAAATAATGCAGGGAAGAAAAAATAACAAGCTAAGTATACAAGAAGCTATTCAGGTTTATCAATATGTGTATGACTTTTTAATGAAACATTATGGCAGCATTGATATAAGCTTAGGTGATGTTCAAAGATTGGTAAGAGGTGACCAAAACTGGCCTCAAGCCGGTATGCCTGACGTATTAGCTGCAGTGATGAGCGAGCCTTGGGGTGAAGGAAAAAGAAGAATGAATAGTGGAGATGCCTATATCAATTTTGTTCGCTTCCCTAAGGATGGTGGTTTGCCTTTGATTGAATCAGTAAATACTTTTGGTGCAAGCATGCATCCAGAAAGCAAACATTTTGCTGATCAAAGAGCCCTATATCAAAATCAACAAGTGAAAAAAATGACTTTAGATAAAAATATGATTCTAAAAAATGCAGAAGCAATTTATCATCCACAATAAATTCTGTGCCACAAAAAAATTATAATCTAGCAGTCACAATAGATTTATCTAAAAAAGCCTTGGTATCAAATATCACGGCTTTTTTATTGCGAAGAAGTTTATTAAAATCTAAGGATTTAAAAAAATCATGAGCTACTGCAAGAACAATACCATCATAGCTATCTAAAGAAGTGATTAATTCAACCTCATATTTTTGAAGCACTTCTTCTGCATTGGCAAATGGATCAAAAACATCCACGCTAATCCCTTTTTTTAATAATTGTGCATTTATATCAAATACTTTGGAGTTGCGTATATCTGGACAATTTTCTTTAAAAGTCACACCAAGTATCAATACTTTTGAATCAGCAATATCAATCAAACGCTCTTGCATCAATCTAATTAATTTATCTGCAACAAAAGCACCCATCTGGTCATTCACATGTCTACCAGATAAAATTACCTGTGGCGTATGTCCTAAGCTACTTGCCTTATGAGCTAGATAATAAGGATCTACACCAATACAATGTCCGCCCACTAAACCTGGCTTAAATGGTAGGAAATTCCATTTAGTTGCAGCAGCTTCTAGCACTTCTGTGGTATCAATATTCATTTTATCAAAAATCAATGCTAGTTCATTCACAAAAGAAATATTGATATCTCTTTGTGCATTTTCAATAGACTTAGCAGCTTCTGCAACTTTAATGCTACTTGCTTTGTAAGTGCCTGCTGTTATGATTGATTGATATAAAGCATCTATGATATCCGCTACAGCTGGGGTTGAGCCAGAAGTAATTTTTTGAATAGTGGTTAAAGTATGAATTGTATCTCCTGGATTAATGCGTTCTGGTGAATAACCGCAATAAAAATCTTCATTGTATTTTAAACCACTTGTTTTTTCTAATACAGGAACACAATCTTCCTCTGTACACCCAGGATACACGGTGCTTTCATAAATAACGATATCTCCTTTTTTTAAAATGGTGCCAATAAATGCTGTAGCGTTTAATAAAAAACTCAAGTCTGGTTCTTTAGAAGGAGTTACCGGTGTAGGCACAGTAACAATATAAATATTACAATCTTTAATGGCAGATAATTGATCAGAAAAACTCAGTTGTGATGCATTCAATATCGCTTCCGAACTAGATTGTAAAGTGTGATCCTTCCCCTCCTTCAATTCATCTACCCTTTTGGTATGGATATCAAAACCAACGGTTGCATACTTTTGACCAAAGGCAATAGCCAAAGGAAGACCAACATAGCCTAGGCCAATAATTGCAATGTTAGGTGAAGTAGTCATTGTATCCATTAGGTGCCAAAGTTAAGCAGCCTTAGGGGATCTTTAGTGATGTCCGAAGTTTTTTTCTCCAGCAGGTATTGCAAAAGGCAGCCTATTTTGTGGAGGCGGCAATGGACAGGTTGCAAATGCAGTAAAAGCACAAGGTGGATTATAGGCTAAATTAAAATCGATTTCCGTATTCCCTTTCTCATCTGCCCTGTTGATTTCTATAAATCTACCCGCTCCATAGGTGGTTTTCCCAGAAGTGGCATCAGCAAATGTTATAAAATATCTAACACCTCCTTCGTCAATCACATCTAAACTATATTGTTTACCGTCCACTTCAAACTTCAATGTACCTCCCTTTTTTTGTGCTGTAGTTTGTCCCAATACATTGGTGATCATTACAAAGTTTTCTTGTGGCTTTTCTAATACTGCTTTTATCTTCCATTTAGCATCTATTGGAAATCTTTCAATTCCTTTAAATGTTGTCAATATTTTTGCATCTAAATTGCGAAATCTTATGCCAATCTTATCTTCCCTTTTAATCACTACCCACTTAAATCTTTTATAACTAAATGTTGCTACTACTTCACCATTGTCAGTACTTTTGAAAACAGTTATCGGATTGTCTTTTGGAGAAATACTTTGATTCACTTTTGCACCATGATCTATTTTGTTTACCCATACAACAGAATCTCCATTTAATATAAAATCTCCTAAGTACTTTGGAAAATTAGAATTATTATAATAACAATCTGCTTTAGCATCATTACCAAATCTGTTCACTCCCTGATGCAACCAAAACAATCCTTCTAGGTTTAGCCATCCATCTTCTTGTTTTAAATCTTTGATTCTATTTTGATGCCACTGATCCACGGAAACTTTATATGCTTGTGAAGTCTGTGCAGCGACCATTTCAGTCATTAATAACAGAAATAGAAAATTTACTAATTGTTTCATAGGATAAAGTTAAGCGTTTAAACCATAATGGATATGGAATATTCCACAAATATAGGTAAATATTTTAGTCTACAATTTTAGTAGAGTTATTTTATTAAAAAAGAAATAAAAAATTCTTTAAATTTACATTAATAAATATTCAAAATGAAAAACCTACTCTACATAAGTGCATTAATACTAGTATTATTTGCTTGTAAAAAAACAGAGGTAACTACTAAAGCTCCTCCTGTTTCTTCGAATATTACTGAAGCAAGTACCACTTCTGATTCTGCTGCGAATGTTTTTATTTATGATGCGATGAAGGGTTATTATTTATGGGCAGATCAAATGCCTTCTCTGTCAAGCACAGCCATTAAATTGAAGCCTATTAATTATTTCTATACTTTATTGTATGGTTATGATACTATTGATCGATTTTCTTGGATGGATACGAGTGCAACAAACTTAACTAACCAATTAAACGGTATCAATACAGTACTAGGTATTAAATACAGCGCATTTTTTGCAGATAATACACAAACCAATGTTGTTTTTTCTATCTCCTATGTTTTAAAAGGAAGTGCTGCGGAAGCTGCAGGATTAAAAAGAGGAGACTTTATATATAAAGTGGATGGAAAACAAATTACTGTTTCCAACTACCAAAGTATTTTACAAAATCAAACCTTAAGTATTGAATTAGCTAATTATGCCAATGGAGTTTATACTGCTACTGGGAAACCATTTAGCATCACTAAAACTACTTTGCAAACCATTCCTATCTTAAAAGATACCGTAATTGAATGGGCTGGAAAAAAAGTTGGATACCTAAATTATATTCAATTCTTAAATAGTTTTGATGACAGTTTAAGAGCAGTATTTAATAGATTTAAAAGTTACAAAAATTCCGGTATTGATGAGTTGGTTTTGGATTTAAGATATAATGGGGGTGGCTATGTAGTGTCTTCCGATTTATTAACCAGTTTGATTGTGAAAGATCTTCCCAGCAAAGTAGGAACAGTGATGAGTAAGAAAGTATATAATAACGCTTATACTGCTGTGTTAAGAAAAGAAGCAAATTCAGATCAATACTTTATAACAAATTTCAAATCAGAGTCAGCTAATCTTGGAAAATTGAATAGAGTATTTATTTTAACTTCACCAGGTACCGCTTCTGCAAGTGAATTGGTAATTAATAACCTAAAACCATTCATGGAGGTTATTTTAATTGGTGAACATACTTTTGGAAAAAATGTAGGTTCATTTACTATTACGGATAGTAAAAAGAGATGGTCTTTTGGCTTACAACCCATTACCTTCAAAACAGTCAATGCTAGAGATGAATCCAATTACGGAACAGTCAATGGCTTTTTACCTGACTACCTTGTAAAAGACAATGTAATACCATTTAAGCCTTTTGGAGATCCTACTGAAACATACTTTGGCAAAGCTTTGAGTATAATTAGTCCTGTGGCATACAAAGCAAATGCATTAGAATGGAGGCCAACTCCAAGAGCTACACAAGTTAATAATTTACCATTAGGTGATAGCCGAATCATGGACAGAAAAGAAATGTGGATAGAACATAAGAATTAAATTTCATTTAGTAACTTGAGTTGAAATTATTCAAACAATTCAAGTTGCTACTATGAAAAAAATGACCCTTTTCTTTACGCTTCTTTTAATGACCATAATTGGATTTACCCAAGGCATTGTTAAAGAAAAACAAGTTATAAAAAGTCAGATCTTAAATAAAGATGTGCACTTTTCTATTTATCTACCTGGAGACTATACCAAAAGCGAAAGAGCTTACCCAGTAACTTATTTATTACATGGTTATGGTGATGCAGATGATGGTTGGATTCAGTTTGGAGAGATCAATAGATTAGCTGATGAAGCAATTGCTACCGGCAAAATACCTCCAATGATTATTGTTACACCTGATGGATTTCAAAGTTTTTATATTAACTCAGGGGATGGTAAAACAAAATATGAAGACTTTTTTATAAAAGAATTGATCCCGCATATTGAAAAGAATTTCAAGGTTAAATCAGAGAAGAGATTTAGAGGAATTGCAGGATTAAGCATGGGTGGATTTGGTTCTTTGATTCTATCACTAAAGCATCCAGATCTATTTGCAGCTGCAGCCCCATTAAGCGCTGCAGTATGGTCAGACAATGACATTATTAATTTGGATAAAGGAATGTACAATACATTATTTGCAAAATCTATGGGAGAGAATTTGGTAGGCAAAGATAGATTGACTGATACCTATTTAGAGAATAGCCCATTTAACTATATTCAAAAGAAAACGAAAGAAGAACTCTCTAAAGTTAGATATTGGATAGATTGTGGAGATGATGATTTTTTAACTGCCGGCAACGCTTTATTACATATTGAATTAGTGAAGAAAAATGTACCTCATGAATTTAGAATGAGAGATGGTGCCCACAATTGGACCTATTGGAGAACAGGCATTATTGATGCTTTATCTTTTATTGGAGATAGTTTTCATCAAAAATAATATCCATGCAAAATAGCATTAAGATACTCGTTACAGGCGGAACATTTGATAAGGAATACAATGAATTAAATGGTTCTTTATTTTTTAAAGAAACCCATTTACAAGAGATGTTGGAATTGGGTAGATCTAATTTAGATTTATCTGTTGAAACACTCATGATGAAAGACAGTTTAGAATTTACTGAAGTAGATAGGGCTGCTATTGCTAAAGCATGTAACCATGCAAATGAAGATAAAATAGTTATCACTCATGGAACAGACACCATGACCATTACAGCTGAATACTTATTAGCAGCATGCCCTGGTAAAACCATTGTACTTACTGGCGCAATGGTGCCATATAAGTTTGGCAGCTCAGATGGGTTATTTAATTTAGGTAGCGCACTGGCTTTTGTTCAAGTTTTAGGAATTGGTGTTTATATCGCTATGAATGGGCAATATTTTGAGGCAGGAAAGGTTGTTAAAAATACAACTGAAGGGAAATTTGAAAATAAATAACAAATAGGGTTATGAAAAAAAATCTATTGTTTTTTGTTTGCTTATTATCTGTAACAATTAATCTTATGGCACAATCAGATACTAAAATTATTGCGCATCGAGGAGCTTGGAAAGAATTTAATTTACCTGAAAATTCAATTGCTGCTCTTCAGAAAGCCATTGCACTTAATTGTTATGGAAGTGAATTTGATGTTAGAAGAACCAAAGATGGAGTTTTAGTAGTTAACCACGATCCTACTCATTTCAATGATACGATTGAAAACCAGATGTATACTGACTTAAATAAGAATAAATTAAGTAATGGAGAGGACTTGCCTACATTGAAAAATTATTTCATAACAGGCACCAAAGACAAGCATAACACTTTAATGATTTGTGAAATTAAAGCGGCTATTACCCACCCAGATTTAGATAAGCTCACTACCAAAGAAACCGTTGAATTAGTGAATCAATTAGGTATTCAAGAAAGGGTGGTTTATATAAGTTTTAGATTCGAAATTTTACAATGGATTAAAGAAATGAATCCAAATGCCATTGTATTGTATTTAGAAGCTGATAAATCTTTGGATCAAATCGCTCATGCAAAATTCAATGGCATTAATTATCATTATTCTAATTTCAAAGATCATAGTACATTAGCCAATGAAGCTATTGCAAAAAAATTAAAAGTAGGAAGTTGGACCGTAAATGAATTAGCCGACTTTGAGCAGCTTAAAAATATGGGAGTGCACCTAATCACAACAAATTATCCTGAGACTTTCTTAAAAGCTCAGTAAACATTATTTTTTTCGAGTGTCTATTAAATATTGAATCTTCCATCCATCATTGCCTTTCACTAACTGAAAAGAATTAACTCCTTGATGGGAATATGTTGATTTATAGTAAAATTGATAAGGTGTCCAAACACTTGCCAAATGATCATCTATTAATAATTTATCCATAACAATTCTTTCATCTAAGGCCCCTGAGGGTTGCTTGCCAATACTATTGATAAAATCCTGTAGTGATTGGTTTTTAATTTCTATTACCCCATTCTTATTGGCAATGGTTTGAAGAATGCTGGTTGGACTAAAACAGGTTTTTAATAAATTAGTGTCACTGGTCTTCATTGCAGTAAACATATTTTGAATCACTTGAGCAACTGCAACACTATCTGGTTGACTATTTTCTTGTGCATCTAATGATAAAGACAAAAAAAGAATTACAATAAGACAGTATAGAGATTTCATACAATTTTTTTATTTGAATAAGTAAATGTAAATTGATAATCATTTACAAACCAAATTTTATATTATGAAAACAACAAAAATACTTTACTGGGTGACTACAAGTATTATTTGCTTATTTGCATCCACTGCAATATTTATGAATTCTGAAATGGCTAAAGAAGGTACTAAACATGTTGGTATTCCAAGATGGTTGGGAATAGAAATTAGCATTGGTCAATTAATTGGACTTGTTTTATTAATTGTTCCAGCGGTACCAGCAAGGTTTAAAGAATGGGCTTATGTTGGATTTGGAATTATGTATTTAAGTGCCATCAATGCACATATAGCTGTTGGAGATCCTATAAGCAATACCATTATGGCTGTTGTTTTCTTTGGACTTTTATTGACTTCTTATTTTAGCTTTCACAAATTACAAAAAGCTAAAGGAAAATAAAAAAGAGTCTAATAGACTCTTTTTGGAAATAATATCATTAGTAAATGAGTCTCCCAATGGGGACTCATTTATTTTTTTAACTGTGTTGTATCAACTCTGCTTGGAGTATCTTTTCCCGAAACGATGGTTTTTGAACTGATGGCAATGGCTTTAATAATCTCATTCATATTGTCCATATCTAATGTTTCAAACTGATCACTTGGTTTATGATAATTTGGCTCACTGTCCATTTTAGAAGTAGATATAGTGTGCGCTGGAACGCCTAATCTTGCAAGGGTTGCATTGTCAGATCTGTAAAATAAGTTTTGATCCGTATACGGGTCTGGATAAAATTGAAAATTAGATCCTTTTAAATTCTTTTGTAAAATCTCCCCCATGCTAGATTTATCAAAACCAGTAATATAGGCGCTATTTCTACCCCACTTACTTTCCGTTCCAATCATTTCAATATTAAACATAGCTACTACTTGATCTGGATTTAATTGCTTAGAAAAGTAAGTTGCTCCAAATCCACCCATTTCCTCAGCAGTGAATGCGGCAAATAAAATAGTTCTTTCGTTATTATTTAATGCTTTAAAATATTTAGCCAACATAATCATGGCTGTAGTGCCAGCAGCGTCATCATTAGCACCATTAAAAATGGAATCTCCATTAACTGCTCTTTTCCCGTTGATGCCTAAATGATCATAATGCCCAGAAAAAATTACATACTCATTAGGCTTTGATTTGCCTGGCAAAATGGCTACCACATTTGCCAAAGACAATGAATCGCCTTGTGGACCAAAATCTTTAGGCCATCTTGCTGGTCTTGCAATCTTAAATGTTTGTAAATAATTACCATCCCCATTTAAACTTGGAATACCCATATTGGCAAACTCATTGGCTATAAATGTTGCAGCCTTATCAATACTTGGAGTAAAGGCTCTTCTACCTTCCATCTCATCAGAAGACAATATTTTTTCGATTCTAGCCGTTTCTGAAGCATCAATTAATTTATTTATTTTTTGAGCTGACAACTGAAATACCAAGATCAACAACAAAAGGGATACAACTATTTTTTTCATATCAATCATTTGAGCAATAAAGATAAGCATTAAACCTTTTGAGTAAGAGTTTGTCTAACTTAGTATCTATGCAATCAGACCAAATCATTATTGAAAGATTTCAGGAAGGTGCTGAAAAAGAACAGCATTTTACTGAATTGGTGAAAAGGCATCAGCAAAAACTTTATTATCAAATTAAAAGAATGGTAATGGAACACGCAGATGCAGATGATATTGCACAAGTTGTATGGATGAAGGTTTGGGAAAAATTGGACGGCTTTAAAATGGAAAGTGAATTTAGCACCTGGCTGTTCAGAATAGGCTATAATGAAACCATTAATTTTATTCAAAAAAAGAAAAAATTAGCCATTGTTCACCCCACGGAATCCTCAGACGGATCAATTCAAGAAGCTTTCACTTCAAATGGACCAAAAAGTAGTCAAATTCAAATCAAACTAGATCAGGCAATAATGCAATTGCCTGAAAAACAAAGGTTTGTATTTATGTTAAGGTATTTTGAAGAACTGCCTTATGAGAAGATTGCCCAAATTACTGAGACCAGCATTGGCGGGGCAAAAGCCAATTTTCACCAAGCATTAAAGAAAATGCAAGAAATCATACAGCCCGATTAAACCAAATTAAACACCATTTGTCCAATAAACGAATATGTCAGAACAGAACAACATATCATCCCTAGATCAAGAAAAAAAGGAAGTGGAAGCTTTATTGAATCAGCAAACTGTTGCTGAATTCGAAATACAAATCAACACTGTTCCTGAAAATTATTTTGAACAATTTTCTGAAAACATAGTTTTCACAATTCAAAAGAAGAAGCCATCTTTACTTATACGTTTAAGTAAGTTATCTGTTGCCGCAGCAATACTGTTTTTAGTGGTGGGGTCTTATTTCATAGTGAGCACATATTATATAAACAATGCTAGTACTATTGCCATACATGAAATTCCTACGGTAGAAATAGATTCATATGTAAGTAATAATGAATGGATGGCTGATGCTGAAATGCAAATGGAAATTAATAAAATTGGATTAAACCTTGATGTAGATAATTCGTCAAAAGATAGTATTGATTAAAAAATAAACAAATTTTATGAAAAAAATTATATTGATCACAGTAACCATAATACTCAGTTTGAGTGCAATTGCTCAACATGAAAATCTTGGCAGGCCTGGCCGACCTCCTATGCATGATAGAGGTAGACCAACAACAATGCCTCCCTTAGATGAGAAAAGAAGAGCAAAAATTGAAATGTTTAAAGTGCAGTTTATCACCGAAAAACTAGATTTAACTAAATCTGAAGCCGAGCTATTTTGGCCAGTATACAATGAAGCAAAAAAAAATATTGATGAATTGGTTAAAACTAAGTCGGCTGATGAAATTCAATTTGAAGAAAATGTTTTAGCTATAAAGAAAAAATTAAAAACTGAATTAATGCCTATTCTTAAGTCTGATGAAAGAGTAAATCAGGCTTTAAAAATAGATAGAGAATTTTTAAAAGCTATAAGAGTTGAAATGATGCGTAGAAAAGGTTTTAGATCATAATGTTGTGGATTTTGTAATTGTTTTAGTTGTATAAGGGCTTCTCACACGAGAGGCCCTTATTTATTGTGGCTTATTTTGTATCTTACATAGATTGAATAAAAGTCATATGAAAAACATTTTAAAAATAATTGGCGGAATTAGCCTTTTATTATTGATTGTATTAATCGTAAAAACATTAAGCAATAAGCCAATTGTTCAAAATGATACAATTAGCTTGGTCCCATTGCCTGAACATGCTATTCAACATATTAGCGAAGCGATTCAGATGGCTACAGAAACCCCTAATGACTTTTACCAATATGATTCTGCTACATTTTTTGCATATAGAAAATTCATAGAAAGAACTTATCCGCTCGTTCATCAAAAATTAACAAGAACTATTATTGACAGTTTTCATTATATATATGAATGGAAGGGGACTGACACTTCTAAATTACCCATCGTATTAATGGCGCATTATGACGTGGTTCCAGTTGAATCATCGGCTGTAAAACTCTGGCACGCTAAACCTTATGGTGGGGAGGTAAAGGAAAAATATATATGGGGCCGTGGTGTGTTAGATGATAAATCTAGTATGATCAGTATTTTAGAAGCCACCGAAGCACAACTAAAGGCAGGCTTCGAACCCAAGCAAAGTATTTTCTTGTGTTTTGGTGGAGATGAGGAGTCTAATGGAAGAGGAGCCATTGCAATGGTGAAATATTTTCAATCCAAAAAACAAAGGTTTGATCTAGTAGTTGATGAAGGGGGTGAAATTTCAACCGAAGACAATAAACATATTCAACAACCCATTGCATCAGTAGGTGTAGGTGAAAAAGGCTATGTGACAATGGTTTTATCTGTTCAAAAAGCTGGAGGACATTCTTCCATACCTGAAAAATCATCTACAATTGGAATACTTAGTAAGGCCTTGCATACCATTGAGGAAAATCAAATTCCAACCAGATTAACTCCTCCTATCAAAGCTTATTTAGAAAGAATTAGCAGTTATAATAATAACTTCTTTGAAAAAATGAAACTGTCTAATTTATGGTTATTTGAAAGATGGGTACTCAATGATATGACTCAAAATAGATCAAGCAATGCACTAGTGAGAACAACATTGGTTCCTACAGTTGTGAATAGTGGTGTTAGAGATAATGTGATACCTACTTTCGCTACGGCCATGGTAAATTCTAGAATATTACCAGGAGAAACGCCCAATAGCGTTAAATCTTATGTAGAAAAATTAATCAACGATACCAATGTAAAAGTTAGTATCTACCCAAATTATGAAAGCATGCCTTCCTCAACAACAGAAGTCAATAGTGCTGCATTTAAAAGAGTGGAAGCAGCCATTCGATCTGTAGTGAAAGATGTAGTAGTGGCTCCTATGCTAATGGTCGGTGCAACAGATTCAAGAAATTATAGAGCTATCAGTAATGGCGTTATCAATTTCACTCCATTAACAGATGCTAAAGGCTATCATGGAATAGACGAAAGAATGCTTATTTCAGATTTCGAAAAATGTTTTAATTACTATACCTTTTTAATTCAAAGCACTAAGTAGTTAATTAGATTTCACTTTACATCCTTTCCAGCCAAAATAAGCGACCACCGCAAAAGCAATAAGTGGAACAATATATCCATTTTGAATATTGCCTGTACTATCACTTATTAATCCATAGCATCTGGGTAATACTGCGCCACCTACAATAGACATTACAATCAATGAACTTGCCATTTCGGTGTCTTTACCTAATGAATCAATTCCTAAAGAAAAAATGGTTGGAAACATAATAGACATAAAAAAACAAATAGCAATCACGGTATAAATAGTAATGGTACCCTTACCAACTATTGCCAATGCAGACAAGGCAACACAAATAATAGCATATGTAGTCAACAGTTTTTTGGGTTGAATAAAACGCATCAATGCAGTACCTAAAAATCTACCAATTAAAAAAGCTAGCCCTCCAATACTTAAATAATCAGCTGCTTGAATTTCTGTTACGTTCGCAGATTGTGTTACATATAAAATAAATAAGCTTAATACACAAACCTGAGCGCCAACATAAAAAAACTGTGCAATCACTGCCCATCTAAGATGACTATGTTGTAAGGTTTCTTTAATGGTTACTTTATGGTCAGATGATTCTCTGATATCAGGCAATTGAATAAAATAAAATATAACAGCAATTAACAATAACACAATCCCCAAAATAGTATATGGGGTTTTAACAGTATATGCTTCCATAGCTAATGCAGCTTTTCTAGCAGTCTCTGTCATAGCAGCCAATTCTGCATCAGAATATCCCTTAGTTAAAATTAATCTAGCGCCAATAGCTGGAGCCAATGCTACAGCTAAGCCATTAAAGGATTGTACAAGGTTTAATCTTTGAGTGGCTGTTGCAGGATCTCCTAATCTGGAGGCATAAGGATTAGCCGCAGTCTCTAAAATAGTTAAGCCACAAGCAATAATAAATAAAGCAACAAGAAAGTAATTATAGGATTGATGATTAGCAGCGGGTACAAATAAAAAAGAGCCAATAGCAAATAGTAATAAACCTGCTATAATACCCATCTTATACCCCCACCTTTTCATAATGAAGCCTGCAGGCATTGCCATAATAAAGTAAGCTACAAAAACAGAAGAATCCACTAGAGTGGATTGCGTAGTGGTTAATGTAAATGACTTTTTTAAATGAGGAATCAATATAGGATCTAAGTTGTGTGCAAATCCCCATAAAAAGAAAAGACAAGTAATTAAAATAAAGGGGACCTGTGTTGACTTAATTTTATTCATCCTTTTTAATTTTACTTAAATATAAGCAAAACCTTTATTAGAAGATTAAATTCATACATTTACTACATAATATATCATATGAAAAAAATTATCTTTTTATCCATTCTTGCATTGGCTTCTTTGAAAACATGGTCCTCTCCTGTAAATAAAAC
>JACCDP011189574.1_pt1 | contig 13310 bp, 8 predicted proteins | sample 7445841 | NCBI WGS metagenome assembly JACCDP01 (sample SAMN15323441, study PRJNA562643) | freshwater metagenome | isolation source: river surface water | place: USA:Blue River Watershed | collected 2017-08-17
GAGGCAGACAGCCAAAGGCTGCTTCCTGGATTGATGGCTCGCACCGTGACCACGCCCTCGGCTGAGAAGGCCAGTCGATCATTGTCCACCGCAGCGGGACCACTGATCACCGAGAAGGTCACCGGCAGGCCTGAGCTGGCGCGGGCCACCAGCGTCACGGGTCCGGCACCCAAGGTTTGGTCACCGATGGGTTCGAAGGTCACCACTTGGACCCCGCGACCCACGGTGAATCGATTGGTGACCGGCAGAGCCGCCAGCCAGTTGGCATCGCCAGGTTGCTCCGCAACGACCACCAACGCGCCGATACCCGTCAGGCTCAATTGACCGCCGACAATGGATCCCGGTCCTGACACCACCCGATAGCCCGCCGGCAAGCCACTGCTGGCCTTGGCGTCCAAGGCGATGAGGTTGGTGCGGTAAGTCAGACTCAATCCCGGCGACCATGAAAGCGATTGCGACGCCCTCGCCACGGTCACGGTCTGAGTCACCGAAGCCGCCTGATGGAGATCATTGCCAGGTTGGGACGCCTGGACCACCACGTCTCCGGCTCCGTTCAGTGACAACCGGTTGCCCACCAAGGAACCCGGACCGCTCACCACAGAAAAAGTCACCGGCAACCCGGCGCTGCTGGTGGCTGAAAGCGTGACAGGAGCATCGCCAAAGGTCTTTGAGCCGATGGGCCCGAAGACCAGCGTTTGTGGCACTTTGCTGACGACAAACGAAATCTGCCGAACAGGGGCCGGCTGCCAATTGGCATCCCCTGCCTGACTGGCACGGATCACCACCGTGCCGACACCGGTCACTGTCAGACGAGCATTGCTGATCGTAGCGGGTCCGGAGATCACCTCATAGGTCACCCCCAACCCGGAGCTGGCTTTTCCAGTCAACGAGATCACCTCCGAACTGAAAGACCGATCCGCGATGGCATCCCACTGAATTGACTGCGGAGCCTTGGCCACCGAAACCGCGAGATCGGCTGTTGCTGGATCGAAGTCAGCGTTGCCTGCCTGACGCGCTCGGAGCACTACCTCACCTGCTCCGGTCACTTGCAACTGATCTCCTGACACCGAACCCGGTCCCGACAACGTCAAATATTCGATCGGCAGACCGCTGCTCGCGACCGCTCTCAACCGAAAGGGCGAGTCTCCGAAAACCGCAGCGTCCATCGGTTGCCAAACGACCGTTTGAGCTGCGCGAGCAACGGTTCTCTCAAACTCCGTCTGCGCCGGTGCCCAGGTGTCATTTCCGGTCTGCATTGCACGCAAACGAATGACACCACCGCCGGTCGGAATGAGTCGCCCCGACTCCAAACGCCCGGGTCCACTGATGACCGACAAGGTGACCGGCAAACCGCTGTCTGATTTGCCTTCGATCGGAACACCCGGCCCTAGGTGGATCAAACCCAAGCCACCTTCCACGCTGAGCGTCTGCCCCTTGAGAACCGCCACTCGCACGGGCAGACCGAGAATGCTGTCGGAAAAATCAGGGCTGAAAGCGATGGGCCACACCGTTGCTGTCGCGGGCAAAACGAAGGGATCCTGGTAGAATTTCGACGGCAGATCAGCGGTCGGCGTCTGGCCGGCCAGCGTATAAAAGACCAACCAATCCGGTCGGCCGCATCGGAAGCTGATCCGCGGATTCAGCGGCGCATTCACGGCTTCCGTCGCTTCGGTGCCATTCACCGCCATTACCAATTCGAAGACCTCGATGCGGACGGAGTTCGTGACACTGACGGTCCCATCGGAAACCGCCACGGAGATCAGATTCGTGGATGGAGCCTGATTGCGAGCGGGTGTCCAGACCAGCCGCCCGTCCTCCGACAGCACCAGGTTGGTCGGACCTTCCACCATCCGATAGGTCAACCGATTGGCCGGCAGATCGGCATCGGTGACCTCCATTTTCAGACTCACCGATTGGCCGAAAACGATCCGCTGATCAGCCCAACCCGCTACCTGCGGCGGCTGATTGACTTCGGTCACCGTCACTGTGAACGAGCGCTCCGCGGCGGCACCGCCCGAATCGGTCACGCTTACGGTGACGGGATAGGAGCCCGGTCCTTGGCTCTCGGAAGGAGTCCAGCGGAGTTCACCGGTGCTGGTATCCAAGGTCATTCCCGGCGGGTTTGCCTTCAGGGCATACGTCAGGGTTTGTGCAGGCAAATCGGAGTCCGTTGCCCGGACCGCCTTCGACCAGGCCACGCCTTCCGGCATCGTTGCATCGGTCAGATCCGCGAGCGTCGGTGGACTGTTCACCTCGTTGACCGTCAACCGCACGGTCGTCTGCGCAGCCAACGGCGGTTGACCGTCGTCGACCACCTCAACGACAAAGTCCACGGTGCTTCCGCCATCAGCCTCAGACGGCGTCCAACTCAGGACACCGCTCTTGGAATCCACCGAGGCACCGCTGGGGCCGCTCACCAACCGGAACGTGAGGGCATTGGCCGGCAAGTCGGGATCGGAGGCGGTGAGAGTCAGAGACCATGCGGCACCTTCCCCAATCGAAGTGGCGGCCACCAGGTTGATAACGGGCGGGCGGTTCACCTCCAAGACCGACACAAAGAATTGGTTGGTGGCACTCAGCAAGCCATCCGAGACCTCCACCACCACCGGATAGGCCCGGGGGCCCTGGGCTTCGGTCGGAATCCACGATACCAGCCCCTGCGGGCTGACCACCAGGCCCGTGGGCCCTGACAGCAACCGCACCGTGAGTTTCTGCGCCGGAAGGTCTGAATCGGCGGTCACCAACTGCACCGAGAGTTCGCTACCCTCGGGCACCGACGCAGCGCGGAGGCCCAAGAAAGTCGGCGGAGTGTTCACGGCCAAGGCAGCACCAGCACTGGTGATCGAACCGGCAGAGTTGCCCACCACCACCGAGTAGTCGCCGGCATTCGCGGCTTGGACTGGGGCCAAGGTCAGCGTGGCGTTCGTCTCTCCAGCCAGATCGCCGCCATTCCTGCGCCACTGGTAAGTGAACGGAGCCGTTCCGGTGGCGACCACCGAAAACACCGCCGTGGCCCCTGCATTAACCGAGGACGCCACCGGCTGTGTGACGATCACCGGAGGTTCCACCACCGGATCAGCGGCAGCGAAGATCTGAGCCACCTCATCGGCCGTCACCGTTCGCAAGTAGGTCCGCAGGTCATCGAAGCCGACGGCGGCCGGCAACGTCATGGCGGCGGTTGAGGCGCGGGCGATGGCCTTGCATGACCGGCCAGCCGCAGAGGCTGCAAGCACGCCGTCCAAGTAGAGTTGTTGGACTCCGGAGTCGTTGAGCACCGCAGTCAAATGCACCCACTGGCGGGCTCGTTTTGGGCTGACAGCCGAAACGGCCTGCCAAGACGCAGAGGCCTCGGCCCCGAGATTGAAGGTCACTTGGGTTCCCGAGGCGGCGGCCGAGGCCGTCAGGTTCATGCCCGCAAACCCGGACGGGTCTTCATCACCACCATCCAAGAGTTTCACCGAACCCGCGCTGAGGTTCGGGAGGCGAACCCAGACGGCCAGAGATTTGGCGGTCGAGTTGGTTCGCATGAAGCCAGAATCGAATCGGGTGTCGGCTCCACGATCCGGCTTCAGGTATCCGGCCCGAGGTCCCCCGGAAGCCGCAAAGCCAACCGTTCCAACCGATCCTTCCGGAGCATCACAGGCAGAGACCAAGTCATCGACATGGCCATCGAAGGAATACAACGAGGTCAGCCCTGAATCGGCAGAGCCCAAACCAAAAACGCCATAATTGCCCAACCGTGGAGCCGTCCTCAACCGATGCGGCCATGGAGAATCTGTAGACAGCGAGGCCCCTTCGCCTTGGAGAGCCATGAGTTTACCACCAGTATAGCCTGAAACCAAGACTCGGCCGTTCTGGAGCACCGAATGGACATCATAAATATCATTGCCCTTTGGGATCACCCAATTGATCCCGATTAAACCAATTGAAGCGATATAATCACCATCAGAATACGCACTGGAAATCCCCGGTAAAAACGGCCAAGTGTTTGTTCCGTAACTATTGATTCTTACGATTCTTGATCCAGAGGAGAGCATTATTGGCAAACCATAGAATGGACCTCTGACCTGAAATTCCCCCCATCTTTTTAACCCAGTTCGAGCATCAATAAAGTCACTATAACCGGATGTTTGATTGCGATAAAAGTAATAACGATCCAAAGTCTTATGATCGGATAAAATCGTCATACCATACTCACCATCCCAACCGCCACCGGTTCTCCACAAAAGCTTCCCAGTGAATGCATCAATCACGTGAGCCGTTTCATTGGCTCTCACGACTATTTTATCAATTCTATTGCACGATAATTGCTGAGCGGACGACGCCTGCAACATGGAAGACCATCTAGGGCTTCCGTCAGAGTAGTTGAATGCCCCCACAACGATTCCATTAAAACCAGCCTGACTGTAGGTAGTGACAAAATAATCTTTAAACGGGATCCACCGGTCTTGAATTAAACCGGATGGTAAATCCGAGCGCTTCCAATTAAACCCATTTCCAATTTCATATATACCGAGACCGGAAGTTCCGCCGCAACCGGAACAACCTTCATTCCAGCTGACCAATATTTTCCGGTGAGCAATTCCTCTTATGGGGTAAATCCCCTCATTCTGGTTGGTGTAAAACTGGTACGTCTTAATTTTCTGAAAGCCAGTATTTTTTGAAATCTCAAACAAACCGCTTTCATACTTTTGGACTGGAAGTGATTCATTTCGAGTATACGAACCAAGCACTGCACCATCGTCATCGATCACTGACGGAGTAAAGGAGTAAACCACATAATTGCTGTCGACAGGAATGGATGCCTTCCAAACTGTTTTACCATCATTGCCATTGATGCAGGTAACAGAACCATTGCCTCCGGCAACAATATTGCCATCCGGTGTCTCAACAAAGTTTCCTGCGATGCCATCGACAGACCATACGACATTGGTCGGCGATATCGGCAGTGGATCGCTGCCGACTTGAATCGAGAACTGAGTGGTTGCCTTCAGCGCGCCGTCTGAAACTGAGATTGTCACTGCTTGCACGGTGGAAATCTGACTCAGCGTCGGAGTCCAGCGCACGGCCCCACCCGAACTAACCGTCAGCCCTGACGGGCCGCTTTCCAGAGCGAAACTCAGCCCTTGAGCGGGACGATCCGGATCGCTGGCCTGCAATGTGTAGTTCAGCTCAACTCCCGCCTTGGCATTCAGAGTTGGCACTGGATTCAGGACCGGGGGTTGGTTGACCTCCCGCACCTGAACGGAGAACCGATCCGTCATCCTCGAAATCCCGTCGGTGGCCGCGATCTCGACTGAGGCCAAACTGGGGCCTTGGTCCTCTGTTGGAGTCCAAGTCAGGACCCCGGCGGATGAAACTGACAAGCCGCTCGGACCGCTCACCAGGCTGAACGCAAGCCCAGGCTTCGTTCCAGCAGCGCTCCCCAAGTCCAACCGGAACAAGGTGCCCTCATCGACGGCCTGATCCGCCACCTTGGCAAACAATGCCGGAACCACCGTGACCTGAATTGAAGCGGAGTCGGCCGACGCTCCGTAGGTATCAAAAGCCCGGGCCACGATCCCAAAGGTGCCGGCTGTGGTCATCGGAACCGACAGCGAGAAAGGCGGTTGCGACACCTCTCCCAGTTTTTTGCCCCCCTGCCAGAACTCCACCCGATCGATCCCATCCTGATCCGCCGCCGACACCGCCAACATCACCGAACCGCCCACCGCCACGGATGTGCCCGACGCAGGACTGGTCCAGGTGACGGTAGGCGGTTCATTGGTCGTCCGGTAGGCACCCCGACGATACACCACCGCCATACTCGCCTCTTGAATCGCCAAGGAGCGGGTTCCAGCCACGAGCTGGCGGTTCTTGTCCAATCGCACCTTGAACAGCGACCGCCCAGTGGCCTTCGCCGTTGAATCCGTGTCGCTGAACACCAACGCCGAATCATCTCCGTTGAACTCAGGGAACGCCAAACCATTCACAGTTACCACCTCGGAGTGACGATTGCTGAATAGGTCATAGACCATGACCGTTGAGGCACCCGTTTTCCCATCGACCCTCTCATAGGTAATAAAGTTGTTGGAAGTATGGCCAAACGCCGGGTTACCCACATCGTAGTCATCCCCCGAATTGATGAGATGCCAGACCTGACAGGTATCTACATCCATCAAATAGATGCTCCAACGATCACGGTTTGTGCCATTGACCACCTTCTCCTTAATCGCTGCATCATATACCACAAACCTTCCGTCGGGAGAAAATGAAATCACATCTGCATATTCAATATTATCCAGCAGGAGCCCTTCAGAAGTTGGAGTGTACAACTTTTTATTCTGAACTACTCCAGACAGCCGATCTCTCAACACCATTGTATTTGTGTTTTTCAATACCAATGCAACACCCGATCCGTCTGGAGTCATCGCTACAGAATTCAACATCCCATTTGCGTCATAATATTTGATATCTTGCGCGGGCCTTAGCGTTGTTGTTACAGCAAGATTGTTATCTTTAGTAACAAAAACAAACTCATACCCACTCCCTGACACAAACGGTTTCGACCGACTGACGGAATCAAAAAACTTGGTATAACTCTGACCTATATGATCAGATTCAGCATTCTCTCTTCTAGCCAAACTATAACCTGATTGCAGTGGGTTTTTGTACAAAACCAAGAACGAATCAGCGGCATTGACAGGCGGGAAAGATCCCGGGGACGGTGTTGGGTTGCCGGCAAAAATCTCTACGGAATCGAATGCGGCCTCAACAGCTTGCCTGACTTGCATATTAGTCGGGTAAATTTCTTCTGCAGAGCTAATGCAACCAAGACGACAGTCGACAAACCCGTGGCGAGGTTTCAAATGCGCAGTCAAACATCTATAGAAAATATTTGCGGCCGCTTTTGGTGTGATTACCTGAGCAAGATTATAAAACGCTTTGTTTATAATACCTGAATTAATATGAACACCACCTTGATCGCGGCAGTCTAATTCATTGAGCCTTGGATCAGACGGCATCCAATATTCACTCATCTTCGCTGGATATGGATACTCAGCCTGATTGACACCTATTTTAATTTTCAAAGATCCAGGTTCTCTTAAACTTCTCGCAACCTTTCCAGAATCAAAACCGATCAACCAATCATTTGTCCCCTTAACAAACAACTCAACCATTTCACCAAAAATATCAGCGAAAGCTTCATTTAAAGCTCCTGATTGATTTACGTATTCTAATTTTGCATTTGAATACGCAACAACACCATGAGTGAATTCATGCGCTACAACATCGAGGCATTTAGCTGTTGGATTATCGCCTAACCCAAAAACCATTTCCCCTTGGGAGTAATAAGCGTTGTTAAACCATTTAGGGTCACCGTTTCTTATGTAAGCTTGAATATTGCCACCAAATCCAGACAAACCGTTTCTCCCATGCTCTTTAAAGTAATAATCATAAATCGACCCCAGCATAGAACTTACAGAAACAGCCTCTGGCGGCACCCATCCGTTTCGGCTATAATTCGACACAATCTTTGGGTTAACAGTTGTGCCAGCATAATCAAATACGGCAAGCATACCGTCTGCGCTAGCTGCAAAGGGATCAGATGCCCCATTATAACTTTGCTTCGTCGTATCAATCATGTAGTAGACGCCGCCCTGCTCCCAAACCGGAAACGTCTTGGTGACGCCAAACAAGTCGGTGCCACTGCCCATCACGCTGCCCGTGCGGGCATCGGACTGGATGGAAATCTCTCCTCCAGTCTGGGCATCCATGATGGCAGTCCAGGAGGCATGCTCACCGACGGAAACCCGGAACTTCCAGGCCAACCGAACGGCGTTCGCCGTAGCATCCGAGTCCCAGTGCAGAATCAACTCCGGGGTGGTATGGGTGCCCCGGAACCCGCCCGGCACCTTGGCCTTGGCGCGCTCGACGGCTTTGTCGGCTTCGATGGCGGGAATCCGACTCACGGCACTGGGAGTGGGCACAATCGACGCCGTGATCAGGTGCAACTCGCCATCCGGCGCAAGGTGCACGGTCAGGCCGGTGGGCCACACCGGGATCTCCTCCAGTTTTTGGGTGTAGCGGAAGTGACGGTAGCCCAGCGAATCGGTCTCCGAGGACAGCAGGGCCAACTCGGCGTTCGGATCCTGCAATTTGAGCGCCGGGCTCTGGCTCGACAAAAACGATCGAACCATCGCCATTGTCTCCGCCTCGGTCCGCTTCGCTTTGGCTTGCACCGGGCCGGACACGGCCGGCCTGCCCACCCGCTTGATCTGCCGGGCCGCTCCGTTCTCTGCAGCCGTCACCGACCACGCTGGCTGGGCGTTGGTGGCAGGATCCTTGACGGTGTTCACCGCGGCCTTTTGACCCGCCCCCCGCTGGAGCGCGGCCGCTCGGGCCCCACCGAGGAAGCGCTGAAGGTCCCGGGTGAGTTGGTCGAGATCCGGCGCTCGGTTGGTCGATGTTGCCGCTGGCGCAGGGTTGGTAGTCGAACGACTCAGGTCGATCGCCCATGCTCTAGAAGCCAAAGCCAAGGCGATGAAGAAGCCGGCCAAGACCGAACGCGAAATCCCCTGTTGAATGGGCAATTTGAAGCGGTATCCCGCGAGAATACGGGCCCTTTTAAACGGTTTCATCATAGACAGTTCCAACTCTCTTCCGATCAGCAGACAACAGGGCTTTCGAGGACTGATCTCCACCGCTGAACCTGAATTCAGCAGGCCGAAAGAGGCGTCCTTAGCCCTTCCGATTAGCCCGCTCAGTTCTGATCGTGGCAAGATCAAATGATGACTATAGCCCGTGGTCTTAAAACCAGCAGCCCCGTCAAGGTGGAGGCTGGTGAACACGAAGCGATCGCTGGCGGTTTTGGGGACCCGAATCCGGGACGCGCGGAAAGGGCTGGGAATCTCGCAGGAAGGCCTCGCTCTTCACGCCGACATCGACCGCTCCTTCATGGGACAGGTGGAGCGGGGACAGCGGAACGTTTCATTCGTCACGCTCTGCAAGATCGCGTCGGTGTTGAAGGCAGACCTCGGTGTCCTTTGCCAAGGTCTACCGATGGAAGATATAATAAAACAAGAGAACCAGCAGATTAAACCGTGAGAGCGAGTAATAACAAAACTGCATATTCTACACAAAACGGTCACTCATCGTGATCCATCCATCCAAGTAGGAAGAAACGTCTTTGAAACTGGATCTATGGGCAACTAAATCACATGGAATCCGGTTGGATCACTAGAGCGCGTTGAGTATCAAAACCCTGCTGGAACCCGCCGGGTTTTGCTGGATCATCAACTGCCGAGTCATCTCTTACCGGGGTTCGGGGCTGAGCGCGGTTTCCGGCTTGGCGGCCGTGCTGACAGGCCGCTCACGATTGAAGCTTCCGTAATATCGGTCATCGGTGGAACTCCCGGGAATAGATGGTCCATCTGGGCCATGAGTTCCCACAGCGGAGCTTCGCCCTGGTCCCAGTGCTTCAACGACCAGTCACAGGCACCACGGACCCGATCCAGCAAATCAGCGACCAACCGTGCGCGTTGGCCGAGTTCCAGTTGCTTCTGCCATTGGTGCACCGTCTTTGAATCGCCCTCCGCCGATGCCGCGGGGCCATAGGCCAGAATCCGATCGGGCCCGGGACAACACGATCTCCGATACTTTGGCCCGAGGTTTCTCCCGCCGATTCCGACGACAACACCCTCTGGAACGGCCGGAATCGGCGGTTGCTCACGCCAACACTCCCACCGGGTTAACTGGATCTCGTTGAAGGGATACCCATCGCAGGTGTGAATGAGACCTTTCTGAGTCGCCAACCAACCCGGACAGATTCCGGTGGCGGCAAAGACCCGCTCCTTCAGTAACGCGGTGCACGGGTTGCGCCCGCGCTCGACCTTCTCCAAGGCCGCCCGGCTCATTCCCAGTCGAGTCGCCAATTGAACTCTCCCCAGCCGCGCGGCTTTCCGGAGCGTGGCCAAGGGGTGTTGAACGGTGGTCGGTCGCGACATCAATGCACCCTATGGGGTGTTATCATGGGTGCAAATCGATTTGCGGATCCCAATGGTGTGGGGCTACTGCTGAGGCATGGACGGAGCTCAACCGCGGGTCGTCATACTTCCTCGAATCAGCGCCACCCGGGCGCGGCCCATCTGGGTGCGACTGCTCAACCGAGTCGAGGCCGAGGGCGTTGCACTCGAGGTTACCCGGAGGCAACGCAGGAGCGTGATCCTGGTGCGGGCTTTTGACTTTGAGCAGCGCTTGGGCAGATCGCATCCATGGTCCGCTCTACGGGCAAGGATCAGTCCCCAGAGCTTCCATCCCAACGGTCTGAAACCCGGGGTCACCCATCGGTGGACCTTTGCGAGCTCCACGTGGATCCGGGATCATTTCTGCTCGGCGATGGAATGGGTGGATGCGGCCAACCAACCCCTTCTGGTCACGCGCCGTGGAAAGTGCGGGCTGATGCTCCTGGCCCAACGGCTTTTCGAGACTCACTGGACGACATCTCCGCAGGCTGATGAGCCGGGGCAGGAAATCGGAGCTGGGAATAACCTGGCGAAGGATTCGGTCATGAGTCGGGTGACCAACGCCGGCATCGGCCTGAACCTCGCGCTCGAACATCTCCACTCCCAGGCACCATGAACCTCGACCGAAACCCTTTGAACATCCCGACATGAAGAAATCCACGCGACTCGATTCGCCCCTGATTCCCATCACGCTTGGCCAATTGTGGCATTCCACGCGACCCGCCCTGCCCCGCGACCCGAGACATCCAAGTGATGCCGCAGGCGGCGCTTGGGTCGGCAAGCGGGAGATCGCTCGGCGCTTCGACGTCTGTGCCCGCACGATCGACCACTGGCTGAGTCGAGGCATGCCTCACTTCAAACCGAGCGCCCGGATGGTGCGCTTCTCGATCCCAGACTGCGACGAGTGGTACCGCCGGCAGTTCGCCGTCCATGGGACCGCCAGGCGGTGACGGTGGCAGTCCTGCCACAGGGTGAATGCCTGACCAGTCGAAACGTGGAGTTCAAAGGACCGTACCACCGTTGGTCCTTGTTCCTTGAAGCACTGTGTGGCTACACCCGAATGGGCACACCAACCCATTCAAAGTCACCGATCTAGGATTCTGAGACCTTCGGACTCCAGCAACCAGCAATTCGTGGCTCAGTATTCTGATCGTTGACCAAAGTCGCCGGCCAGAATCCCGCGGATTGAAAGATCCTCGTCCAAATCTGGCCAGTGCAGGCCAAATGGGGAGATTTCGATGTGTCCCAACTCCTCTGGAGTCCCTTGAGCTAATCGGGGATTCAGGGCGACCGGAAACCTAACTTCCGACCCGCTGCGCATGGTCACGACGATCATCCCGTCGAGATGAATTGCGGACGAGGCGCTATCGATCAATGTGTTCATGCCATTTTTTGATGATCAGTTGGCGGGCATCGGTTGCAATCGCCTCTGCTTTGGCCAAATCACTCAGTTTGAAGCCTTGGGACTCGCGCAACTCGACACCGTCATCCAAAACAAACACGGCCTCGCCTCCTCCGCGGCGGACATGGACGTGAATTGGTGGGTGCTCGTTGCTGTAGAAGAAGAACACGAATCCGTCCTTTTCAAAGACCCTTGGCACTCGGTCAAGATGGCAGAGACCCGAGCGGTTGGCTACTCCCAGCAGGGCTGGTCTTTCCGTCCAAGCCGACCGAGTGCCCCCTAGACCTTCAAGGGTTGACGATGACGTCGCCAGGCGCGCTATTCAGGGGCATCTCGCTCATCCTCTCCAACGCACCCCATGCCACATTCCAGCAGGTGGGTCCCGTCCTGATCACCACCCTTCCACGAGGCATGCCTGCCAAGCATGAAGCTCAAGTCGGTGATCAGATCAGCCCCGGTCGCGGCCAGGTCGCCCGCACCCCTCAGATAGAGTCAGGGGTAGAGTCAGGGGTAGAGTCAGGGGTAGAGTCACCTTGGGTGCTGCGTCTCTTGAGCCTCTTGGAGTCGGGTCCGCGCACCAAGTCCGAGGTGGCCCGCGAGCTTGGCAAGGCCAAGCCCTCGCGTCACCTCCACGAAACCATGGCGAGGCTTGTGGCTTCGGGCGCTCTCGGCCACATGCTTCCCGACAAGCCCACCAGCCGCCTCCAACGATACCGCCTCACGCCCATAGGCCGTGCCATCCTCGCCTCACGCCGTTGACACCGGACACCCTGGTCGTCGCCCTGAAATCCAGTCTCCGCTCCCCCCTCGACAACGGGAACAGAACCCGGCGGTCGGAGTCGGTTTCATTGATGACAATTGATGACAGAATTTCTGCGTTTTCGTGCGTTTCGGTGCGATTTCCGACGACTGAGCTCAAGGCTCTGAAAGCGCATTTCGACCAATGAATACGGGCTTTTTCTCGCATCTTCGCGCAGAGACGCGAAACGCCCATCCTGGTTTCAATTCCCGCCGCCTCCACCCTCTTTCTCTGCTTCAATGGGTGGGTTCTCAGGGTTCCAGAGATCCGTGAGTTCTCGAAAGAGTTTGGAATGGCGGCGGGGACCGCACTCCGAGCCGGGGAGGTCACGACACGAGCCGAGGCGGACGCCATGCCGCAGACGAGCAGCACGGCGACGGCTGGGAAGGAATGACAGACGCCTCGCCTCAAGCGTCCGGGTCTGCCCGCAGTTATGACGTTTGGCGATCCGACTTTTCGCGGACTTCAACCAGATTGTCGCCGGATTCGATTCGGCTGACGACTTCGGGCCAGAGGTAACAGCCATGCCAGCAAAGCGCGGTTGGAGGTGTTGCCGATACGAAGCCAGACGATCACCGGAGCGGAGCGACTGGCGATGAGGTGAGCTTGGATGATCCGTCGTTCTCCAAGGCGTTCTTGGCGCGGCATTTCACAATCGAAGCCAGACCCCTGACCCGGGTTGCGGACGTCCAAAACGCGGCGCTGCCCATGCGGTTGGATTCGGGGGAAATCGGCGTGCTCTGGCATGGGATTGGACAAGGGTGGATGAGCGACCCAGCGGCGCTGGAAGTTGTCCGGCGTTTGAGAAGCAGAGGCCTGTTTTGCCCCAAGGTCCTGCCTGACGACACCTTTGCCCGCCACTTGGCCCGTCTCGGCTGAGATTCCGTCTCCTGATGCCCGGGTGATTCGGCTACAAGTTGTCGCCTTGGATCGGGTCTCCGCAGACGCCAGCGGATTGATTCGAATCCGCCCAATTCGGGACAACCACCGAGGCGGACAAAGGCTACGACCGAATTGCCCCCAGCGACTACAGGCGTGTCGAAGCACTGTCGGAGCGATTCAGGTTCGAAATCCGACGCCGAAAGGAGAGACCGGTGAAGCTCAA
>JACCDP010447719.1_pt1 | contig 13308 bp, 10 predicted proteins | sample 7445841 | NCBI WGS metagenome assembly JACCDP01 (sample SAMN15323441, study PRJNA562643) | freshwater metagenome | isolation source: river surface water | place: USA:Blue River Watershed | collected 2017-08-17
ATTTCTATGAGCGATAAAGCCCTTGCTGGGCAGGTGGGGAAGTTTATTCAGCACGAGCGGCTCAGGCAAAACAAATCGCAGGATGTATTATCTGCAGAGGCAGGTATTAGTCGCTCTACCCTTAGTTTACTGGAACGCGGAGAACCCGTTATGTTAGCTACCCTTTTACAGGTATTAAGGGTATTAGGGCAATTACAACTCATGGATGCTTTTCTGGTAGAAGAAAGTATAAGTCCGCTGGCATTGGCCCGCGCAGAAAAAGAAAAACGGCAAAGGGCCCGCAAGGGAAGCAAAGGCAATAAGCCTAAAACAGATTGGTAACAAATGAATGTAGCAGAAGTGAAAATATGGGGGCATTTGGTAGGGGCTGTGGCCTGGAATAATGACAACGCCTATGCCACCTTTGAATACGACCCTTCATTTAAGCGCCTGGGCTGGGACCTGGCCCCTTTGCAAATGCCTGTGCAGCGGGAGCAAAACATTTTCAGCTTTCCGGCTTTACGAAAAACCAACGACCCCGATCAGGATACCTTCAAGGGTTTGCCCGGCTTATTGGCGGACGCCCTTCCTGACCGCTACGGAAACGAACTCATCAACCTCTGGCTGGCACAACAGGGTCGCCCGCTCAACAGCATGAATCCTGTGGAAATGCTTTGTTTTATTGGCATTAGAGGCATGGGCGCTTTAGAATTTGAACCAGCCATTTTTAAAGACAGCCGCAGAACTTTTTCTTTAGAAGTAGAAAGCTTAGTGGATATAGCCCGCCAGATGCTCAGCAAAAAAAAGGCCTTCAGCACCAACCTGAAAAAAGATGAGGAGCAGGCCATGGCAGAAATTCTGCGTATAGGCACCTCTGCCGGAGGAGCCAGACCTAAAGCAGTTATTGCATACAACCCCAAAACAGGAGAAGTAAGATCGGGCCAAACCAATGCCCCCAAAGGCTTTGAACACTGGCTGCTGAAACTGGATGGAGTAAGCGATGTGCAGCTGGGAGCCAGCCATGGATACGGGCGTGTGGAATTGGCTTATTATTACATGGCTAAAGCCTGCGGAATAGACATGATGCCATCGGCAGTGCTGGAAGAAAACGGAAGGGCACATTTTATGACCATGCGCTTTGACCGGGAAGACGGAGATATTCGCCACCACATGCAAACCTTCTGTGCAATGAGGCACTTTGATTACAACGCGGTAAACAGCTACAGTTACGAACAACTTTTTCAAACCATGAGGGAGCTGAGCTTACCATACCCACAGGCAGAGCAAATGTTCAGGAGAATGGTGTTTAATGTATTGGCTCAAAACTGCGATGATCACACCAAAAACTTTGCTTTCCGGCTAAAACAAAACGGAAAGTGGGAGCTGGCACCTGCCTACGATATTTGCCATGCCTACCGCCCCGGAAGCCAGTGGGTGAGTCAGCACGCACTAAGTGTAAACGGTAAACGTAAAAACATCAGCAAAGAAGATTTATTAGCAGTAGCCCAAACCATAAAAACCAGCAAAGCCAACTGGGAAGACATCATTATGGAAGTAAATGAACAGGTGAAAAACTGGAAGCACTTTGCCAACGAAGCCAAAGTAAAGCGGGCCTTAAGGGATGAAATTGCGGCAACACTGATTCATTTGTGAAGCGGGTGTTTTTAATTTTGTGGGAAGAAAGCACAGGCATGAATCCCAGAGTGAGCCTTGGATCGTGAGAGAAAAAGAAAAATGACAACAGACAGTACAACAGAGATTAAGAAAGCCCAATTGTTTTTGAGTATTGACCAATCAGACATTGAGAAGTTGCTAACGCTAAGACAAATTTGCTGGTATTCTCCAAACAATTTTTCAAAAGGAAGAATGAAAACAATTGGAATATTAATTAGGTATTTACGTAGAACAAACACCAGCAGACAATAAAAATCATCACTCCCCCAACACGTTTTTTATCAAAATAAATTTATTGTTAATACTACCCATTACAGGATTTTAATAGTAATTTTGTTGCCAAATTTACCGTAGGCCAACAGCAATTCTCAGCGGTAAATGGATCACCTAATTACCAATAACATTGAAAACAACAACCGCTTACCTAAGAAATCCACTTATTATTTTGTGTGGGATTTTTTTAATCAACTTCCAGTTTTCACTGGCACAGGAAAATGAACTCAGTCAAACCATACGGGGTACCATCATGGATAAAAATACCCAGGCTACACTGCCCGGAGCCAATGTAATGGTATTGGGCATGGACCCTCCAATGGCAGCAAGTACAGATGCCGAAGGCAGGTTCAGGCTGGAGAAAGTAAAATTGGGCAGGTGGCAGCTGAAGTTTTCTTTTATGGGCTACAAAGAAAAAGTAATTACCGTGGTGTTGAGTTCCGGCAAGGAAGTGGTGTTGCAGGTGGAGCTGGAAGAGTCGGTCATAGAAGGGGAGGAGGTAACCATAGTTGCAGAAACAGATAAAACCAAAACGAACAACAAAACTACCATGGTAAGTGCACGTGCCTTTACCATTGAAGAAGCCTCGCGTTATGCCGGTAGCAGAAATGATCCTGCCCGTATGGCCGCTAATTTTGCCGGGGTGAGTGGCGCCAATGATTCCAGAAATGACATTATTGTAAGGGGTAATTCTCCTTTAGGAGTGTTGTGGAGATTAAACGGAGTGGATATTCCCAATCCCAATCACTTTGGTTCCGCAGGTTCCACTGGTGGCCCCATCAGTATACTCAACAACAATACCCTGGATAATTCCGATTTTCTTTCTTCTGCTTTTCCGGCAGAATATGGAAATGCTACTGCCGGGGTGTTTGACCTGAAGATGAGAACCGGCAATAACGAAAAATATGAGTTTTTAGCACAAATGGGTTTTAATGGGTTTGAATTAGGAGCTGAGGGTCCCTTTTCCAAAAAAAATAAAAGCTCCTCTTTTCTGCTAAATTACAGGTATTCTACCTTACAGGTGTTTAAAATGCTGGGCATGAGTTTTGGCACAGGGTCAGCCGTTCCCCAATACCAGGACATGACCCTGAAAGCCGATTTTCCTACACAGAAATGGGGTAAGTTTTCCGTTTTCGGAATTGGTGGATTGAGTTATATAGCATTACTCGATAGCGATAAAGACTCCAGTCAGAATTTATACGGTTATACGGGACAGGACTCTTATTTCCGCTCTAACGTTGGTGTAGCAGGAGTTTCCAATACCTATATCATTAATTCAGGAACGTATATGCGAACCGTTGTTGCAGCCTCCGGACAATACAATGCCATTATGGTAGATTCATTGGATTTAAAAGTACATCCAAATAAACCCTATCCCTTTTACAGAAACACTACTAAAACTATGAAGTACACGGCTAACTGGGTACTTCATAAAAAATTCAGCAGCCGCAATTTTATGGTGTTGGGAGCTTACGCCGATAGTTATGATGCTTTGTTGACAGATAGTGTATTGAATGCAACGGGTTTCAGAACATTAAGAAACTTTAAAGGAACAACAGCCCTGGTGCATGCCTATTTAAACTGGCAACATAAAATGAGTGATCAGCTCAGCTTTAATACCGGACTCCATTACCAGCAATTTACTTTCAATAATTCTGTTTCAATTGAACCCAGAGCAGGATTACGTTATACCTATAAAGAAAACCAGAGCCTTAGCCTGGGAGCTGGCATGCACAGCCAGTTACTGCCCATGTACATTTATTTTTCATCCACCCGCCAAAGCAACGGCACTTACACCAATACTAATTCAAAGTTGGATTTTACGCGCAGTGTACATGCTGTAGTTGCTCATGATTGGAATGTAGGCAAAAACACAAGAATAAAAACAGAAGTATATTACCAATACCTATACGATGTACCGGTAAAACAAAGGGCAACTTATTTTTCAACACTTAACCTGGGGGCAGATTTTAATAGCCCTAATGTAGACAGCTTAGTCAACAAAGGAAAAGGAAAGAATTATGGACTGGAGTTAACACTGGAGAAATTTTTCAGTAAAGGCTATTATTACCTGCTTACAGCTTCTTTGTTTGAGTCGAAATACAGCGGCAGTGACCAGGTAGAACGGAACACGGCATTTAATGGCGATTATGTGTTGAATGCTTTAGGTGGAAAAGAAATAAAGGTAAAACAAAAACACACCTTTGCACTTGATTTCAGGTGCACCCTTTCAGGCGGAAAACGCTATGTACCGGTTGACTTAGAAAAATCTAAGCAACTGAACAGGGAGGTGTTGATCAGTGAGCAAGCTTTTCAGAGCAGATACCCCGACTATTTCAGGTTAGATATTAAACCATCTTACCGCTTAAACCTTAAAAAAATGACACTCGAATGGAACTGCGATTTTCAAAATATTACAGGGCACGATAATATTTTTCAACAGCTGTACGATGTAAAAAGCCACCAAATGAAAACAGAATACCAGCTGAAATTCTTTTTTGTACCCCAGTTCCGGATGATGTTTTAAATCAGCGCTCCGTAAATTAAGGTAGAGGCTGAACGGCAGTCAAAGCATGTTTTTTGTAGAGAAAATTGCTCATTAGCTCATCACGTTTATAAATGTCAATATAAAAATGTAGTCCTGAGGAGTCGGCCATGCAGGTATAATACCTGATGTAGATAGGAGGGGGCTTGCGCAGGTTTATTTTTCTTTGTTCGGGAGTATTGAAATACCGGGTAAGTGTGTCATAAGGTAATTTCAGGGTGTCTTCCCTGATCAGGAATTTAGCCAGCTCCAGGTACTTTTCAATCCGCATACAACCATGACTTTGAAAACGGTAAAAGGTTTTGAAATACTTTTTACTGTTGGTGTCGTGAAGATAAACCCCGTATTTATTGTTGAAGTTAAATTTTACCACTCCAAGACTGTTTTCACTGCCTATACGTTGCCTGAACTGAAAAGGTAAATAATTTTTGGTGTATTTCTTCCAGCGTATGGTTTTTGGATCTATTACTTTACCACGGGCACCAATAACTTCAAAATTTTTGCGGCGCAGGTAACTGGTATCTTTTTGCAAGGCGGGTAAAATTTCTTTGGTAGCAATACTAAGCGGAACATTCCAGTAGGGGTAAATGAGCAGGTAATTAATTTTGCTTTTGAGCAGGGGAGTGGGGGTTTCCGGTTTGCCTACCACAATGTTGGATTGCATAACCAGGGTGTCTTTTTCAATGACCCTGAGTTCAGCGGAAGGGATGTTGGCCCATAAATAAATGTCAGGGAATTTGCGGTTTTCCCAGCGCCAGCGCTCCATGGCCATTTCTATTTGCCTGATGGTGCTTTCTTTGGAGTAACCAAGTGCCTGTTGAGTGTATTTTCCTAATTTACCATCGGGCTCCAGGTTAAACCATAACTGAAATTGTTTAATGCCCCAGGCTAATTTTATACTATCGTTGCCTTTTTTAGTGGAATCATAGAAACCACCAGTCAATAAGCGGGTTTTTAAAAGGGTGCGGAGAGAATCGGTAGATATGGAATCGGAAAAAGGTATAGCTTCCCAGTCTTTATTTGAATTGTTTACTATAAATTTTCTTAAGTAGGCTTTCAAAAACACATAGCCTTCATGTTTAGGTTCCAGTGAATCTAAGGCTGCTCCGGGATTTAAGATTTTTAAGCCATTGATAAGTATGGAAGTGAAGTTACTGTCGAGTTGCTGAAGTTGCCAGCTGTAAGCCAGGCTGTCGGGAAACAAACGGCCAATATGGAGGTGCACACCCATTTTAAAATAGGCATCACACATTAACATTTCTGAGCGGGCCAGGGCAAATGCATCGTAAGTGCTGTCTTTGGGATTAAAAAAAGTTTTTCTTAAAGTATCCAGGGTGGCTGCATGATAGTCATCCGGAATTAGTCCATAATAACGGGCCTGTTGAATGAGGTTAAACAAACTATCTCCAAGAGAATTGTACTTGCCGTTTTGTATAAATAGTGTATTATAGGGCGCTTTGTATAAGGTATCGAAAAAACAAATGGTTTTCAGGCTATCTCCATCCAGTACCAATAAACTATCACTAAGTTTATTGGATAATATGTCTTCCAGTTCTTCAGCAGTTATTTTATTGATGTCCTGTTTTTTCTTTACCACCACTACCTTGTGTTCTACCGGATGAGGCTGGTTACAGGAGAATAAGAATAAGCCGGCAAAAAATAAAGAACAATACAGGAAATTAGGATATGAAGAGTTTTTTTTAGGCATGTGTAGCTGTTTGTATTAATGAGTTCCTGCAAGCAGCAGCACTGGTAAATATAAAATAAATAGCCCAGTAATAATGATGCCGTATATTTTCCTGTCTTTTTTTTTGAAAAGCAATAAGCTAAGCCCGATGAGAATATTGATCAGCATTAATAAACCATAACCAAAAATCACCACCAGTATGGTTTTATCATTTCCTTTCCAGGCAGTATGAACCATATAAGCTATACAAAGCAGGTTTAGAAATACGGCAATAAAGAAATGAGTTTTGTTTAATTTATTCATGTGAACAAATATACCGCTAATACCAGCGTGTTTAACAGGCAAAAGAAGCTATGCATGTGCATTTTGATAATTTAAAAAAATATACTAAGTTTGTTATACCCGTCCCTCATCCCCCTCCCTTATTTTATTGCTTAGAAAAATTATTCAACATGAAAAATAGTTGTACACTTTTCATTCTGACATGGACATGCTTTGTCACGGATGCTCAGAATGTATTCATCAGTAGTTATAAACAACCGAATGAACCATCCATCACCATGGATTTAGAGAACTCTAATTACCTGGTGGCTGGAGCAAATGGTGATAATTACTATACCAGTCAGGATACAGGAAGAACCTGGACACAAAAGGTATTGACTTCCTCCCTGGGAGTTTGGGGTGATCCGGCATTAATTACCGATACAGCCGGTAATTTTTATTATTTTCATTTGGGCTCGAATAAAATTGTTTGTCAGAAAAGCACCAATAAGGGGCAAAACTGGAATGAAGGTAGTTATACAGGCTTATCCGCATCAAAATTACAGGATAAAGAATGGCCGGCAGTTGATAGAAAAAATAATATCCTTTATGTTACCTGGACACAATTCGATGACTATGGAAATAGCAACCCAATGGATAGTTCTATTATTCTATTTTCAAAATCTTTGGATGAAGGACTAACCTGGTCGGCTGCCAAAAGAATAAACAAAATTGCGGGAGATTGTTTAGATATGGATTATACCGTTGAAGGAGCTGTGCCTGCTGTGGGTGTTAATGGGGAAATTTATGTTTCCTGGGCATCAGGTCAAGGGATCATGTTTAATAAATCAACAGATGAAGGAGTCACCTGGATGCCTCAGGAAAAAATGATTGCTGCTAACCCGGGAGGCTGGGATTACAAGATACCCGGTTTACTAAGGTGCAATGGATTGCCAATAACTCTTTGTGATTTAAGCAATGGCCCTAACCGGGGAACCATTTATGTAAATTGGTCAGATCAGCGAAATGGCACTACCGATACAGATATTTGGCTGTCTAAGTCTTCCGACGGAGGAACTACCTGGTCGGCGCCTGTTAGAGTAAATGATGATAATACGAACCGTCATCAGTTTTTTACCTGGATGGCTATTGATCAAACAAACGGCCACTTATATGTGGTGTTTTACGACAGAAGAAATTATACGGATAACAGAACTGATGTGTACTTAGCCAGATCAATAGATGGCGGTATTAATTTTGAAAATAAACGAATAAGCGAGTCGCCCTTTACGCCCATTGCCAATGTTTTTTTTGGGGATTATACCAATGTTGTTGCACATAATGGTATTGTGCGACCAATTTGGGTAAGGCAGGAAAACGCTGTAAGCAGTATTTGGACGGATATTAGTCCAGTTGAAAAAATATTTACCGGAATACAGGAAGATTTTTCTTTTGAACAAGCCTTTTTTGAAAATGCACCCAATCCTGCGAAAGATAGGGTATATGTGTCTTTTAAGTTAAACACTGCTTCATGGATAAACTTGGCTGTTTATAATATGCAGGGAAAGCTATTGAAACAATGTATTCATGACGAAAACAGGAGTATGGGCAAATATGTAGAACAAGTAGATCTGAATACTATTGCACCAGACCCGGGAGTGTACTTGTTGGTGTTAGAAATTAATGGAATGAAAAAGGCGATTAAGCAAGTGAAGATGGATTAAAAGGTAGGTGTTTCTGTTGAATAAAATATTAGGCAAGTCATTAAATGAAAAGTCATTTTTTAACGGTATTAATTGTCAAACAAGGTTAATAAATCACTGAGTAAATAGGGGTAATAGCCAGAGGCCGTATTGTCCCCTCCTTGGATAACAACAACAACTTTCAATGCGGGCATCAAAATTAAATGATTATTGTTGTAACCATTGGCCATAAACAGCTTATAGCATTTTTTGGTTGTAGTATAAAAAGGATTTGCAATCCACCACAGGTATCCATAAGAATTCACATCGGCATAACCTGAAACAGCTTGGTGTGAAAAAAACGAAAGACGGAGCCAGTTTTCAGTAATGATTTGTTTTCCTTTCCATTTTCCTTTATTGTTACATAATTCTCCTATTTTCATTAAGTCATTTACACTTAACCATAAGCCACCGGAACTGTTGTATAAACCGTTTTTATATCGCATGCATTTGGCATCAGTTATACCTAATGGAGTAAATAGAAACTTATTGGCATACTCCAGAAAACTGCAGCCGGTGGCTTTACGAATGAGTTCGGTTAATAAAGCGGCATTTGCGCTGCAATAATTAAAATTTTTTTCAGGCAGAATACTGAAAGAAAAGATATAGGCAAACATATCTTTTGCTTTATACATGTTATAGGTTGGATTGATCAACTCGGGCATTAGATCCTCATCCCAGTTTATGCCTGAGCGCATGCAAAGGAGGTCTTCAATGCTTACTGTTTCCCATCCTTTAGCTGCTTTCTTTTTATAAGCAGGAAAATAATCTAACACCTTGTTACGCAAACTTTTTATTTTTCCCTGTTTTAATGCTATGCCTAAAACAAGGGAGCAAACACTTTTTGTTAGTGATTCTATTGGGTAGCTTACATGAGCACTTGTGGTATTTTCTACTACCATCAAGCCGTTTTTTTGTATCGCTATCTGATGAATGTATCCATAATAACCAGTGTTTATTTTTGATAAAAAAGTTTTAAATTTCTCTGGTTCATGTTTTCTTAATGCAGGTAAAATAGTTTTGTAGTGATGTTGACTCCCAACAGCATGAAGCAGGAGGAGGATAAAATAGAAAATGCGCAAGCAAGCTGTTGTAATGTACATGAGCAAATGAACTATTCTTATTTCAACACAAAGGCTTATTAAATTTATAATAAGGGTGTACCCGATTTTTATGCCGATGTACAGGTGGCGGAGTTTTTTTAATAAATGGCAGCTTGGAGCTGTATACCTGGAGAATGAAAGTTCAGAATGAGTAAGGTAAACAGGATACACTATAATTTTGCTATATAGTAACTGCTGTTGATGTGGTTAAAAAGTAGCTTCCTGTTGATGAATGTAATCCTGTATTTTCTAAAATAACTCAGTAAAATAACATCAATGAATGATGCGTTGATTCACTTATTTTTTTTCAAGTGCTAATTCGTTGGCAATGTTTTTATAGCCGGTAATATCCATTTTTATAGCACCGAAGAGTACTTTTGCCTCTGCCCTGATGGGGATATGGTTTTTATCATCAGAAATCCAGACATTCAGGTCTTCTTCTTTTTTAAACACACGTCCTTTTTGCACAATGGGCCTGAATTTAATACACCTGATTTTCCCAATATCTGTTTTTATAGTTTCTTTACCCACGTAACGGATTTGCAGGGGCCAGTTTTCTTTGTCTAAAAAACAATTTAACGCAAAAATATCTCCTTCTTTGGCGTTGGCAAAATCCAGGTTACGGGCAGCATAAAAGGCAGAAACCATATCGTGAGTACCTTTAGGGAAAGAGTAAGTTTCTCCGTTGCCTACATCAACTTTATTGGTATAGTGATTAAAAAAGTAATTTTGATTAATGTTGTAACCGCCTTCATAACAATTGCGGGAAAAATGCCAGGGTAATAAAGCATGTTTATCTAATAGAGTTTCATAACGGTCGCGTACTTTAAAAAAGAAATCGAAAGTTCCTTTGGAGAAACCATCACCCACGATGTGGTAACATTCGCGGCTACCGAATTGTTTATATTCTGGTTTTACTTCCAGTACGGCCACAGCTGCATCCATTAATCCGTAGTGTAAACGGTAATTGAGTATTTCCCCGGGTTTAAAAGCTTCGTTAACTTGAACGGGTAAGTCTTTTACTTGTTGTTCGGTGGGATGATAAAAGGTATAAAACCGTTCGTTTTGATGACCGGTGGAGCAAAGCAGAAAAAAAGATGCAATAAGCACAACAGGAGCGGCTATTTTAATAAGATGGCTAGGCATGGTCGTCTTCATTTTAAATTAATTACCAAATCTTATGCCATACTGGGGTTATGTATAAACCTCAGTAAATAAGCATTAATTAAGGCATAGCGTAGCTGTAAAGGCATGAGTGTGTTTTTCTTCTGACATCCTTCAAGGTAAGCAATTTTCTGTAAAAATCGGGAAAAAATTGTTAAAAAGTGTAAAGGATTTTAATCATAGTCGAGGTACAATACTGTCAAGCTATTTAGTGTTTTTTTTCTGTCGCCTGTTTTTTTTAATACCCCGCTCCTTGGAGCGGAATTTGGGTCCAGGGCTTGCCCTGGGGTACATACCTGCGATTTGGACTTAACATAAAGAATAACCTTTCACTTTTATACGAACAAGGACGTCCTCTGGAGTGGAGGGGTACTGATTGCACTTTTGGTTTTTCGGTCAGGCGACCATTGCAAATAACGTTTTGGAGTTTGCCACCAAAAAAATGATTGAACCAAGTCCCTTGCATTGCTAATATGGTAGACACGTTGTTACAGTTGCTGTATTTGTTACATATTAATTCTGTTTACAACTGCAATGGCCATTCCATCATATTCTTTCACTCCGACGGAATGCAAAATGGTTGCTGTTACTTTTTTACTTTCACTTAACATTTTGTTTAAGCGTTGTACCCCTTGTACTTTTTCGTCTATGCTATTAGTATCAAGAACTTTCCCTTCTCTAATTACATTGTCGCAGATAATAAGTGTTCCTGGTCTAGAAAGTTGAAGTGCATAATCAAAATATTCTTTGTAAGGGGGCTTATCTGCATCAATGAAAATCAAATCAAATGGTTCTCCATTTTCCGCAAAGATTTTTGGTAGAATATCTAACGCTTTCCCAACTCGCAAATCTACTTTTTGAGAAAGCCCAGCGTTGTGAATATTTTTTTGTGCAACTTCTCCATGGTGTTTGTCTACCTCAATGGTTATTACTTTTCCATCTTCAGGTAAGGCTCTTGCAAGCCAGATAGTGCTGTAACCACCCAAAGTTCCTAATTCCAATACTTTTTTTGCATTACAAGCAATCATCATTACCTGCAAAAATTTTCCCTGGTTTGGTGAAACGCTATGTTGTGGCAATCCTTCGTTGTCCAGTGATTTAATCGTGTCGATCAACGCTTTGTCCTCCGGTGCAAGTAAACCACTGATGTATTTGTCAACCTGTGAAAATAGTTCCGTGTTCATTTTTAAATTTATTGTTGTATGTTGAGTCGTTAAATGGTTGTTGATAAGGGTTTGGCTCCTAACCCTTCCGCATAATAAATGTGATACACTTTGCTTTTTTCTTTGTCCCTTCAGGTCAATTGAACACATTCAATTACAATTAGTCCTTTGTAATTTTTTGCTGGAGTACTAAGTTTCTCGTCAATTCCAATTACTTCATATGACCAACTACTGTCGGCCTCAAGCCATTTTTGTCCTTGTATAATTTCTTTTGGCATCACAATAGATTCACTATTTACTTTGGGGTCAAAGTGATAATAATTTTGGTCGTCTTCTCTGAAATATGAGGTGTCAGTGTCACCCCAAGAATACTTTCTAATACGTACATAATATTCATAAATTCTAAACTTTACTTTGTCAGCAAGGTAATAATCCAAATAGGTGCTGTTGCCCATTTTGAAATATTTTGTAGTATTTGCATCTTCATAAAAAGTTAAATAGTTGCTTGCATTTTTTTTCTGACCGAAGCTGATACTGGTCAATAGTGTGAGAAAAGATAAAATTGTAATTGTCTTCATTGTATGGTCGTTTTTTATGCTACCTAAGGGTTTCACGGTTGGCGATCGGCGGGCTTTGAAACACACAGCCGTCTGCACCCTAAAACGTTTATTAAAGATACCAACAATATTAGCAGCCACAAATAAATCTATATGCCCTAACCATGAATGTATTGATTTCATCAATTGTTATAAAAATTTAAGCTTACCCAGGTTCTTAGCTTTACTTCAAAAGCTCAAGGATGGATGCTCTTTGAGATTGAAGTTCGCCAACTATATCTGGATTTTGTTTATTCAGCTTCCTGATCCGAAGCATTTCCCTTAAGTGTTTTTTCCAATCGGAGAGCCTTAAGGCAAAATAACCGGTACCTATTTTAATTATGGTATATATCAGCAGCGCCAGAAAGCTTTGGCAAATAAGACCTACCATTAACAGTTCCAGGAGGAAAAAGACCTGTATGAGCAGGCTCCAGGTAACTACGTTCACGGAGCTATGAAACTCAATGTCTTTACAGGTTTTGTCTGCAATTTTTCCGGCAATGAATAATGGTAGTACATGCAGTATTTTGCCCGTATAATAAAATGGTGCTACAGCACTAAAGGCCAGTACTTTTATTCCAATTCCCGAAGCAGACTTGAAGTTACTCAGGCCGCTATCACTGATGTTTAATTGGTGAAGCCGGCTGGTATATTGTGTCGTTTTTTCACGTAATTCAAGGACTTGCTGAGGATGTTCTACACTTAAACGATTAATTAGGTGTATAGCGTGGAACCAATAGTTTTGCTGGTGTTCAGAGCTGTTTTTATCTAAGCCTTGTTGCTCCATCCATCGTTCCATGTAAATGCGGTAGAGCTGGTTAATCAGGGAGTCGTTTGCTTTATCATCCAGATGAGGCACAATAGCCCGCATTCTTTTTTCAATTTCCCTGGTTAGTTCATTTACCCCTTTGGCATTATTTTCTTTGTACATGGAATAATACTCCTTAACAAGGATAGGTTCTCCTACGTCATAAAATAAGCGGCTCCTGAATTCTTCTGGCTTGGAGTAATTTACACTTACCGGAATAATTTGCAGATCTTCATTTCCGGTTTCATCCATATACCCAAAGGCCATACGTGCAGTGCCTTTTTGTATAGGTCTCAGTCTTCTTTCCTGTATG
>JACCDP011043411.1_pt1 | contig 13308 bp, 10 predicted proteins | sample 7445841 | NCBI WGS metagenome assembly JACCDP01 (sample SAMN15323441, study PRJNA562643) | freshwater metagenome | isolation source: river surface water | place: USA:Blue River Watershed | collected 2017-08-17
ATTCGCGAAAATTGCTGAATTGGAGGCTCGTATAAACGACTTATCTCCACCACAGAATTCAACGAAAATTAGACCAGACGGAATGCCGTCATTTGATGTGAAAAAGCGGATTGAAGCATTAGAAGCGAAACTCTCTGATTATTCGGATTCTTATTCTGAAAACGACGCAAAAGGAACATACTATCAATATTGGGTGTCTCCATCTACAATTCACGTAACTAATTTACTTTTGAACGACAGTTACATATCAAAAATACACGGACCCGCTATGTTTGATGGTATATATTATATTATACCAAAGATGATATTACTTGAAAAACTTACAATGATTTCCAATAATTGTAATGGTAGTGATAATAACCTTTCACTTCTTCCTGATATAAGCAAGATTACAAATTGTAATGTGAAATATATGTGTATTTGTTCGCGATTTGAATTTATTCCATATTTAGTAAATTTCCCGTCATTATTACATTTAGAAATCATAGACCACCCATATCGTCCAACTAATGTAGCTAAAAATGAAATGATTTATGATTATTGTCGTTCAAACGGTATTTTGTTGTTGTGTAAGTGAAAAAATACTAGAAAATTGAATCTATTATTTTTATTATTTTGAATTATATCCAAAACACACACTCTATAAAATGCTTGAATATTGGCCTTATGCTACTAACAACGCAAAAGATTTCTCTCCGAACGATGAGGTTGCATGTGTATATTGTCGCAAGATATACACGGCGAACAGTCTTCCCAAAATTGGAAATGAATTAGTCTGTAAATACTGTCCGGTTGATGCGATTGTAATTGTATCCAAATCACCGTTAAATGGTTTGACTAAACCCGAACAACAAGAATTGCTTGCTAAATGGCACAAAGAAGGTTTCAACTAAAACATATTGAGGTCCATAGAGGCGCGAACTAATAATATATATACAATTGTATGAAGTAATAACCCTATGGTGGTCGGGCACCCACTACCATCTGAAATCCTTCCTAAAACACCACCGAATAGTTTTTGGGTAAATTTATACGTCATTGGGTGAACGACGAGGATAAAAATCAACGCGGAGAAAAACGAAATTTGCCATTTGAGGTCCATTATTTATATATTATTATTAGAAATTTGTTAAACATTGTTTTTTACATTACAGTTTCCCTCGCCAATGTATGAATGACTTTCAGGTAATATGTTCCAGACCAATAATAATGCATTGGTTTCAAACAATTCTAACACCTATTGAAAATATTACTTAAAGAACGGCATCGCAACTACCTAATTTATCCATAAAATTTTCAAATATAACAAACCCGTGCACAGTGTCTGTATAAATAACACGACACTCGTCTAAAATAGGTGAATGTTTTACATTTATCATATTGTCTTGTTTTCCAATTACTAATACAAGTTGTTTTGCAAATGTCCGTATAAATAATGAATCAACAGACCATTCATACCAATCAATCTGCTTGTGAAATATATCATAATATCTTTTTATACGTAATTTATTTACTATATAATTATCTATATTGTAATCAGAATGTTTAATAAATACACCATATGTAACAATATCTGATGTCTTGGAATACGGAAAATTAACCAACACGGGGTCAGTTAATATTATATCGGTCATTTTCATACATAAAGATGGGTATCTCTTACACAATGTCGTAATTTGTATAGTTCCAAAGCTATTTCCGATAAGTTGATACAAAGCAGTTTCATTAGACAGAATAACATTTCGTATCATATGTTCTAGATTTATAATAGTTTCATAATATGTGTTGGTATATGGTGTAGTATCAAAATATAGAATAGGACGATATATCAAAATATATACATTAGCACGTTTGGTAATATCGTTTAATAAATAAAGATTCTCTAATCCATTCATTACATTTATACCGTGTAAGAAAAACACAGTATTATTTGTTGAGTTATTTTGAAAAAACATATATTCTTCTCCAGATAGTTTAACGTGTTTCCAATTTGTAAATTTCCAAAACAAATTTATAGTATTTGATAATATCCCGTCAAACATAGTAAATCGTTTTACAGAGGACATTAGTTCTAAATCTGTATGGTTACATAAATATTCTACGTGTGATAATTCTGGACGTGTATATAAACCATCTTCATTTCTACACGACATTGGAAAATATGATTGGTGTTCCGGAACGAGTATAGATAAATTAAATGGACTAACACTATGGTGTATATCAAATGAAATGCGTTCTATTTCAAAATACTGTTTTTGTGTTTGTGAGTCATTACAAGGTAAATAAAATGGATTATTTAATTCAATAGAATAACATACTGTAATAAACAATAACAATATAAAAACCATTGATATATTACACCGACAAAAAAGAAAAATGAGACAAACTCACTCTAATTTTCGGTGGCTGGAAGCCTTACCTTCCGTAAAATCAACTGATGGTCTAACTTTTTCCATTTCTTCTTTTTTATTTGAAATGGTGAAAGACGAAATACAAAACTCACTTGGTCTTTGTTGTTTATAAATCCAACATTTTCCCAAGTTCATTATATTTATGGAAGAATTAGCGTCTCGTGTTCTAAATACTATTTTTTTGTTTTCGCAACTCACGCAGTTAGAACACACTAAAAGACGAAATTCCTCTTTGTTTTCCTTATTTCTGTAATATTTAAAATCTTGAAAACAATCACAACATTTCTTACTTGTGTTACATTCGTTTATCGTGATTGTATCATATCTTTTATGAATTAGTTTCCTTAATCCCTTATTCATCGTAGGCATAAAATGTTTCATTTGAGATGTTCTACTCCAATTTCCATAACAAATTAAAATATTTTCTCCAAATGTCTTTTCTATATTATTCAAAAATGTATCTATGGATTTATTACCATATGAGTATTGCCTAAATTTCATTTTTCTCCATACTTCCTTCTTGTAAAATTCCATAGTTTGTTTATTTAACCTATCTTTTTCAACTAAATAAGATTTGAAACTATTGTAATTTACTGATTTGCTATTTTGTAAAGACAATACATTTTCATACTCATTTATCTTGTTATTTTTCTTTTCTCGTTGTAATATTTGTTGATTTCGTTTCGCCATACTTTCCTTTTTTCTTTGAGGTGCTGTATATTGTAATTTATTACCTTGTCCGTCCATCATATAAACCAAAGAACGCTTACCTGGGTCTAAACCAATTATATTTCTTGATTGTAAATTTTCTAATTGTTGTGTATCTAATTCTTCAATATTTATATAATCATAATCTTCACTATTGACTTGTTTGTTTTTATTTTCTTCTCCTTTACAATCTTTTCTTATAAACAATAAAGAACAACTAATTCCATCTGTAGTTATTTCATTATGAAAAGTATAATGTTTATTTTTGAATAATCTGTGTTTCATATCCAACAAATTACTCCATAATATATTTTGATAATTCGTAATCTTTTTTAGAACTTCTCCCTTCTTTTCGCTTTCAGGACAAAAGAGTTCAGCAATACAACTACTATCAAATTTCACATTCTTTGGAATAATATTGTTTCGTAATGGTAAAGGTTGAAATAATTTATTTTCTTGTATTTCTAATACAGAATTCATATACAACAAACCTTTCAAATATTCAAATTGTCTTACTTTAACATCATAATATATAGATTTATTGATATTTGTTGGTAAAATATGTTGTAAATGAGTAAGTTTCCATATAGTAAATTTTTCATTTGTATCTTCTAACATAAGCAAATTATGCTTAAATTCAAACAAATCTTTTTTGTCTTCTGTAATTTCATTTGTAGTTTTATTGATAAAACGAAGAAAATGTTGAATAAAATGTTCTTGTATATTTGTAGAAATACAAACTTGAATTTGTTCTGCTATAATATTTATCAAATGTGATTTATTTACTAAACTTATTTTATTGTGATTGAGTAAAGGTTGATATTCTTTTGTATAAAATTTTTGTAAAATATCTAAAAGTTTTGTATCTTTTGATTTTCTACCACTATTAGATTTTGTTCCTAATGTTTTGATACAATATTTTACAAATGTAAATTTATCATCAAAAATAGGAAATGGTAAATTGTTATGAAAGCAATACAAAATATATAATCTAATAAATTGATAAGTATGAATAACTAAATCATTCATTTCAAAAACTAAATCAGTAATAAGTGGTTGAACTTCGCTATATTTCAATAAAACAGATTTGAGTGTTGTTTTGATGGTCTTAAATTTAGATTTCTCTAAATTCCTAAAAGTTTTGAATATTTCTTTCTTTTTCTTTTTCGCCATTATATATATTTACTAATGAATTTATTTTTAAGCAATTTTAACGAATTATTTTTGCTTAATTATTTCTAAATATTTTATATTTTGTTGAACGAAAAAAACTTCCATCATTTTTAGATTTTTCTATTTCACTTCTTTCAAATATATAATTTTGCTTTCGTAATATACTTCTTACTATATTTAGATAAGGTCTTTTACATTCAAAATTTGGACGAAATGATGAAATACAACTAACCGAAAAATATTTTTGTATATCTTCTTTCATTTCTAAAATTTTTTTTTGTTTTTCTATATCATTATCTAATTCACATAATAGAAACGATTTGTTTTCATCTAATTCTAAAATACTTATAATTTTATCACATATGTCTTCCCTTTCTTTTTGGTATTTTTCACTTAATTTAATCCTCATTACATAAAATTAAGCGATTTATTTTTAATACATTTTGTCTCATTTTTCTTTTTAGTCGGTGTAATATCATATAAAAATAATGTGCTTTTATTCGTATAATAGTAAATAAATTTACATAATAATTATATATACAAATGTTGAGAACAATCGCACGACGTAATTTAGTTGTTGGAATTGTCCGTGAAACATTTCCTTTAGAGCGTCGTGTTGCTTTAACACCCGAAGCTGTAGCTAAATTAACAAAACCTGGATTTAAAGTAGTGGTTGAATCAGGAGCAGGACAACAGTCTCAGTTTAGCGATTCTGAATATGTTAATGCTGGGTCAACAGTCCTACCTACATCTAGGGATGTATTGAAGTCAGCCGACATTCTTCTAAAAATACGTCCTCCAAATAACTCTGAAATTGCGAAAATGAAAACGGGTTCCACATTGATTTCATTCATATATCCAACTATAAATACTCAACTCGTAGCATCATTAGCTAGTAATAAATCCACAGTATTCGCAATGGATAAAGTGCCGAGAACATTATCTCGTGGTCAGACATACGACGCACTATCTTCACAGGCAAATATTTCCGGTTATCGTGCTGTTGTTGAAGCTTCCAATGAATTTGGACGTTTTTTCGCAGGACAAATGACCGCAGCCGGTAAAATACCTCCAGCAAAAGTCCTTGTAATTGGAACAGGTGTTGCGGGTCTCGCTGCTATTCAAACCGCAAAAAATATGGGTGCGATTGTTCGTGCATTTGATGTTAGACCTGTGACAAAGGAACAAGTTCAATCCCTTGGTGCTACATTTTTAGAGGTGTCCTTAAAAGAAGATGGAAGTGGCTCAGGTGGATATGCAAAGGAAATGTCTCCCGAATGGCACAAAGCTGCAAATGAACTATTAACAGACCAATGTCGTGATGTAGATATTATCATAACAACAGCACTTATTCCAGGAAGACCTGCGCCAAAAATGATTACGAACGATATGGTTTCCGCAATGAAATCTGGGTCAGTCATAGTTGATTTAGCGGCAGAGAGTGGTGGGAATGTAGAGACCACCGTTCGCGACCAACGCATAATAACACCAAATGGAGTGGTTTGTTTAGGATATACGGATATGCCGTCGCGTTTATCCAATACGTCATCTAAGTTATATGCGAATAACATTTCCAAATTACTGCTTTCAATCGCATCTAAAGATACAAATACATTTACAGTTGATTACAATGATGAAGTCGCAAGGTCAATGGTTGTATTAGATAAGGGTATTGTTCCTAATTTTCCAGTGGAAGTAGCAAAACCATCTACACCGATTACTCCGAAACAACCCGAAACTCTACCTGCTGTAATAGATAATGGCAAAAACGAATACATTCGCGGAGCGACAATAGCGGGAGTAACAGGAACAATGTTTATGGGTTCCGGATATATATCACCAGACACAGCATTTAGTGGAATGATGAGCACATTTGCATTGTCTAATATAATTGGTGTTCAATCAGTATTAGGTGTTTCGCATTCATTACATTCGCCTTTAATGGCGGTTACAAATGCGATTTCAGGAGCAACTGTTATTGGTGGAATTCATCTGTTACAACATTCTAATAGTCCAGCAATTAGCGCAGTCAGCGCCGGTGTGATTGCGATAAGCACCGCCAATATAGTAGGTGGTTTTATTATTACTGATAAAATGTTGGATATGTTCCGTCGTCCAACCGACCCGAAAGAGTATTACGGTTATTACGCTGGGCCGGCACTCCTCACGGCTGGATTGTTTGGTATGGGGTTTCAGAATCCTCATATGACTGATGCGTTATTAACATTATCTGGTATTCTCTGTATTGGTGGTATAGCTGGTCTTTCTACACAATCTACAGCTCGTCTTGGAAGCATCAGCGGACAAGTTGGTATTGGGTTAGGCATTCTGGGTTCAATGCCTCACGACCTTGCTACTACTGCTTCAGTAATTACAGCAATGGGTGTAGGTGGCTTGTCTGGATATTTCATCGGACAGAAAACAGAAGCTACTTCTTTGCCTCAAACCGTTGCTGCGTTCCATTCGTTGGTTGGTGTTGCTGCCAGTGCTGCAGCTATTGGTGATTATATTAATGTTCCCGATGCCGATGGAATTCGGTTGGCGTCTATTTATTTGGCGACTATTATTGGTGGTGTAACTACTACAGGAAGTATTGTTGCGTTTGGTAAATTGGATGGACGTATGGATGCGAAACCATTGAATTTAAAGAATCGTGATGCGATTAATATGGGTCTTGGAGCAATTACACTTGGAACTGGTGCTGGTTTTTTAGCGGGTGCTGATTTTGGAACACAGTTGCTTGGTGCGTCATTATTATCGTCGGGTGCGCTAGGATATCATATGACGCGTAGTATTGGTGGTGCGGATATGCCGGTTGTAGTTACACTTCTGAATTCTTATTCGGGGTGGGCTTTGTGTGCGGAGGGATTTATGTTGCAACAACCTCTCTTAATTACGGTCGGTTCGCTGATTGGTTGCTCGGGTGCTGCACTGACGAAAATTATGTGTGATGCTATGAACCGTGATATTCGTTCTGTTATTTTGGGTGGATATAAGGCGACGAGCACGAAAGTAACTGATTCCTCTATTTACCAAGGTGAAACTACAATTACAACTGTTGCTGAAACGTGTGAGATGCTCAAGGAATCATCGCGTATTATTATTGTTCCAGGGTATGGATTGGCCGTTGCGAAAGCTCAATACCCTATACAAGAACTCGTTCAAAAGTTGGTAAAATCTGGAAAGAGTGTGAAATTCGCAATTCACCCTGTAGCGGGACGAATGCCCGGACAACTTAATGTATTATTAGCGGAAGCCGGAGTTCCATATGATGTTGTGTATGAAATGGATGAGATTAACCCAGAGTTTGAGGATACGGATGTTGTATTGGTTATTGGCGCAAATGATACAGTAAATAGTGCGGCTGAAGAAGACCCGAACTCTAATATAGCAGGAATGCCTGTATTGAAAGTATGGAAATCTAAACAAGTTATTGTAGTCAAGCGTTCATTAGCGCCTGGATATGCGGGCGTAGATAATCCAGTGTTTGTAAAACCAAATACAAGTATGTTGTTAGGCGACGCCAAGACAATTTGCGATGAATTAAATAAAATGATATAATCAATATTATACGTATATATATTATCTATGTTTATTATATATGATAGATAAAATATACTTTTGTGGTGGTTCATTAGGAGGTGTTTATCATATTGGTGCTATAAAAGCATTGTATGAAAATGAAATATATGCAAAAACTATCTATGGAACTTCTGCAGGAACATTCTATAGTTTAATGTATTTGTTGAAAATACCTGTAAAAAAAATAAAATTATTTTACAAAAATAGTATAGAGAATTACAAACAAAATGTATTGAAAACACCGTTAAAATTTTCATCATATCAATTAACAAAACATTCATTTTCTATAATTCGTGAAATCAACAGTAATTATCCTGACGCATATAATAAATGTAATGGTAGACTCCATATTGGATTCGTAAAATATAATAATGGTGGATTTACGTGGAAATCAGAATTTCAATCTAATGAAGACTTGTTTAATACAATGTTGTGTTCTTGTAATATACCATTTATATGTAACTATAAAGCACATAATAACGAAGATGTTTGTATTGACGGGTGTATGGGACGGCAAGAACATTTTCATTTACCAAAAGATGTTTTTTCAATTGGCGTTGTAAATAATAAATGTTGTATTAATGCAAATATATCAACTATATTATGTTTTCTTCCATTATCGTCTGATTTTTACTCATCGTTAATAAGTCGCGGTTATTCCGACACGTGTATGTATATTAAATATAAAACAAAATTTACATGTGTAAATACGTTACCATGCATACACGACCTTACCGGTATAATACCAATCATACATTTTTTGTATAAAATACAAGAGCAGTTTTGTAGTGATATGTATTCAATCAATGATATACTAGAAGATAAACTATGATTATAATTTTAGTATTTGAAAATATATACTAAAATTATATAACTTATGGATAAGTTATTTAACGCGTTTTTTCCTTGTGGAGATTTAGTATTGATTGAAAAAAATCAAACAAATGACGTTTCTCGTAAAATAGTGAAGGTTCTGCGTTCAAATGTAAACCATCTGATTGTTCCAGCGAACGACGTTGTGAAATTGCCGAAACTGGTTTCTGGTAAATACAAAGCTATACATATTATGGCTCACGCTACTCCTGATGCAAATGACCGAAATATAATCACTATGTTTGGACAGAAGTTAGACCTTGGAGTTTCAAATGATTATTATGTTGATGTTTTCAAAAATACGTTGACTTCATTATTAGAACATACAGATACAATTGTTATGTATACTTGTCTATTAGGTGATTATGAAAAAATTCGTCAAATATGTATAGACATTACAGAACATACAAACAAGAGTATTTATCTATCATCAAACATCACTGGCGTGAATGATTGGTTAGTTGAATGGAAAGCCGAATCAGGAGTTGGTAAATTTTTAACCGATAATATGGATCTGTATAAGACTATATTTACGAAATTACCAAAGAATATTGTATTAGGAGCATCTCCATTTAGTTTGACTGCACCGATACTTAATTTTGACGGAATTATGCAAAATCAGAATTATTATAGAATAGGACAACAAAGGTATGTAATTGGCACAGCAGGTAATCAATACTTAATTGGTGAAGGAGGAAAAGTATATTTGATAGGTGAAGGTGGAAAACAAACACTTATTGGTGAAGGTGGCAAAATTGCATTGATTGGTGAAGGTGGCAAAATATCATTGATTGGTGAAAATGGAAAAACATATATGGTAGGTATAAATGGTCGGTATAGAATTACTATAATATAATTTTCTAACATATATGTATATGTCTAAAACATACATATATATTCCTTCAACAAAAATAATGCGTTGCACTGAAAAAGTTGCATCTGACGTTAATATTGTTATAGAAATCAATTTGAAAAAAACTACAATTACGTATATGAATAATGGTGTGATTACAGAGACGAATCGTAAAATGAACGATGGTGATTTCTACGTTTTCTTAGATTTTATGAATCATATTGAAGCAACAAATGAATTGATGGACGCACTTCTTGCAAATCCATATTATACGAAACAGTATTTGAAGACATCATTGGGCGTATTCAATACTCCCGTAGAAGATACGTTCTTACATATTTTTCCGTCGTTTATCTTACCATACGAAGCATTGTATAGAGAACTTAAACTAAAACCGAGATACGCCTCGCGAATATTATCCGAATACGATAAAAATAACAGTATATTCATACGAAAATTCAAAGAATTTGTAAGAATGATATTGGTAATACCCGGAATAGTGTGCTCCCCATTGATATTGATTAGCATTTATCCCGCTATTAAAAACTTAAGATAAAAACACATAAACATTATATAATAGTATTATATAATGTCCTCATTTATAGTTAGGTATGCTGGTTCACAATTTAACGTAGCAGATTTCTTAGATTCTCACCCTGCCGGTCCTGATATAATTAAGCCATATAAAGATAAAGATATAACAGAAGCATTTAACGACGTGGGTCATTCTAAATCAGCAATAAAGATTATGAATAAATATAAGATAGATGATGGTAATACAGTTGCTACATCTACGGTTCCAACTGCTACTATATGGACGAAGTTGTTTACGAAAGAGGACCCGTTCTATTTTCATAAGATATTCGGACTATTTTCATTATGTAGTTTCATTTATCGTTATGGATATGTTTATCCTATGACTGGAACATTAGGTTTTACAGGAACATATTTTGATTATTTTACTCTAGCTTCACATTGGTTTCTTTCGTCATCGTCGCTTATTTTCCACGTGTTGGAAAAACGAATTGTTGAACGACCTTTAATTATATATGAAGAATACCGTTTACACGCAATTATTTTCACTACGCGTGGCGTGTTGATTTCTCTATATGGTATTTTAGGTTTTCAAAGCAGATGGTTATTAGGGGGCACATTAATTGGTATACACGTAATTGTAGACCTCATATCAATGATTTATGGAACAAAAGGAGTTACTGCTGTGAGAAACAATAACACAGGTGATTATAAATATATAGCGATGTTTTATTCATTCTATCAGATTTGTGCTATGGGAAGTCAGATATTAGTCGACCAAAACTTATGCGACTTAGGATTTAATGGTCTAATAGCAGTTCAGAGTTCTACATTCTTGATGACTTTAAAACGTAAATCAATTATACGTTGGAAATCGCATATGTTCTGGTATTCATTCGCACTATTGTTAAGTTATAGCGTAATGTTGAGAGTGAAAGGCCCTATGTTCTTCGTATATATGGCTATTGTATTTTATATTAGAACGTGGAATGTGAATAAATATATACTTTGGACTACATATGCGATTGCGTCATATTCGTTGTGTAAATAGCAGATTTAGGGCGTTTATATATACACAACCATCTACATAGAATTATCTATTTCTATTATATACATCAAATGTCTTCCATTAAAAAACGCAAAACACAATATGAGGAGGAATATGACGGATTTAATCTTTCCGACGACCTTAGTGAGTTTGAATCTGCTATATCAGGTGAGATTCCGACTGAAAAACAAAATAATACACTTAGTGAAGACGAACTAGCCATAATGGCTGAAAGTGACCCTGAAACATCTGTATTAAACACGAGGCTTTTACGTGAGCCAATTGAACCAGGTTTAACTGAACAATGGAGTGCAGACGAACAACCAAAGCAAAAGAAACAGAAACAAAACGGAAACGGTGGAGGTCGTAAAACGAAAAAACGTCGTCGTAATAATAAAACTCGTCGCCGTCGTAGGCGAACCAATAAGAAATAAACGTAATTCAGGTTTATACACAACATATAGTAGTAAAAACTACTATACGTTGAACGAATTCTTTGTATGTTTTAGGTGTAGTTTTTAGACTGGTGTAGTTTTGTTGTAAATGAAATAAAGAGGAAAATTGAATTTAGAATTATATGAACTTATATAAATTTATATAATTCTAATAAATGTTGATAAATAATAATACAATAATTGTTTTCTCGGCGATAGGTGGTGCAGGCACCTTCTTGTCGTCAATGTATTACACAATCCGTGCATATCGTAATAAAACAGGACCTACAATAGAAGCAGGACAATATATGCGAGATTATAGCGGTCATTTTGAAATGGATATGTTGCCGGCATTTGTAAATCTGATTACTGCGTTGCAATATATGGGTGAGACAATGGAAACGATTGAGAATCGGTTTGGATTCTTCAATAAATATAGATATGGGTCTTATCTAATAACGTGTCCGTTGATGGTATATGAAATGATACATACGATTGGCGCTCCATATGGGGTTTCAATGTTCTCTTTAACATTCTTCACAATTATGACGGCATTGTTCGCGGACACCGTTCCTCATTCATCATCGCGATGGGCGTGGTTTACTATTGGGTGTATTCTAAATTCATTGTTTTGGTTGTTATTGAGTAAAGTAGTCGCTCACGCACATAAACTCAACGATGGTTTATGTTCTGATGAGGCTTCCAAAGATAATTTTAGGCGTCTCGGGTATAGTGCGAAAAATTTTCCAAAAGGTATTCTTCGTGTGAAAACACCGATGGACGAAAAAAAATGGTATATTGACGGTGCATTCGCTTTAATGTTCTTACTATGGCCTGTATTTCCTATAATGTTCTGTTTAGAATATACTGGTTGTATAGACCGCAGTGTTTCGCAAGTGGCGTTTGCTATTACGGATTTGATTATAAAAACCGCACATTCCTATTGTTTAGACCAATATAAATATGGATTGCGACAAACGGTGTTTCCGTATGGATTTTTAGATAATTCTATATTATATGAATTGAATATATGGGACAAGACACACGATATTTACGCACAATTGAAAGGTCTTTCGCGTTCTATGTATGGCGATATGTTCGTTGGTTTAAAAGGTGAATTATCAACTGTATCGTCGGTTGGAATTAATCATAATAGTATGCTTACGGCAAATCGTATGAATAAAAAGATTGATGCTTATACTGAAGAATCGTTCAAAGAAGAAGAAATACGAACACCGAGTAAAGCGATGTCTATGCGACGTCTATCAATCGCAACGAATGGTGTAAGTTCGCGAAAGATTATGCCGGAAACAGATTCAGATTCACCACTACCGCAAGACTCGTCTCCGTTGGATTCTTCCAGTCGCGAATCGGCGGTGTCTCGTTCATCAAGTCAAGATTTACATACTAAGTTTCGTCGTAATTCTCGTGATTATCAATCACGACCGCAACTACAACATAACTCAACTCCAAATCATACTCCATCGTCTTCACAAACTCATCAACTTCAAAATCAATTATTACATAAAATTCTAAATAAACTTCAAACACAAGAGCAAAACCAACCGCAATTCCAACCTCCTAACCAACCGCAATTCCAACCGAAATTCCAACCGCAATTTCAACCGCAATTTCAACCGCAATTTCAACCGCAATTCCAACCGCAATTCCAACCGCAATTCCAACCGCAAT
>JACCDP010273263.1_pt1 | contig 13304 bp, 15 predicted proteins | sample 7445841 | NCBI WGS metagenome assembly JACCDP01 (sample SAMN15323441, study PRJNA562643) | freshwater metagenome | isolation source: river surface water | place: USA:Blue River Watershed | collected 2017-08-17
AAACTATTTCTAGAGGAACAACAACAAGAAAAGATCTTGTCATGGGAACAGATTATTGTATTGGATCTAGCCGAAGGAGAGTTTGACACCCTGTTCGACCGCTACAAACGAGGAAATGAAGATGACTTTGTGAAAAGACTGGTCACGTATCAGTTTTGCAGCAGATTGCAGAACAGCGAAAATCCCACGGAGCAGCTGAAAGATGCTCTCATGAAGATGTGTTTGAACGAGTTTCATGAGCGCGGCCAACACAGTTCATGGTATCATGCCGCGATTCAAGATGGATATGGCGAATTTCTGCAAAGTATGCCTGAGGATATCACTGCTCCCATAGAGGCGGCCAAGAGCTTTGGTCGTCAAGAAATGATCTTGTATCAAGAACCGATCGCTCTTCCTCCTCGGCCTACAGGTGCCGACGCATGTCCCGTCGAAAAACTGGATGACTACTCCGTAGGCGCCATGTGTGACTACCGACTGGCTTTTCAAGATGCAAACAAGCCCTTGGAACAGTTACAAGAAAGTATGCGTGGGATGTTTGTTTCCGATGTCAATGAACGATTCGAACAACTGCGGAACCAGTACAACCAAGAAAATCCATGATAAATGTAGCGATGAGCGGAACGGACCACGATTTCGCACGCTATGGACTTTCTACACCTGCGCTAAGCCTTGAGGGCTTGTTTACCCCCGCACGTCTCGTCGATCAATACGACGGCGATACAAACACTCTCATCATCCCATTCAAGGGGGAGTATTTCAAGTTCACGTGCCGTATGTTGGGAATCGACACTTGTGAGATGAAGAGCAAAAACAAAGAAAATAAAGAGACCGCCATCCGTGCTCGCAACCGTGTGTTGCAGCTGGCGGGGCTCCCCGTTGATTTGACAACACCTTATACTCGCAAGAAAATCCAAGCCATGTTGGAAGAGACCGTGGTCGTGGTTTGGGTGCATTGCCATGGCGCAGATAAGTATGGGCGTCTGCTAGGAGATATCTACACTAGCGCTGACTCATCTGGAAAGTCGATTGCCAAAATGCTCATTGAAGAGAAGCTGGCGTATGAATATTATGGCGAGACAAAGATGACCGAAGATCAACAAGCGGAAGCTTTGTAACTCTACTGATACATGTAATCTACAATCGTATAAACAAGCTCATCACCAATGTCTATGCGTTGCGTAGTCCATACATAGAACTTCGTTTCTCCCGTTGTTTCGTTCACTTCCATGCGAATCACACAATTTGCATGCACATCGCATTGGTTTTCTTCACGCATCCACGTCAGTATCGGACGCGGCGATAATCTAGAAGGGTCTAATACAAACTCATCACCCACAATCATATAATCATAGTGAGTTATGTCCCAAATGTACTCACATTCGCCTTCTAGTTCACCAAGATATGTATTACCCAAGATCCTTTGATTGGTAAAGACACCGCCGCCGATACCAAGGTACAGATCGAATGGTGTTGGATTATACAATTGAAGTTGCGTCGAGCGATTGAATGCCTCACATAGTTCGTTCTCCATGTTTGGTCCCTGAATTTAGGTGAATGTTACGGTCAAATTTTGTCTAGTTCTTCTAATTAAGCTTGCATGTTGTCTTCATTGCGGCCGACAAAGTACTCTTTGATCTGGGGCTCCAATCGTTGGCCGATCCCCGTGAATTTCCAAAGACCGTCGATGCCCTTGACGATATCTGCTTCGGGATCGAAGCTACCTTTAACAATGATGTCCCAACGCTCACGATATTTGCGATCGGCGATGCGGCCATGCCAATGATGTAGGATCGTCCCGTTTACAAAGCCAACCTTGAGTCCTTTGACACGGTCTTGGTATTCGAGCAATTTCTTTTTATAATTCTGGTGAATGTTTCCTGGATGACTCATGTGTACTAGACCAATCAATGCAAGAACCATGTGACGGTCTCCAGATCCAAGGATACCAAAATCGACGAGACCTCCCATTTGGATGAATGCTTTGCGCGTGCATGCATGGGCAAACCCAGGATGCCATACACCATATTTATTTTGAGGATGATACGGAATACCACTATGAAGATGCATATACATGAAGCTGCGCTCTACTTTCAAACTCTCGCCGTTGGGTCCCAAGTTGACGGCAGAATGGAACAACTGAATGACGTCGTTTGTTTGTAGCTCTGTAATGGTTTGATCGACCCAATCTGTGTTTAAGAATGTGATGTCCGCGTCAATCCACGCCATGTATTTCCAAGAACTTGGAAGCATACGGACCGCAAGGTTGATGAGGTTTTCTTTGATCCACATATGGTTTTGGACCTCGTTACGCAAGTGTAAATAGACCCCTTTCATATCCATGGGAAGTTGATAGCGTTCCCCGCATTTGGTTGCTTCGCTCACAATGATACGGATCTTGGGCTCTTGACGAATCCGCTCTACAAATTCGACGAACAACTGGCGACGTCTTTGGAATCCACAATAATTGAAGTATGGAAGGATGACATACAAATGTTCATCCGAGTCGGGCACTGCATACGCAACTTCGGGTTGCTTTAAACACCTGAATAAGAAACTCATTCTACTCTGCTGATAAAATAGAGTTTTATATCCTAATTGAATAGAAGTAAATGGGACGAGTTACAAAACGCACAGGTGGCAAAGTCATTGCAGAAGGCGCCTATGGATGCGTGGTTACGCCTCCGCCAAAATGCGCACATGCTTTGAAAGACAACCCAAACGTAGACCATAACGCAAGTTCTAGCAAAGTAGCGAAATTGTTCAATGATCATGATAGCATGGTGGAAGAGTTCAAGCTAGCCGAAGAAATCAGTAAAATGGATAAAGAAGGGCGTTGGTCTACGCCGATTTACCAATCTTGTGCATTGCAGGCGAAAGATCTTCAACGCGATGATCGTGAAACCTGTGAAGTAACAAACCAACTTCACGATAATGAAGTGGTGTCATATATTGTTATGGAGTATGGAGGTCCTAGTCTAGAAATGTACATCGAACAAAAGAAGAGAATTAGTTTGAATGAATTCTGCTTTATCTTTGAGACGTGCTTGCTTGGACTGATTTCTCTTCATCGCAAACACTTCATGCATCTCGATATTAAACCTGGCAATGTCCTTTACGATGCAAAGGCAGGCAAATGCTATCTCATCGATTTCAGTCTTATGCGCTCCACGTATGAGCCTTTGTACGCTACAGATAACAAATCCATCCTAGCCCATCCTTATCTATGGTACCCTCCTGAATTCTATATCTTGAACAAAGCCGAGTCTCCCAAAGATTTGCAAAAAATATCTAGCTCTGAGCTGATTTCTCGAGTCCAAAAAGTGTATGGACGTCATGGATTCTTTACGCCCATAGAACTTGAACTGATGGTTACGGAAGCCACGGAATTTATTGGGGAGCTTGAGAAGCGTACAAAGACTTCGACATGGAGCGTGCTGAACAACCCTCGCTATCTCAATCAAGTTGATATCTTCTCTCTTGGCATGACCATGAAAGAATTGTATGAGGTGTGCGTCCATGACAACAACAAGTTCAAGTCCATGGATGATCTCATAGATAGCATGATATGCGGAAATGTGTTTCAGCGTGCAACGGATCCTCAGGCATATGATGCTTTGATGCGGATCGTGAGAAGGGTCTTCAAAGTGCCGACGTTGTTGAATGCAAACACGAGTGTAAATGCGGCGATGCCTTCTATGCCTAACATCAAGAACTCTAGCCCGTCTAAAAAGACGCCCGAGACCAAGAAAGGTATTGCGGCTGCCATAACTAAATTGTTCACAAGGAAGTAATGAGTATACTTTTTCGCCAGTATGTGTAGTAGATATGAGTGCTAGCGGAGTGACTGTCGCTGATATGATCAAGGGTTCTTATAAACAAATCCCAGCTGAAAAGTGCGTTGCGGGAGGCGGCAAGCACGTCAATTTGATCATGGACCCCACGGTTGGGTACTGTTTGTGTCCTGAGGGACAATCCATCGCAGATGCCGCGAATCCCAAGTGTGCACCCATCGATGCGAAAGCGACCTATGATCCGTTCTCTTCGGGATTCTATCGTGAAGATAAAGAATGCAAAAAAGAGGAGGGTCTGGTCACACAAAAACATCCTTGGCATCAAAACTTTGGAGAGCCCGCTTGCATCAACCCTCAACCTGTATGTTTGCCAGGGTTTGAGAAACAGCAGCTCCGATATGATGGAGAGGTGCTCGATTATTGTGTCCGCAAAGATGCTAACGGAAACTTTGTTTCGAGTTATTACCCCACAACGTTTTTGATCCGCCCCGAAGAGCCCGCTCCCGTTGCTGCACCTCCCGTTAAAGAGGAAGGTGTTCCCAAATGGGTTTGGTATCTTGTAGGAGGAGTCGTTGCAGTTGTGTTGATCATGATTTTTGGTGTGGTCGCTTATAAGTTGTTGAATCGTGAGCCAACTCCCGTGGAGCGTGCAGTCCCGATTGCTGAAACGGCATCATTCTCGATGTCTCCGCCTGTCGTAGCGGCGCCCCCTGCCGTGCTTGCTACGCCACCCAAAATTGGCGGGCGCGGACGGAAAAAAGCATTACATAAAGGACATTGAGGATTAAATCTCGTTTGAGCCCATTCAGTAATACATTTTTTGCAGTATCGGTGATTGCAATGTGTGATCACAGGTTGTTCCATGGGCTCTTCAAGACATATGGGGCACGGAGAACTGGCGTGCGGGATGTCTTCAAATAAGATAGGCAAACGCGGAGAAGGACGTGCCCTTGTTCGAAGATAGAAACCCCAAGAATAACGAAACATACATTGAAGAACGATGCTTATCATGAGTAATGCCGCAAGAATGAGGATACCAACATACAGTTCAATCATTCTCTTCTGTTGTTTTTATAGTTATGATTGTGATTGTTGATAATACAACAAGGACCAAATGGTTTTTGCCTAAACTGTTATCTTATCTAGATGCTCGTAATGTTAAATACATATGTGTTCGAAGCTTGGATGAGATCCCAACATTACATGACGTCCAAGGCTTCATTCTATCGGGGTCGTCGGCACAAGTGCTCGAGATCTCGAGCAAGCAATGGCAGTTGAACGCACTCCCACTCACGCGTCAAGTCCCTGTCCTTGGCATATGTTTTGGTGCTCAGTTCTTGAATGTGTGCTTGGGAGGCACATTGAAAGCCTTGCGTCGCACATATTGTCAGAATTTCAAAGTACATAGCGATGGCGAATCCTTTTCAGCAAAGTTTTGCAACCGTTACGTATTTGATGCGTTGGGCGAGGAGCTTGAGCCGATCTTAGAGTATACCGTCGAAGGTGAAGAACGAGTGTGTGCGTTCAGACACAAAAAAAGGGATGTCTTTGGGGTCTTGTTCCATCCCGAGGATTCCGACAGGACGTATCCTATTCTCGACGCATTTGTTGATAGAACTCGAGAACGTTTGCGTTCGTCTTGAAGGCGCGAGCGTCCACTTGCGTGATGCGGATGCTGTCCAATGAGCGCGCACGAGACAATGCCGTGTATGCTTGACCGTCGGCAAAGATGCTTGGACCAAGATCCAGACACACCGCATCCAGCGTACATCCTTGCGACTTGTGGATGCTGATGCTATACGCCAAGCGCACTGGCATTGTGATCACATAGATATTGGGGTCTTCATCACATGCGATTCGATGCATATCGATGCGAATCGTGCGCCCATTACGTAAGCGGATATGGGGACCCGTAGCCGTCACGTCGATGATGATTCCACGAGTTCCGTTCACGATCCCTTCGTCGACGCAAACATTCCATGTGATCATCACCTGAGCCCCGACACACAAGTCGACTTGCTCTTTGATGCCGATAGATGTCGCCCATGTCTTGGCCTTTTCACCTGAAAACTTGGTTTTATATGTTTGCTCTTTGGCACCATTCGCAATGAGTTCATGATAGGCGTCTTGATTGATGCGATCCACCGCAACGTTCTTAGAAAACAAGCGTGTGGGAAGGATGCCGTCATCCCATGTCGTATGTCGAAGGTTCGCAAGAGTTTCAATATCCTCGGGGAGGAGGGCACCCACGCGGGCTCTCGACAAGATTTCTTGAAACAACACATCCTTGTCTTGGCGATGGTTGTGCTTTAGTTCTATACAATGGATGTCCATGGCGGCCCATGTATGGGATAAGAAGCAGTAGTCGCCTTCAACGCTAGGAAGTTGATGAAAGTCTCCAACAAAGATCACTTGGATGCCTCCGAAGGGCCGTGGATTCTTGCGGATTTGTGACAAGTAGGCGCTCACTTTATCCAGTAACTCATCGCTCATCATAGAAATCTCATCGATGATCAACAACTTGGTTTCTAATAGCTTGCGCACAATCAACTTCTTTTTAGTCTTTGCCTCATATACGAGTTGATCCACAGGCTTCCGTGCAAGTCCAATGCCTAGATACGAATGGAGTGTCTTGCCACCGATGAGAATTGCGGCGGCTCCAGTGGTTGCGGTGACACCAAAGGGGATACCCGCGCTGCGCGCCCATTCCACGATCGCACGGACGGTGAAGGTCTTGCCTGTACCCGCTGGCCCTGTGACAAAGACGTTGCGTCCCGTCTTGACAAAGTCGAGTGCTCTAGATTGCTCTTGGTCTATATTCATCTTGACACCAAAAAGAAATTAAATGGGGATCACTTTTTCTTAGAAATCACCGAGACTCAATGAAATGCCGTATCGGCTCAGTAGTTCATGGAGGCGGAGTGTATTATATGCTGCGATCATGTCGGTATATCCTCCGATGAATTCGTCCCCCACAAAGATGTATGGAAATGTGGTGTGATTGGTACGCTCAAGTAGGTCGGAAATTTGGTCCGCATAATCATTGGATTTGGGGTCAAGCATGATCTCTTCATAGGGGATGTTGTTCTGTTGAAAGAACTCCTTGGCCATCACGCAAAACTTGCAGATGGACTTGCTATAAATCTTGACGGGCGACATGGTAGTATATGATGACCATGCCTTAGATCAATTTTTCGCTGCTGGTATGATAGGCAACAATGAAGAAACAAACGATGATATATATCTATATGGCTGTGTTGGTCGTAATCTCTATTCTTGTTTTGGTCTTGTCTTTGAGAGTTAATGTTCGTGTGAATGAAAGTGCAACTGTGGACGTGGCGGCTGCAAATGTAGCTACAGGTGTGCTGGATCACCCGTCGAAATGTTTTGATTGTGAATCATCTTATGCAGACCAAAAAGATGCGTGGCGTGGTCAGAAAACACGCTGCTTCTCGTGTGAGCTCGACTATGCAGCACGCGGAGGTCCAGAGACGCCGTTTGATGCCCATCCCATTCGGTACTATTAGAGCTAAGCAGTGCGAATGGTGTTCAATATCCAGAGAACCAGAACCACAAAGCCCGCGAGAGCCAAGAAAGTCAACAGTATCATCAACAAAATAGTGGGTGTGGTCATGCCCGCGTCTTTCACAGGTTCAAGCGTCTTCGGTGGAACAATGATCGATGGCGTATCGGCTTGCATACTACTATCATATAGGCGAAAAAGGATTTAAGAGGACGCGCATACATTTATATTGGCGTCACCGTGGCTAAGGAGCGTGGCAGAACGGCACGAGCGGCATCGTCACGTTGGGAGGCGCGGTTTCTTGCTGATAATACGGTGCGATGAGCTCGCGCACTGCTGGGACGGTCAGCTCTCCATTTTTAGATAGCATCATCAACCGTGTGAACAAGGCAGGATCCGTATAAATCTTGTCGAGTCCACGACGAAGAACATTCGAGGACCAAAGCTTGTAAAAGACGTTGGCATCCATTTCAATTTTTTGAGGGGATTGAATTGTATCATTCCACGCTACAACCATCATCGCGACCCGACCATCAATGGTACAGTCTTTTGGGTCATTGACATGTGGAGGCAAAGTATTCACAGGGGGCGACAAATTTTCGCGAAGGCCCATAGTGAACAAGACATACAAAAGTGCTAAAAATGCAAGTGCCATCAGTGTGGCTGGTATGGCAATGTGATACATGAACTCTACTTTAATCATTCGGAAATTAATCCAAGTCATCTTGAATGTGTTCAGGGCCAAGTTCTTCCGTAAGATAACCGTGTATCATTCCTAGTTTGTTCATCAAGAATCCTGTGTATACCCCGCCAACTTGCCACGTCTCAATGTGTTCACCCAACAATAGGTACGTAATATACAAGATGCTCACACTAAGCGCCATACGTGTTGCAGTGTTGTTGAGAATCTGCAGTTTGTTTTTTATAGATCCTATGTTCTCCACTTCGGATTGTAGTAGCCATTGATTGGTGAGACCAATGGCACTGCCATAAGTAAACACGGCGACGCCATCAAGGCCTTTGACCATCGCCGCGATCCCCGCACCCACCGTGGCAAACTTAAAAGAATTGATCAACATCTTCCGTTGCATATTACGAAAACTTTGCATTCCATTGCGGTCAAGAACTGACTTCATGCTACACATCAAGAATGAAAAACAAATGGTAAAATACACGCTAGTCCATGCCAAAGGTAGTGCCCGTCAGCTCGATCGCAGCCTTGACACGGGCGATGAGATCTTCTTCATTGACTACATCCATGGGCACTTTTAGCTGATTGAAGCACGTGGATGCCATGGGAAGACCCTTATCCATCGGGATCACTTGATAAGAAGGCTGCATGGTGACATCAATCTTTTTCATTCCTGACCAGAACTGCATCAAATGTTGCACAAAGTCCAAGTCGCGTTTGCCTTTTTCGAGCATCTTGACCACGTTTTTGGTGGCATCCGCGGTTTTTGGGTTCGATTCACTTTTGAGATGAGCAATCAAAGTATCGATGCTCTGTGCCGTAATAATGTTGCCGCTGATCAGTTGGTCGAGACGATCGATGTTCCAGTTATGACGACGTGCATCGTTTCGAAGGAAGAAAGCGCCTGCAACAAGCTTCACGGAAGGGGTCACCGATGCACGCCGAGCGCGGGCACGAACATACGCTTTGACTTTTTCAAAACGAGCAGCCGCAGACGCTGGAGATGGTGTTCCTTTCATGGCATCGGCCGACTCATCTAAATCCAAGTATTCAGAGAACATCAACTCATTTAGCACGGTCTGTGAGGTTTCGGGGTAATCTGTAATCATATACATCACATCCATGTCGTCGTCAATCTCATTCTCTTTGTAAATCATACGCGCCAACAGAGAGCGAGAAAAATGGATCGGAATAGGGATCTCGTTTAGAAGACAGAACGCCAAGAACTCGCCGATGAACTTAAACACAGCGGGATCGGCATGTGCTTGGGATTCGTTGAGAGTGTAGCGTGTGAACTTGTTGGTCTTGTCGCCATCCAGAGGTACGAAGTATTGCTGCTTGTATATCATATCGTCGATGACCATTTGGAAGAAATTGCGCGTCACTCCCGCACCAATGTCATCTAACTCACGAAAACGCACAGAGAACCGTGGGATGATCTCGTCGTAGTTGATGAGCCCACGGAACACATGAGGTTGTGCTACAGCATCTTGCGCCGCCCAATATTGATATAGCTGGTGGAATGGGGAGTTCATATCTTGATCGGCCTGTACGATGATGGTGTGCGTCTTGTGATTGCGTCCAAACTTTTGATGAAGATGCGACAAGATGGCGCGGGGGTTCTCGCAACGCTCCGCCGTTACTTCGCAAATCTCCATCAGCTTGCGAAGATATGCTTGCGCATGGGGATTTTCGACCTTATCGTAATGCGTGAACTTGCTCTTGCATTTTGCGGTAATTCGGCGAGGTGTCGCGCTGTGCTCGCGAAACTTGAGTGGTTCCATCATAGGAGTCATTTCAGGTTCTTGACGTTGGACAGGCGACGCCGTGGGAGATCCGAAAAAGATCCGCCTTGGAGAAACCGTTTCACGTGTCGCGTCGGGCAAAGGCATCGGTGGGGGCGTAGTATCTACCACGCCAAACTGAAGACGACGCCGTGCCAAGCGACGCGACTCGTTGATCGATTGGTTCATAGTAGCACGTTCTTGAGCAAAGTTATGGCTAGGGCGATATGGACTCGGTGTTTGTTCATTCATGCTGCTATCTATGGCATACAATAGAATTCAATGACCAGGATGACTTCATTTTTTACTGTATCATAGAGATCTCCATCTAAATTCAGTAGTTTAATCCTCAATGCCTGGAGACGAGATTGGACCTGTAGCAAAGGCGTAAAACGATCTTGGCATTGACGAACCGTCTTCGTTGAAGAGTTGGTATCGTTGAACAAGATGGCCGTGCAACGGTTGGTTACAGCGTCGTTGGACAAAAGCGTCTCCACATCCGTGATGCGCACGACCAATTCGGATGGGTTGTTATACACATCATACGCGTTGACGGCATTGGAAGTTGTTAGAGAAGCCGCAACTTGGAAGGGAATGCCCGTGGGAGTTGTAGCGCGATAGATGGCGATCCCCGAGTCAAATCCAAGGATACGCAAAACGGCGTTATACTCCACCGCAAAAAAGTCGGTGATTCCCGACGAATTTGTAAAGGTCAGCTGCACCTTTGAGGTGGTGTTGTTGATCGAAAACTGCACTTTATATGGATCCAACAATGTATTGATGTGCGTCAAAAGAAGGTTGATGTCATTGCTATAGTTCCCCACCGTGAGCTCGATGCTGCCATCGACGGCTCCTGAATCGCCATATACACGCAACATCTTGTTGTTTTCGTTGATGAGCATCTCATTGCCAAACTTGTAATCGCGAATGCCCACTCCGACGACGTTCGTCAAAGTAGCGGGAAGTTGATAGGTAAAGTCCGAGCCACTTGGGTACAGATTCTTATCGCGACGCTCCGTGGCAACGACGAAAGTGCGCACGACGTGCTGATGCGGGTGTGCGTGCATAAACATGTATATCTATATCATGCCAACATAATGAATATAGCGCTGGATACGCTCAAGAGTTTTTGTACTGATAAAGCAATGTATTGGTGGAACTTGTTCTACTTCATTGCTCGAGTCATCTTACTGATTCTATGGGTTGGGTTCTTCTTGCTCTGTTGTTTGATTATGCCCATAAAGACATTACCATTCCCAATCTTTGCTCGTGGTGCCCTATATTTGATTGGTTTCAATCTTGCACCTCATCAAGGTGTCGCGGATCCTGATGCGCGGATCTTGATATCAAACCATCCTGGATGTCAAGTGGATGGGCTGGTGTGGGTGTCTGGACTGCCACATCATATCGGATTCGTTGCACGTGCGGATGCAGTCCCGCCTGCTCATATCGTTGTCAAAGCTTTCAACAATCATCGAAAATGTGTCTTGGTAAGTCGTACCGAGAAAGAAAATACCGTGGAAAGGATGAAGCAATTCTTGAAAGATCATCCTGATAAGAAAATTATGCTCGCCGCAGAAGGAGGGGACGCTTCCATGTGCGGATTGGTGCCAAAAGAAGTATTGTTTAAGTTCCGTACGGGTGGCTTCCGTGTGACGGATCGAGTGCAGCCAATGTTGGTACGAAGCACAACGCCGATACCTGATATGCCGCGTTTGATCTCGGAATTCATTCCGTATATGTGGAGACATCGTGACGAGCCGCCAGCGACGCTCTATATAGAGTACTTGCCTGCCGTGGATCGTGAAGAAGATGAATCGCCCGAAGACTTTTCCGTGCGTGTTCGCGACATCATGCAAGCTGCTGCAGATGACAAATTTTAGATCGTATGTTTATTAGAGGAAGATGGCAACACTGGCATTATCGGGAGATCCCCGACCGATCTTGACGGAATATATACTGAGTGCCCATGCCAATGAAGCGATCCATTTTGTTCAAGATGCACACCAATCGCCGATTCGGTACGTGTGCAAGCCAAAGAAAACAGATCCGTCAAAATTCGTGCGCGGACTCGTGGTGCCATCAAATGATGTGATTGCTGAGCGTATCAACTCATATGATGGAGATGTGATTCTGTTTCATGTGATCATGGAACAAAAAGGGGATTGTAATGCACCCAAAGATGGGCGTACCCATGGCGTGATGCTTTTGTACAACCGTGCCATGAAGGAAGTGTATATGTATGATATATTACGGTATCATTATCGTGGATTCAAAGCGAACATGATGAATAAAGTGGTCAAAAGCACCTTCGTCCCATGGTTGGAAGATATCGATTTCATGGGGGGCGAAGATGCAATTGAGCAAGTGGAGCTACAAATAAAGGATACATCGCCGCTTGTTATTAGCTTTTTGACGGACAAATACGGCCGTAAGCCATATGCGCGCGAATGGTATCCGTTGTTGGCTTTGTGGGAGATCCACACCATCTTTGAGATGACGGAGCAAAGTGCGGACGAGGTCATCGACAATATGCTTTCATTACCCGAAAAAGATCGGGAGATGTTGTTGGAAGAACTGTATACAAGTTTTCAAAACTTCACGGATCACATCTACAGCATGTACAATTTGAAATGTGAAAGTGCCACCCGATATGATCCTGAGCTGCAATCATGTGTCGGCGTACGCGCGTCCGTCTCTAAGAGCGCTTCGGTACGTTCAAAGTCGCGGTCAACGGTAGAGATCTTCGACATCGGTCTTGTCGACAGTCCTAGCCACAAGAAACATCGCATGGGTAATGAGTATGGCCAGGCCATTATGATGAAATATTTTGCGGAAAGGTACCCTATCAACCCATATATGCCAAAGAAGGCACGGTGGGATTTGCGGAAAAGAGACTATATGATGCATTGGGAGTATGATACGGTGGCAAAGTCTTGGCGACTCACGTATCCATCAAGTTTGCCCAAGTTCTTGAAGTCCATGCGTGGCAGTGAGTACGCGATGATTCTTGTGCGATTGATATCCAAACCGAAAGAGAACGGTAGCGTTGGCTACCACTTGAATACTTTGCTGTACAATCGCAAAACAAACGAGATCGAGCACTTTGAGCCACAAGGAAGCATGCTTGCAGATGATTATGATTCGGAGGAGTTGTATAAACAGATGAAAGCGTTCTTGGCGGTTCACGTGCCCAATGTGTCATATATACCGCCGACGGGTTTTTGCATGCATAAGGCGTTCTTTCAAAAGATCGAGGGTGATGAGATGGGATTTGCGTATGAACATGGTATGTGTGCGGTATGGTGTCTTTGGTATATTGAAGTCCGTTTGGCGAACCCTGATTTGACCCGTGATGAAGTTGTAAAAAGGGCTCTCAAAGCGCTACATCGCATCGGAAGCTTCCGTACATTCATACGAAATTATGAAAAGTATTATATGCATATGATCAACGATATTGTAGAAAAACATTATCTGTCTGCGAGCAAGCGCAGGTCGAGAATGGTTCTGGACCC
>JACCDP011547724.1_pt1 | contig 13301 bp, 15 predicted proteins | sample 7445841 | NCBI WGS metagenome assembly JACCDP01 (sample SAMN15323441, study PRJNA562643) | freshwater metagenome | isolation source: river surface water | place: USA:Blue River Watershed | collected 2017-08-17
CACAGAAGTCCGGCCCTGCCCCTGTCAAGAAAGTGGGCGGCACCCCCTATACGCTCCTTGAGGACCACCTGAAGACGACCCGTCAGGATGTGCCGCACTACGGAGAGAACGCCCTCAGTTGTTTCGCGAAGGACTGGTGGCGGGCACGCGAAAAAACCGGCAATTACCGCCAGGAGACGAACAATTACCGCCAGGACTACCCTGATTCATGCACGACCGGCTTCCAGGAAGGTGTTCTCAGTTTCTATGAGCGCGAAGGGAAGTATGCGTAAACGGCAAATTAACTCTTCGAACGCCTACGCCGAGTTCCACCTGCGCGGCGTCGGCGATGCCGCGATGTTTGATTATATTGGCGCACATTATCCAACATTTCTTCTAAATGATATCCCCGCACATATTTTTCAGTATCCCCTTTACTAAACACATATGGTCTCCCATTTATTCCCGCGGTCTTTAGTCTATTAAAAAATGTCTCTAAATTTGCTTCATAAATTAGCGGGTCGCGCTTGAAATATGCCCTTAAATGTGGTAAATTGCGCGTTAAATGTGCTCTTATATAGGCTTTTGAGTTTGCCGGCATAGTAAATGGAATTATAAAATTTGAGTGTATGCGAGCATTATATGTAATATTTTGAGGTAAATTGTGTGCAGCCACCGATTCCGAATCCAGTATATAAAATCCTGTGCGACTATCAATACTGATGCGCATTATTTGGTTATTTGGCTGCGTATAGTCCTCATTAAATCCACTACTAACTTGCGCGGGGGTATATGTATACCCATCTGGCTCAAGTGCCGCCATTATAAATATTTGTAAATGTTTATATAGTGATCGCTGTGCGTATATGGCATTTTCATTTGACTTTAGGAAATTATTAAGTGTATGATAGTCTAATTGTAGAAAATCATTTATGCTTAATACACCATTATCTGAAAAGATATATAAGGGATAAATTGCATACGATTTTTTATTTTTAACAAAATAATGTTTAAAGTCATTATTAATTCTTTGTGGGCTAAATTCAAGGCAATTTTGATCTCGCCGATAAAGTGGATGTATTACTATTTCTGGAACTGACTGTATGTTTCGCGAATTTGAAATAACAAGCGGTAAACTGTTTGCCAGAAAACTTTTGTTATGCGCGCGCATTGATGCTGCCATTTTTGTCCTAAATGCACCAGCATCTGTCCCAGAAATTGCAATATAGCCATTTAAATATGGAAGAAGTTCCATTGTGGCTTGTGTAAAGCAAGGATTCTGGTTGTCCATTTCAAATCCACACGAGTCAGTTTCTGAAAGTATGTTACATGTAACATATGCATCAGTTAATGGGTCACCTGATGGATATTCTTCACGAGAATCGCTAGATGGAAGAACTAATAGCATTAGTTCTAGTTCATATTGAGTATAACATAACATATGTATATTAAATTTATTGACCGCATCCGATGCATACGGTGCAGGATAAAAGAACATTTGACTATGTGGAGATACCGTAAATATGTTGTATTTTACACCAGAATATTCGTCAACACGCGGAGTAGGTCTACCTGTAAAATATTCGAAATATTCACGGTGATATGCCTTTTCTTCAATTCCATGAAAAAGAAGAGTTCCTTTAGGGATTGTTATTGTTTCGAAAGTTTTGCCGGATGGTAGTGTATATTGTTTTACAAAAGATTCCATATACTATCTATTCATCGTCCAACTTTATAAGCATTGTGCTTTCCTCGGTCCCTGCTGCGCCGGCGGCGCCAGCCCCAGCCCCCTTCCGCGCCCGCCCCGCCGGCACCACGAATGTCCCTGCCCGTGCCCCCTCAACGTCCGCCCAGAATTCGTCCACGGCTTTTGCAGCCCCAGCCCACCACGTCGACGACCGCCGCACTTCCACCTCGTGCCATCCCAGGAGAACCCACGGCACCCGCTCGACAATCACATCATCCTGGCCAATTAGATGGCACGGTGGCTCCTCCAAGTCTGGACAACCCACTGGTCCATAGACATACCGCTCCACACCCCCACCGACTTCCGTGTTCACCCGCAGGACCCGCCACAGGACTCCCGAATATAGGCCAGGGCCCTCGACGACCACCGTCCGCGCCCCCGCGGCGCTCCTGAAGCGGGCCTCCACATACTGGCACGCATCCAGTCCACATACTTCTAATTGCAGTTGCATCTGAGCGTAATATTCGTCTGGAATGGCCGCGCCGATTTCACGGCTAATCGGGCATTTAATTTCCACGAGACGTCCAATTAGGGGATTGGCAGGGTCGGCACCGGTTGTGATGAGACCGTCTGGGGATGCGGCCAGGCGCGGATCCGTCGGATGCACGAGCCGGCCCAGGTCGGCAATTTGGACCCCGTGAATGTGTTCGTAGATTTGCTTCACGACGGGTTCAAAGCGGATTCCCCAGTCGAATGCGGACATATACTCGGATGCTGCAGTTAGGGGTAGTGCGGGCTTGGCAGCCAATTCTTCGGGAGTCGGCGGCTTGGCCTTCGCGTGGGCGAGGAGGGCACGGGCACGGGTTTTGCGGAAGATTGTGTTGAATTCGGACGCGGTCAACACGGTGGCTGCTTGGGCATACCAGGCGGCCGTGCGCTGCTCCACGCTTTTACGCGCGAGGATGGCGGCAATAGCGGCGTCACGGGCCGCTGTGTCAATGACGGGCTGCTTCGCGGCGACCGCCTGTGCACGAATCGTGGCTTCCGCGACGGCCCGCCAACTATCGATAAGGGTCGCCGTAAGGGCTGCTGCTGCCGCGGGCTGCTCGTCAGTCATAATATCATCCTCGGCGGCCGCCATTGATTCTGCAAATGCGGCGATTTCTTGCACGTCTCGTGGTGGCGGAAGCCACTGCTCGACGGCCGTGAGGTGGTCCAGAATTTCTACAATTAGAGATGCCATATGTTTATAACGCTTGTCTAATTGTATGTTGAGTGGGTGTTTCTCAATTTTAGTTGGTGGCCACGGGGTCGGCCGCTGCGGCTGCTGTGGCTGCTGTGGCTGCTGTGGCTGCTGCGCCAGCACCGACATCACGCTTGCGCCGAGCAGTCGCCGTCTTCTTCTCGAGAATCTGGAACTTCATATATCCGTCCGCGCCCCTGTGCATAACGAGCCCCTTAATCTCTAGAATCTTCTCCGCCTCATGGTCATATACGACATTCGTCTTGGAATTAAGTTGCCCCTTATCAAGGGCCTTCTGGAGGAGCGCGAGAAGGGCCGCCGTTTCATACTGCGTGAGCGACAGTTTGGTCCGCTCCTCCTCCGTAAATGCCCGCAAACGATTCAGGCGGAGACCGCGCTCCAGACGAAACCAGGGGCGCTTGAATGCGTCCTGGGCACCGGCGTCGATGAACTTTGCGATGTCTGCTGCGCTACCTGTTCCACGCTTCTGGGTTTTTCTATTAGAATCTGCCGGTGGAGCAGCTGCGGTCGGAACAGATGCCATCTTTAATATATCAACGTGACAGGCGTTTAGTATGTGTATTATGTGCCGGCCATAAGCGCGCTATCACTACGCGCACAGGAGTTTAGGTAGGAGTGCAGCTACCGGATCTTTAGCCGCCCCCAGATAGTCAAGTGTTCCAATTAGGTCGGTGCCGTCTGGCCCGAGAAATATGTAGTGGTCCTTCCAGGCTAGGGCAGCCGGGTCATCGGCAAATAGGTCGGCTGCAACGGCCTCCTCGACTGTGTAAAAATCGGCTAGGCGAATAGCTGCACGGTCGACGGCGACCCACCAGGAGCGCGGCCCGGTGCCAAGACGACCCATTGACTTAACGGGAATTCCATTCGGTTGCAAGTAGGTCGCGCGGATGGCGGCTTCCGTGTCAGGTATAGCGGCGTCGTCGGTGTCGGTCCAGACCGCCGTGCCACCGGCGAGGAGGACTTTTAGGCGGATTATGTGGGCGCCGTCAGTTATGATTGTTTGCATGGGCGCAGTCGTTTTCTCCGCCATAAAGACGAATAGTTTCATTCCTAGAATGGTGGCGGTGCTGGATTTTAGGCGGCTGTGGCCGCTGATGCGGCTGCCCGCGCTGCATGCCACCACTCCCTAATAGCAGTTCTAGTATAGGAAGCCCGCGCACTCTAAATGCAACCCATACCAATAACACGCACGCCCCCCATACCATACCCTGAGATGACTTTACGGTCCCGCAGAGAGGTCCGCACTCGAGATGCAGTGAATGCCCGCAATTATGAACACTGGCAGACGGATGGGCGCTATGGAATTTATGACCGGCGCGACCCGAACGCCGCCCCGACATTCATGGACATGCAGGCGAATGCGGGGCGTCTTGACCGGCGTGACAATCGACCGGCGCCGAGTTTTGACCCCGATGGACCGCAATTAGTGGGGAATGTGTTTTTTGATAAATATGATGTGGCATCGGACCCGCGCAATGTTGCACGGGAACTGAAGGGGGCCGTCTATGAAACGCTGGAGGATCGTGGAATCCAGGAATCACGGCGGCTTCTTGAGCGGACTTTCCAGTCTAGATATACTGAGCGTGAGCAGATTGAGAAGGCTGTGCAGGAACGGCTGGCGGCGGGGATGAATTTGCTGCCGGCTGTGAATGATATGACGAAGATTTATCGGCCTATTGATGGAGTGGCGTATAACGCTGGTGGGCCGCGCTAAGCGGCGCGGGCGGCGTTGCTAAGCGGCAGGCACCCATTAATCGAATGTAACTAAAATGGGTGTATCATGGCGCTGGAGTTGGTGAATCGCCGAAGGAATCTGCTTGGACCTGCGACGGCGGGTCGTCGAGGGACCGGTCGTGTAATTCCAGGAAGCCCCTGATGACTCCGTGTTTGCAGTTAGGGTGGAGTCGAGTGATGTGATGCTTGCCGTGGATGTGGTTGAGGTTGTTGACGCGGTCGACGTCGTCGACGACTCCGTGCTGGCCTGTCGACGAGCCTTCCCGCCCCCCTTAATGGCCTCCATACGCTCCCGCTGAATGTCCTCGTAGTGCTCCGCAATATAGTCGAGGAGTTTCGTTTCAATGGCCCAGCGGAAGAAGTTCAGTTTCCCGACGGTGGTGAGGAACGGCTCCTGCCCAGGAATCTGGAAGAGGATCCGCTCACGACGACAGTTAGGATCGAAGTATTGTTTCGAATAAGCCTTCAGTTGGGCCTTATACGATACATAGACGAGGAACTCGTGGCCGTTCAGATTATATCCGACGAAGTTCTTGCGGCAATAGTTGGTCACAAACCAGTCAATAAGGCGGAGGGATAGTTCGGCGTTTCCCTGGAGATAAGGGAGAATCGTCTCGATATCGGCGCGACAACTATAGAATTTCTGCAGGGATGCAATGACAAGTTCAGGCTTACAGTCTATCTTCCGGCGGCGTGGGGGGTCCATGAGCGCACTCAATACATTGTTTGCTGAGATTGGCCTTAAACCGGATTTTCATACGGCTACTATTAGAAATATGGCGGACAGCGGTGGTCACAATCCTAGCGCGACACTCCTAAGTGAAAATCCTGGAGTCGATCTGAAGATGTTTGCGGGTGGCGGGGGAGGACCAGAGGGCGGCTATGACAACTCGGCGACACTTTTGCGGGCGCCGGCTGACCCGGTGCCTGTGCTGAAGTTCTCAGGTGGTGGTGATTTTAACTTTGTTGAGGATGTGCTGGGGCTTTCTGGGGAGCAAATTGAGGGGCTAGAAGAAATTACTACATTACAAGGCATTAAAGACTTATCTGATGAGAATGCAAAAACCATATATGATAGTCTTTTAAAGGATGATGAAAAGTTCAAAGAGTTTCTAAATAAGAAAGGATTTGGGAATCTTATAACTGGTGAACAACATCCTGATGACACTGCACCACCTCAAAGTGGTGCCGAGTAAATATGACTTGTAAAGTATCAGTGCATAAAGTAGAATGGCGGCCACACATGACCCGGGTGCGACGATGCTTCAGGAAAATCCTGACGCGGCCCTCCGAGTTTTCCAGGGAGGTGCAATTAGTATAGATGGGATTGCTGGTATATCACTGTCTGGGGAATTGGCTGGACTTTTGAGTGGAGAAACTGTAAATAGTATATATGACATTTCCGATGATGACTTTGATAAGATTTTTAGGGCTATTCGCGGGAATCTAGAAGCGGACCGTGAGTTTACGGAGTGGCGCGCACGGAGTGGCGTGAAACATACGATTGATTCGTATGTTGATAGGCAGTCTACTTCTGGGACTTCTCCTGTGCCTTCTCATGTGCCTCATGGGACTTCTCCTGTGCCTTCTCATGTGCCTCCTGGGACTCATCTTGAGCCTCATCTTGAGTCTTCTTCTGGGTCTCATCGTGGGCCGTTGATATCGTATACTTCAAGCAATTTACACAATCATAATTCTGATATTGCGACTGAGTTACCGTCTTATGACAATACTCCACTTGACAATACTCCAATTCAATTTAACGAAAACAGACGTATTGGTATTGATAGCCCAATAGGCAATTCATGCTTTATTGATACAACATTACAATTACTGGCGGATTCACCTGAGTTTGTAAAACTCCTAAATACATTTAATATTCCAGAAAATATCGATAATCTTACTGCTGAAGAACAACGAACTATAACTCGCATATACTATCTTAAAGCAATAATACGTGAATTACATAGAGTTGATGATAATGTGCAATATGATGTAGCAGAATATTGTGAAAATAAATATATACCAATACTACCAGAAATATACCATTATATAATACCAGAAATTGTTACCAATGCATCTGGAACTGGTGTTGAACAAATTGATATTTCTGAAATATTTAAGATATTATTAGATAATATATCTGATTATATAAGACGTAAAAATCTTGATATTACTTTTCCGTTTTTAATATATAAAAATAGTGATAGTATTGATAATACTGAAGCAAGTCCTAATTTTTTAACAATATATTCAGGTTATGTATCAGATGCTACTAGATCAATTAGTATACAAACTTTAATTGACGATAGATTTGATGATGATTCAGAAAGATCACTATCTCAAAATTGGAAAACAGCTATAAGTGCTAATATAGGCACAATGAATGAATTACTAATATATATTTCTCGCGCATCATCATACCATAATATTAGAATAACTAATGTTACAGATATATCAAATGTTAATATTCTAAATAAACGCTTTAAATTAAGGGGTATTACAGTATATACAACACCTGAACTAACTGCACGTGAGAATCCTGATGGATCAAGGCGTGCACCAGGTTCTTGTGGCCATTATAGATATGTAAAATATAATATAAATGGGGAACATGTTGTTTTTAATGGACAATATGTTTGTGATAATGCGCATAGCGATCCTGATAGATTTACTGATATGTATAACAGAGCTATAACTAATATAGAGGGTAGTGGAATTATGTATTTATATGAGCGAGTGATACCCCCGAATGAAGAGGAGAATAATGGTGGTATTCATATCGGCGGTGACACTACACATAAATCTCCCCAAAAACCCCAGCGCCGCACTCTAAAGAATCGCCGTCAACCCCCAAAGAAGGCCCGTCGCACTTTAGGGCATGCATCCCGCGTCTCCAAAAAACTTTAGTAAAGTATTCCAGTCGCCCCAAAAGAATCTCGTAAAAGAATTGTCACCATTCTTTTATGAAATACTTTAGCCCGCACGCTACGCTTCAAGCAGGATATACACGCATATTTGCCGTCTTCCGCACCAGCAAATCCATAAAGAACATCACAAAGACACCCGTCATAACAAACAGCCCCACTTCCGTGTTCGAGTTCTCCGTCCCCAGCCGCCGCCCCTCCATATCATCGAGGCGCGCAAAGATTTTGTCCAGTTTCTTCTTTATTTCCAGCACATCCGGTGTGCTCACACCATCACTCTTAGAATTGGCCGCTGCCGCTTCAGGCGCCTGGAACCGCTCATAATATGCCGTCAGGGCACCAGTCGGTGCAGTCATCGGCTTCCAGCGGTCATCCAGATTCGGAATCGGCAGCACTGGCCCACCCGTCGGCTTATCCGCCGCCCGCGCCTTAAACGCATTCTCAAACGAAGGCTGCAGCATATACTCCATAGATTTCTCTGCATCTTCCTCGCGGCTCAATGAGCCGGTGTAGGGAGTGAACCCCTCCTCCCCGCCGACCGCTGTGCCGAACCATTTAGGAGTTGGTTTGCTGGTCGCCGCACGATTGCTGGGTTCCACCGGCTGGTATACAACAGGTTGCATACCAGCGAAGTTTTCAGTAGTTTCCATGCCAGCCCCGTGCTTGAAGGCCGTAGGTGGCTCCGTCCGCTCAGCCTGGCGGTCCGGGTCTTGCGCTTGCGCAGCAGCCCCGCGAGCCCGCGCCTCATCAAAATCCCCGCTCAACATCTCTAACTGCGGTCCTCGTGCCTTCTTTGCTCGCCGGTGCTCCGCCTTTCGGGCCGTGGAACTGCTGTCAGCCCCACGACAACCGGGCGGGGGCGGCCCGACTGCCGGAAAAGCATCATTCAGTGAACAATACTCCATCGTCGACTATTACTAATTTTGTGTATTGTTATATTTGGCGGACCGGCGCAGCGCCTGCCGTTTACTTCTGGCGCTGGCTCCGCTGCCGCTTGGTCTGCCGGCGCCGACGGCGCTTGCCACCCTCGAGACCATACTCATTCCTGTGGAATTTGCTCACACCCTGTTCGCCGGCATTGCCAGGCACCACCACATTATTCGACCAAGCCGGCAGCACAGGTTCAGGTATTAGTGCCTTCGCCGTATCCGGAAAACGCGTCCATGCAGCATGCGCTTCGCGCGCCCCCATGAGTCCCAGTGCATTTTTCGTGTTTTCCACAATACTATCCAGCATGCGTGCATAATTTAGCACCAAGGTCTCCATAACTAGTCTTATACACTATGCACACATTTTCCTAATTGCATATTCGGTAGTATCACTAGAATGCCTGCCAAATCCGCCCCAAATACACCAAAGATGAATGCGATGCCTTCGCCTGCGCCTGCACCAGCACCAGCGCCAGCAACCGCCGCCACCCAGCCTCCTCCCTTCACTCTTGTGGGAGGTTCTCGTATAACACCTGATGGCACGGTGAATGCCCCCGATGTGCTTCTCGGCCTCATCTTCGCGGTCGGCGTTGCCCTCGCCCATCAGTTCCCTCCCGAACTCTACGACTTCGCCGACACTCTCGTTGGGCGCTCCATCCTGTTTGCCCTTGCAATTGCATTTACGGCCTGGAAAGGCTGGGTCATCGGCCTCCTCGCCGCACTTTTCGCCCTCCGTCTCATCCAGCACACCAGTCGCACAGAGCGTGATGTGGAAGAACGCTTCGCCACCCCCCTCCGTGAAGCCTTTACGAACCGCCTCCCGGACCTCGGTGTGCCCCTCAACTCGAACGATGATATGAGCATCCGTCATGTGGTCAACGAAAAGAAACACCGGTGGTTCGTCGAACAGGTCTTCGATGAAAACCCCAAACTCCTCGAGACTGAGAAGGTCCGCACACTTGCTGTTCAGGGCCGTTAGGATATATGTTTACATAGTAGTTTTGGTAATCAATGGTTTCTATGAAAATATGGACAGCCGTTTTGGAACCCCGTGGGGTCGCCGACACGACTTTACGGGCGCTCGTTATATTTGGCCTATCGGCGTGGCTATTCTTCAATGGTATGGTGTTCCAGGCACCATACAGCGACACCCTTATGGAACTGCATTTATATCCGTGGTGGAACATCTTGCTGGTGCTGATGGTTGCGGCGGGGGCATATTGGTGCCCGCGGGTCGGTGCGCTCGCAGCGCTGGCGGTCCTGCTCTATTTGTCTGATATGCACTTACTGATGAGTCCAATCGACACCGAATTCGAGGCGGCCATTAAGGAGCATTTAGCGGATATGGCGGATGCGGACGGCGCCAGCGGAACAGAATAAGAAAACCCACATGAAGACAGATAGATATGAGTATGATGGGACCTCCCCCCGGCATAGCCGCGGCTGCAGCAGCGGCCATTAAATTGGGTCCTGTGGACGCCCTACTGGCTACATTTAATACGAATCCATATTTCATCGGCCTGATGATGTTGCTCTTGAACTTGGGCGGTCGTTTCTTGGCCATGGAAGTGACGAAGGGACAGGAGGCGTTCTTTTCGCATCCGTTTGTGCGGCGTGGGCTGATTTTCGTGGTCCTCTTTATTGCCACGCGCAACTTGGTGACGGCGTTCTGGCTCTGGCTTGTAATTGTGTTGTCGCTCGGGTATCTCTTTAATGAGAACTCGGCATATTGTATTCTCGGCCAGGGTGGTCTGAAGGGGTCGACGTGTAGCAAGCCGACTGGCCCCGCCCCGCCGAAGCCGACTGACCAGGAGGTGGCTATATATAAGATGCTTGGTGAGAAGGTGCGCACATGGGAGGCGTTCGAAAACATGGCGGACAGCGAGGAGCCGGCGACGGATGATACTGCAGATCAGGCAATTAGTGCAGGCGGGACGGCGGTCAGCACAGGAGGAACCACCGGCAAAACCGAAGTGAATCCCGCGGAAATTGTGGGGGCAGACCAGTTGAAGCGTGTGAAGAAATCTGAGGGCGGAACAGATAATAGTGTAATAGCGAATGTGAAGTCGAAGAACAACAGCGCATTCTACATGGCGACCCTTAAGCGGATCGCAGCACAAAGCACAGCGCCGACATTTTAGCAGACACGGCTATAGCCACCAGAAACTGCAATTAGAAATTGTGCGGCAGCGCACCACAATTCCTAATTGATTTTGCAAGATAGTCGTGCGTTGCCGCACGCAGGCTGTGCAGCAACACATCACAATTCCTAATTGATTTTGCAAGATAGTCGTGCGTTGCCGCACGCAGGCTGTGCAGCAACACACCACAATTCCTAATTGATTTTTACACATGATGCCGCATTAGACATTGAGCGTGACCGTATTGCCGATGGGGACACCCTTCCGCTTCCGTGAGCCACCGCGCGTCGTGCCAGTGGCGCTCGTGCCGACACTGCCGAGGTCATCTGACGCAATCGACTGCATCTCAGCGGCGGCCATGGCGGCCGGCATATTGAAGGTCTGCGAAGGTCCCGTGTTGAATGATGGAACGCCATCAAGAGGCATCCCGAAACCCCCAGGACCGCCTGGGCCACCCACGGGTGCACCCATGCCGCCCCCACCCATCGTGGCCCCGAAGTTGACCTCCGCCTGGCGCACCTCCTGGAAAGTCTTCAGGATGTCATCAACACCCGCCGGCCCACGCATCTCCTTACGGACAACTCGAGGGGCCTCCGCCGCTGCCGCCGACTGGGGCATTGCGGCCATCGGGGTCTGCGTCTGTGGAGGCGCCATGGGACTCTGGAAGAACATCCCACCAGGCCCACCAGGCGCCTGCTGGGGCATCTGTGGTGCCGGCCCACCGCCGCCCATCGCCATCCCCATGAAGTTCCCGAAGCCTGGCCCAGCTGCCTGTGCCGCCGCCTGCGCGAACTGTGCGCGAAGCGCCGGATTCTGTGCCAGAATATCATCCATTGTCGGCGCCTTCGCACGGAAGAAACTGTTCGACATGTGGAACATAAACCCGGACCCGGCGAGCATAAACAAGAGGCGTGCCTCGGGGGGCATATTACCCTTCCCCTTATACTTGTCATAGAGTTCCTCAAACACCTCGTCGAAGTCCTCGATATTCTCGTGCACCGACTCCGACCAGCCGTCCAACTTCCAGTCAAGGGGGTTAAACTTCTCGTTCATCATCTCGAGACCCGTCACCATACCCATCATCATCTGGCGCTGGAACTTGATGCTGTTCTCTAACTGACGTGCATCAACGAGACGATTGAACTCCGTCTTAATGTCATCCAGGGAGTTCTCCATGGTAAACTTGCGGCTCACTGGGAATCCCTTCGCCTCAAGGCGATTCAACTTATTGATGAGATCCGCCTTCTCCTTGCGCTCCTCCTCGGGATTCACTGAATGGGTCGACATGAATCCGCCGCCGTATCCGGCACCGCCACCACTCTGGGAGTTCTCAAACAGGGATGTCGACTCCTTATTGATGGTAATATTTGGGATAGTCCCAATATCACCGCCGCCACCGAGAATATCCCCAGTGCCCACAGGAATCTCGAATGAATTCATGTCAAGAGGCTCCAGGGGCGCAATATTGATATCCCCGTCAAGCGGAGGGGGTGCATTTATGGAGACGGTATTACCGGCCGGACTCTCGCGCGTCAGATTGACATTTGTGTTGGCGAGAAGACCCATGCGGAAGTCGTCGCTACCAATATCATTAATATTGATAACATTTCCGACATCGCCGCCACCAATATCACCGATGTCGATGATTTCCCGCATATCGGAAATTGGAATGCCTATGCCGCTCATATATCTTGACTTCAGGCCGACTTTTTAAGCGCAAGTTTAACGCGTGCCCCCCGTGCTGCCCGTCACCGCCTGCGGTGGAAAATCATCCCGCACCCTAATAGAAGTTATGTCATCAGCCCTGGATCGCTCACACAGACCGCGGAAGTTGGTGAAAGTCCAGAATACAGGTGTGATGCCTGGTGCGGATCCAAATGATTTTGATAATGGATTTCCATTTTTCTACATTGACGCTGCTGGTATGATGCATCCACGACTTGATGCTGAAGGCGATTATACATTTATATCCAACCCTGACAATATTACTAGAGCAATATCAATTGATATGGAAGCCCGTCGCCAAATAAAGTCAGTTAGTGCGGATTTTGAACCAATTTTAGCACAATATTTATCCGGACTAATTATAGGAAATCCTACAAATATATACGTATATCGCTCGTCATTTGCCAAACTATATCAAGTGACTACTCTGAAAGATGAAGCTGCGCCCGCATTTGGCACAACACCGCCTGAATTTGTATCAGCCGACAATTTGACTCAGCCTGTATACGGTTCTTACACATTTGGTGGCGGGGGAGGAACTTACTATGGTTATTCAATGCCCGCGCACACTTTCTGGGCTGCCGACACGCCGCTTGTGTTAGAGTTCACTGATGATGGTGATTTAACTGTGAAATACCTGACCATCCATAATCCTGCAACTGTGTATGGCAATGTTGCATACTCGACTCTCAATTAAATGCGCTGTGCCGCACCACAAATATATTAGTATATAGTTTCTCCATGAAAAATATACTAATATTTATCTACTCTCGCTGAGCATTTATTAGCGCCCCCTAACGGAACGAGACGGTGGCGCGCGCCTTATACCACGGCGAGTCCTACTGCGAGCCGTCGAGAGTTGCAAAGTAATTGTTTCGGCTGTCTTTGAATCAATCGCGTGTTCTTTTACTGCAC
>JACCDP011560297.1_pt1 | contig 13301 bp, 29 predicted proteins | sample 7445841 | NCBI WGS metagenome assembly JACCDP01 (sample SAMN15323441, study PRJNA562643) | freshwater metagenome | isolation source: river surface water | place: USA:Blue River Watershed | collected 2017-08-17
GAAGGACAGTGTCTGGGTCGAGGTCAAGTTTGGTGATGCCAGTGAATGGGATGACTTTAGCCATGATTTTTCTCCTTGTTCACATTCTCATCAAGCCACGCCTGCACCTCACCGCCTGACCACATCTTGCGTAGCATCGTGGGAAAAACAACACGCTCACGCTTGGGTGGGTGGGTATAGAGGGGTATAGGTTCAACACCAAAACCGCAACCAGTCTTGGCGGTCTTGTAAGTGGAAAAAAGGTCTTTTGTAGGTGTCATCCACGCCACAGGCTCTTGCTCAATCTCTTGTCCAAGTCGTGCAACATTCCGCAAGGCTTCTTCCTGAATGGCTTGGCGTAGGGCGGTGATGGCGGCATTACATTTTTTTCCTTTTCCATACACACTTTCCAACGCCTCCAACGCCTGTTTCATTGCTTCAATGCTCATCATTCAACTCCGAAATGTTGTTTAATTTTGGCAACATAGGTGCTTGCGGGTTCACGATGGTCTACTGCATCCTCAACCACACGGGCACACTCTTTCACAATCAACTCGGCGAATTTTTCATGGTCAAACTCTTGTGTTCTGCCACACCCGTAGCCGCACTCATCGTCAACCCAACATTGTTCAGCAAGTTTGTTAATTCGTTCGTTCATTTCTCCAACCCTTTCAGTTTCATCACCACTGCAAGTTGCTCGGCGAGGGGTTGCTCCTCGTTCAGAATCCAGTAGGTCGTTGTCCAGTCGGGGCCGTGCGGGTTGTGTTTGTATGTGCATACCTCCAACACCTTGCCGTTCATCACTTGGAGCAAGCCGAATCGGGCATGAGGCGGTTGGGGTTGGGATGCCGCACTGGTTTCCATTGGCATAGCCAAGCCCAATTTGTTTTTTCTCTCGTCCTCAAGGTGACTCTGGTGAATCCACTCTCTCAACACTTTTGCAATCCACAGTTTCATTTCATTCTCCTAACATTGTTAGACATCACCACACTCATACATGGCCTCGGCCACGACGACCTTGATGCGCTCGATTAGAACACTATGGTCTTTCCCATCGTGCTTTTCCCAAGCCCTGATCGCTTGCCTTACCTCTTCCAACGCAAAGATAGCCGTGCCACCATGCAGGGCGTAGCGCAACTTGTCCTCATCCTCGGGATAGTTGAACTCAAGAATTGCTTTCATAGTGCTTGTCCTTGCGTTCAATGGGCTTCCACCCGAACTTGCGCCATGTCTGCGTCACATCGGTTGCGGCGGCAGGCACATACTTGAAGTTGGGGTCAAGTATCCCTTGTGATTTGTATGTGGTCTGCTCACGGTGCTCTATCTTCACGGCTTTCAATTTGCTCTTCATTTCTCTTCTCCTTCCTCTGGTGTCAACACAAACACATCAGTCTTGACCTTACCGCCGATGCCTGCGATGAAGTGCTCATCCTCCACCAGCTTTAGCATGCCGAGCTTGACCCTCACATGATGCGGGAGCGTAGTATCGTCCATCATTTCTATTTTGTCACCTGTTTTGACGATGTACCCCCCATCAGTTTTTACGACTAACGCACTGCGGTCTTTCCCGAACGCTTCCGCCAAATCGCCCAAGGTCTTCATCTCTACCTCGGCCTCTCGCCACTTCTCTAGTATGTGTGCGTTGCCTTGCGCCTCCATGTACGCCTCATACTGCGACCAGATACTCTTGACGAACTCCACCGCATGCTTCTCGACTGTATGCGTTTGACTTTGATACTCCCGCCGTTTCTGGTAGCTTTGGTCGTTGAGTAGTTTTCTTGCTTGTTGCTCCGCCTCGACCACTCTTTCACTTATGTTCTTAGGTGTAAAGTTCTTCCTGACAGCGGCAAGTGCTTTCTTTTCGTCATGAGTCTTGTATGCCCGAGCCCTCTCTCTGGCTTTGTCGATGCGGTCGTTGCCAACCTCAAAGCCGTAGTCACCACGGAAGTATTCCCACTCGATGTAGCCCAAGTCCTCGCCGTGTTGATAAACCGTGACTTTGCGTATCGTCTTGTCATACGAGCGTACATCCGTCACCACAAAGTTCCACAAGGGGTGGGTAGTGGCTAGGTTAACGATCAGGTTGTTGAAGGTGTCCCTCGGGGCTTTGTATTCCGTTTTGACTGTGCTGTAAGCGTTCAGCAACTTCTCGTCTACGGACAGTCGTTGCAGTTCCATCATGTTCATTCTCTCTCTCCTCAGAAGTTAAACTTGTTCATGATTGCGTCCACCTTGGACTTCAATTCTTTGCGGCACTCGGCATCTTCTTTGATGCTCTCCATGTTTGCACCTAACATTGTTAGCTCAAGTTGACGCCGTGCTTCTTCCAACTTGGGGTCGTTGGTGATGTTGAGTTTGGTCAGCAGGGAGCACAACTCCAACGGGTTGCTGATCAGGGTGTCGTGGTAACGCTTCTTCTCCCCTTCCCCTTCTTTGTCGGTCAGTTTGGTGCTGATTGCGGATAACTCAGCATGCAGACGCTCCCATGGTTCACGGCATGCCTCGGCCAATTTGTCCTGCTGTTGCGCCTCAAAAGCTGATACCAGTTCCCGCATGTCATCGGCTGGAACATCAAGGCGAAAGTCTCCTGCCTCGGGCACGGGCTTGACGCTTCGACGGAAACCAAACTTCAACCGCACTTCTGCAATGTCGGGGTAGTCGTCGGCGTTATACATCTTGCCAAGGTTGGTCTGCGCCTCGGCGACAAGGCGTGGGTATTCCACAAAGAAGTTCTGACACATGGCGTTGAACGATTGCTCGTATCCGTTCATGGCGGTTTTGTAGTCCAAGAACAACTTGGTCGGCAACAGTCGCTCGCCCTTGTCTGCCCAAGGCAGGGTGTGTTGGTTGTGGTAGAGGCGAACGCGGGCCGCAAACTTCTCTATGTCTTTGCGTAGGGAAGTCCCTGCAAAGAGGTTCTTTTTGGTCTGGGCCGCTCCGACCACTGCACCTGCGCTCGTATTCACTTGCTCGGTGATCTCTCGGTCGATCTTGGCCGCTGGCCAGACGCTGATGTTCAACTCCACTAACACTGCTGATGCACTAATACTCATTTCATTTCTCCTTCAAAAGTTTTAAAAATCCAATCGCTGTCCCTCGGTCGGGTAGCCACTCGGTGAGAATGTCGTAGTCGTCGTCTAAAAGACTGTTGCTCTTAACGACCGCCCACTTACCCGGCAGATTGATCAACCCATACACTTGCCAAAAGTTGTGCGGGTCACGGAACCACTCGACCTCTGGCTTTGTTACTGCCATCGCTTCCCCCTTTCTCCTAACATTGTTAGGGCTCTTTGGATAGGGCGATCATCTGCTCGGCCTGAGTTCGTGTCAGGTCGGTGGCGACAATCTCACCCCCATACTGTTGCCCTCCGGTCACCCGCACGATCGCCCACTTGCCCGTCCCCAGATCACGCAGGCGCAGGTATGGTTCTCGGGGCTTGGCGGGAGTTCCAAATAACCCCCTCGGGTCGGTATACCCGCCGCCAAATCTAATGTTCACCATGCTCACTCCTTCGCAGGTTTCCCTGCCAACTTCGCCATTTGGTAGTGCTGGTCGGTGATGACTTTCATGGCGTATTCGTGTTCGTTCGGATACACATGGAATGTGTGGTCGGCTTCCATCCCCAACTCCTTGCGCTTGTCGGCACTCCACCACTTACGCTCGTAGGTCTCTGACTTCTCAAGCATCTCCACGAACTTCACCGCATCGTCTCGTGGCAGAACGATGCTCTTGTATCCAAGGTCAATCACAATCATGGCGTCCTCCTTAAATGCCTTCAATATGAATCGTCTTCCCATTCGGGGCAACTTCCCCATCTGGGCCGTTGACAATGCACCATAGAGTAGGCGCAACCCACTCACTACCCCAATCGCCACCCACATATCCGTCGGTGAGTATGATGATGCACTCAGGTTCAATCTTCTTCTCCTTCAAGTATGCAGACACGCATGATGGTGATGTGCCCCCGCCACCCTTGGGTCGAGTCGATGTAACAATGTTAGCCACAGTCGTCTCGTCGTATTCCTCATGTGCCGCCACATGTGAGTCCCAATAGATCAGATCGACTGCGCTCGGGTTGACCTCCTCGGCGATGCCTTTGACCTCGCTCAAGAACTCTGTCAACTCCTTGTCGCCAATCGAACCCGATGTGTCGATTGCAATTACCAACCTACCCACACGCTCACCGATCAGGCTGGGCATGTATGCACCCATCGACAGGAAGCGACGATTGACCCTGCGCCACGAACTTGTGTCCTTGGCTCGGCACATGGTCTTCACATACTCACGCAACACCTCACGCCAGTTGACCTTGGGTTCAAGCAACTCTTGGAGCAGTCTGTCCATTCCACCTGCGCCCTTACCCGCAACCTTGGCGTGTGCGATCTGACCCTGACGGATGGCTTGGTCGATTTCCTTGGCGAGTTGTTGCTTCTCCTCCTCGCTCATACCTTGGGCGTCACCCCAATCGTGGTCGTCGAACCCATCTCCACCGCCACCGCCACCGCCACCGCCGCCACCTTCCTCTTGCTCATCTTTGAGAATGTCAAAGACTTGCTTGGCGTTCATACCACGGAACCGCTCGTCGCACATGCCCATCAGTTGCCCCTTCATCGGGCCTTCTGGATACCTCGGCATAGCGATCGTGCGCTCGGTCGGGTCAAGATCACGCAACATGATGTTGATAACATGGTCGCATGCGATGTTGGCTAGTCGGGGGTCTTCGTCATACAGTTTGCGCCATGTCGTCAAGTGACGGAACATCTTGTGTGATGCTTCGTGCGCAACCACAAAGTTGAGTTCGCTGTCCTTGAGCATCTTCACAAATGCTCGACCGAAAGTATCGTCCCGCCCGTTGGTTCGGGCAGTCGGCGTGTTGTCATCCACTCGGGTCTTGCCCACCATCAGGATGCCCGACAGTAAGGCAAACTTGGGGTCACGCATCAGGCTGACCTTGGACTTTTGCACTCGGCGTTCTTCATTCATCTCATTTCTCCTAACATTGTTAGATCGTTTGGGTTTCTTTGGCTCATGGTCGTTCCTCAATATCCGCTTGCGAGTTGAGCAGTTTCGCAAGGGCTTCGGCTTGTTCCTTGGTGTCGGTCTCGGCAATGAACCCACACATGTTGCGCTCACGCACGCACCAACCCACGATACGAATGTCGTAGGCAAGTTCGGTGGTCAACACCCTCTCCGTTACCCACTGCACATAGTATTTGCCGAGTTCTTTTTGCATGTTCATGGCGACACTCCCATCCCCTTCAAAATATCCTCCTCTGTTGATATGAGCAGTTTCAGGATGGGGATGATCTCCTCCATCGTTTTGTATGTGCCCAACTCCTCCCGCTTGGGTGAGTCGTTTACATGCTGGCGTTGTCCCCACTTAATCAGCACAAACCGATGCGCTGGTAGCGACCCAAAGATCGACTTCTCGACCTCCACCGCATACGCCCAGTTCACTTGCTTCAACCGCTTCGCAAGATACTCCAACTCCTCCCACTGGATAGGCCAGAGTTCTTGGTCAAGTTTGGCATATAACATTGTTAGCCCTCACTTTCTTTCGGTGGTAGCAACAGGTTGATGTAGGCGTTGAGTTCGTCGAGGTTTTCAGTCTCGAAAATGATGGGATACCCTTTGTCATCTACACGATGCAAGGTGTAAGTTTTCTTCCCCGTTTTTTCGTCATAGAAAGCCCCCACCGCATACCCTGCGTTATGCAGGGCAACGGTGGTTGGGGATGAGTAAAGCCACACCCCATCGTCGAACACAACTTTCCACTTGCTCACGCCAACACCCACCTGATTTTGTCGTTGAGTCGTTTGCGGTTCTCCCAGTAGGGAATAGCCCAATCCAAGTTAGTCTCCACGACGATCAGCCGATTGTTGAAATAAACAAACATACCCACACCTCAAAGCAAATCTTGGTTCTTGGCAACCCAGTCGGCGAACGCCTTGCAACTGAAGGCGATGGACTGCTTGCTCGGGGTCTTGGCGATGTTGATTGCGAACACGGCTTGCCACTCGGGTTCGAACCGACCCAGATACTCCATGAATGGGGTGATCGTTTCCTTGGTGATGCGACTGATACCGCCGAACACTACGATTGCGCAAGCACCGGGACTCGTGGGAATCTTGGTGTTCTTCGGGTCTTTGATGGTCGCTTCCCATGTCGGCAACTGATCGGCAAAGTCGATGTATGCTTGCATGTCCCGAGCACCTGCTTCACCAATAGCACCAGACAGGGCGGCAATCACCGTGTCGGGGTCGTTCTGCTTGCGTGTCCTAACAATGTTAGATGCAGTCTCCAACGAGCGAGGCGATACGAACGCATTCATAGGCTTGCGGGGGTTGTAAATGTAGGGGTTGTCGCCTTGGGCGGCATCGGTGTAGGACGCCAACACATGCGGGTATTGATTCACCCACGCCAACACCTCGGCCTCGATGCCCTTGTTGATACCCCACTCAATCCATTCCTCGGCGGTCGGCTTTTGAATGGTGACGGGCACCAAACGATTCCTTGAATGCGCCTTCAAACTGTCTCCGACCCCATCAGTCGTCAAGTTACCCGTCAGGAACACGATGGTGTCCTTGGACAGCGGAATGTCGCCGAGTCGGGGGTTTGCCTTCTCAAGCATGGGGTGAAGCATATTCTTCACTGGGTCAGCACCCTTGGTGAACTCGTCGAGCATGATGATCAGGGGCTTGCCCTCATGCACCTTGAACCGAGCGTTCGGATAGTAGCGGGTGGTCTTGGTGTCGTGGTCGATCACAGGCATTGCAATGTCGCCCAAGTCCATGTTCGGCACATCGATGTAGGCATAGTCATACCCAAGCCCATCGGCGATATTCTCAAGTAGGGAGGACTTGCCAATGCCGGGCTCACCCTGCAACAAGAACCGAGTATTGGGGTTGGTCTTGATGAGCGTTGCCGCTTGCTTCAAGGTGATGCTCTTGCCAAAATTGATCTCAGCCATTTCTAACTCCTTCTGATTGTGCCTAACATTGTTAGGCGGTTTCACTGACGCCCAAAACACATGGGCACAGTTTTCCCATGCAACCTAAATTATACCACACACACTTGACAAAGTCAAGTGATCTAGTCTTGCTCACGACTAAATTTCCTTGCTGTTTTACCTAACATTGTTAGGTGTTGTTCTCTTTCTTCGGGTTCAGCCATTCCGCATACTTCATGTTCGGCACGGCGTTGGGTTTGGTCTCGCACTGCTCGATCACTTCTTCTGCATGCCAACGCAGGATGAACTCGTCAAAGTTCTTCGGCCCAATGTCGGCGGGTCTGGCCATAGGGTCGTGGTAAAAACGAGGATGTCCCCTGTTTGGGTCTTTGAGGTAGTTCAGGTTGTCATGCGCATACATGTGCAACGCCGCTTTGAGATACTGCTCATGGTCGCCACTCGTTACCCACTCGATCATCTCCTCGCCACGCATCTTGTGATTGGTGGCGCTTCTTTGCATCAACTCGGCTGTCCCACGCCAAATTAAATCCCCATCCCTGTCTTTCTCAAGCACCAAGTTGAGTTCGTCGTAACTGAACTGAATGCCCATGTAGTCTCGCCCATATCTCGGACTGACCAACTCGGCACGAACCTTTGAGAAGCCCTTGATGTAATTGATGAAGTCTTTGTAGCGTGCCCTAACACTGTTAGCCCCCTTGCGGTTCATGCGATATGACGGGCGCACAATGGCAGAGGAACAATGCCAGTTCCCATCCTCTCCCCGATAGAGGGTCGCGGTATCACCACCTGAAATGGATACCACGGAATCCCCAAGCCTCATGACTGTAAAGCGTCCCCGCCTATTGGTCGGGATGCCCAACACTTGTTGAATGAATTGGTGCGTGCTCACGCTTGTCCACCCATCGGTTTGGATGGTCACGGTGTCGTCGGGGTGGAATGTCACCACGGGCGTTTTGTAGCACACCAACTCAATGTCTTGGTTGCCTTGTTTCCTGATTGAGTATTGGTGGTGGTCACGGCGGTCGCCAAGCGGGATGACAGTTGTCCCCCTGATCGGTTTGGTCTCGTCGTGAATTCGTTTTGCCATCTCGTAGTTCGTCACCCTCGGCACATTCAAAACAGTTGCGTATCCCATCTTCTCACTCCTTTGATAAGTCTTTCATTTTTTCAAGTATCGCTTTGTCGGTTGACTCGGTGATGTATGTGTAGGTTCGTCTCGTCAGCGTGTGTTTGAAGCCTTTGCGCTTTTGCCAAGCCTTCTTGGATGTGACATAGAGGATGTTGACCTGCCCACCCCTCACAGGGTAGTCAACACGGAACAGAACCCACACAGTGTTTCGTTTCATCCTGCTCGCCAGATAAAAACATCCAACAACACCACGATGATGCCGATCAACAACACCGCCCTTTGAATCTTCTCAACTCTACTTAACATTGTTAGGCTCCTTTCTTTTCAAACACATCGGTCAACTTCGCACCCGATCGCAAGGCTTCCTTGGCTACTGACAGAATCCAAATGTTCAACGCCTCCTCGACCTGCTTGTCCAACTTCTGAATCTCCTTCTTCACGAACTCGATCGTCTTGTAGTCGGTCGGTTTGGTAATATCAAACAAACTGTCCGTGTTGCCTCCGTTTTTGAAGCGTATGGCCAGCAGGGATGCAAACACACCGGGCGAAAAGTCGTCGGCGTGCGCACAATCGAACCCGAGCACCAACTTGCTCGCATCTTTGTGGTTGTATGTGATGCCACCATAGGCGTGCAGTTCCCGCTCAATGTCGCCCTCGTTCCATGTGTAGACTGGATGCGCCTTCGGGATGTGCAGGTATCCGCACAGGTGCAACATGGTCGGGTGTCGCTTGACCTCTGCCCACAGTCGGCTCTCGGTCTTGAACCTAACATAGTTAGGCTCGTTCTCCCACGGGCGGTCGTTGACCACCATCTTTATTGCGTCAATTGCACGCACCTCCCCCACCATGAACTTGTCCATGTCGGCTTCCTTCTTGCGTTGACTCAGGCCATGTCTGCCTGCATTGCGCTTGGGCGTGTTGAGTGTGTTCAGCACCACAGGGTTTCTTGGCTTGGGTGCTTTAATCGTTTTTGGTTTTGAGTTCTTCATCCCATCTTCCTTCCTTGTGCAATAGCGTTGCGCTCGAATGTAAAAACGCTTTGGCTATGACCATATCCGCATACGCATCCACCACCATTTCGTGTGCATGCGCCAACTCCTCGGTGCGCAAGATCACCACGGCACGCTTCTCGGCGTTCTCGATCTCTTGCATCTTCTGCGCTATCCAGTCTCGTGTTTTCATCACTTCACCTCCAACATTTCAACACCTAACATTGTTAGCACCTCGATCAGCGTCTGGGACACACTCAGCATCCTGCTCTCGCCCGTGTCTCGCACATACTCGGCAACCTCCTTCTCTGCTACCTGCAACAGGCTCAGGGCCTGTTCGTAGCCTGCTTCGGTCAGGGTTGTTTTGTATTTGGGCTCGGTTCGCTTGGACAGTTGGCTCAGGATTTCCCTGACCCCGTCCTTGTATCCCTCACTCCACGCCTCGTTGTATTCGTCTTGGCTCATTTCCTTCTCCCTCAATAGTATGGGTCGATCGTTCGTTTCACCTGCAACACCCAGTCGGAGTCGCCGATGGCCTTCTCCTCAATGTCCTCGGTGTTCTCACCTAAGCGCACGAACTCAGCCGCCCAGTCGCAGGGGTCATCCCCTTCCTCTCCCCCCTCACCGCTTCCGGCCACCAACTCCTCGAACTTTTCCCAAAAGTCATTGAACAGTTGAACGGCTGGGTATCCCTCATACCATTTGACCGAGTCCACCTTGAACTCAAAGACCAGTCGGCCGGGGCGTCCCTTCTTGGCGGTGTCTAACATTGTTAGGCAGTTGTCGAAGTCTGAGTTGTCTGCCCCCCGCCAGTAGGCAGGGAAGTTCTCCTCGACAAACAGTTTTAGTTTGGCTCGGTTGCGCTCGTTGAACTCCTTAGCCTTGGCTTCGGAGTCGTCTATCTTCCCCACATCGGTTGCGTAAAACACAGCCATCACATCACTTCGGTATCCCATCACACACCTGCCTTTCTTTCATATCCCATTTCATTCCCCTTTCCACTCGTTGAATCTCGCCACGCCACCATAGTTGCCATACCTATCGAGCAGTGCGTTTTGCGCACGCACCATGCTCTCGTGGGCTTTGATGTATGAGTCCCTTGCGCTCATGATGTGCTCGGGTGTCGCTTCTGGATGCCTCAGCAGTTCCAAGATACGACGCTTGAGGTTCTCGTGGTTCTCCCGCATGTTTTTCCATGTGGTCAGGGCTTGCAGTTTTTTGTCTTTGGTCTCGGTCATTTCCGTTCTCCTAACATTGTTATGCGCATCTGTCTGTTCCACTCGGTTGCCCGAACCCGTGCCTCCTCTTTTAGTTGTTGTAATTTTTTCAGGTTGTATTCCTTGATCTGTTGCTCGTCCGTCCCGAGCAGGGACTTCTGGTCGGGGTTGAATTGGTTGATGTATTTTGTGGTGCGCTTCATGGTCAGGTTCTCAGGTTCTTCTGGTTGGTTTGCTTGAGGGTCACGGGTGCGGCTTCGGGCGTCACGAACATGTATCCCCCCTTGCCGTATTCCTGCACCACGCACCATGATGCTCGGTCGGTCTTTGCCCTATCCTCACCGCAGAATTTGCACCACCGATAGCCGAGTCGCCATCTTTCGATATGCACATCGTCACCGCAGTCGATGCAGGGCTTCCAATCAAAGTCACGATCAAATTCTTTTGGTTCGCCAATCATTTCTCTAACTCCTTCTGAAATACACCTAACAATGTTAGGCACTAACGGACACGAAAAACACAAACAGAACTCCCATTGCATTTCATTGTTTTCTTATATTATACCACGGAATAATGGGTAGTTCAAGTTCTTTGGTCTTGGGGGTGACTAAAGGGGGTGACTAAAGGGGGTGACTAAAGCACCCCCCAGAGGATGACTCTGTTTAAAAATCCAGCCCTTCGATGGGTTGGTTCGGGTTGGTGGTGTTGGTAATGTCCGATCGGGTGTTAGTGGGTGCTTGTTTCGGTTGGGTGACGATGACACGCAGGGTGTGGGTGGGGGTGGTTGCGGGCGTGTATCCGTCTATCCATGCGTCAATAGTTGCAATGGGGTCGGGGTTCTCTTTCCTTGTGGTTTCATAGACTGCCCTGCGGATGACGGCACTGATGGTCAGGGCGTTCATGGTGGCGTAGATTTCGAGTCGGTCACGCAGGTCGGGGTCACGCTTGGGGTTGATGGTCAGGCCGACAGTCCTGTTGCGCCCGTGCTTGGTTTTGCCGAGGTTGATGGGGGTGAGCAGGGTGTCGAACCCCTCGGGGCGTTGGAAGGCTTGGGGGTCGTCTACGAAGGTGCGCACGGCGTTGCGGATGATGGTGGCTTGGGAGAGGTGTTGGGTGGTGGCGTGGGTGAGCAGTTGGTCGTAGAGCGCAGGGGTGAGGGTGGCGGTGATGGTGTTGCTGATTTTGGTTGAGGCGATGGGGCGCATGGTGTTTCCTTGGTTTGTTGAGGTTATAAACGGGTGTGAAAGTGGGAAGGATAACAATGTTAGGTAATTATTGCAATAGGGGTTTGCCAGAATAACAGCGTTATGTTGTTTTTATGTGAAACTATACACTTGACAATAATAACGCATTTCGTAACGCTGAAACTATAAAAAAAATTGTTGATTTATAAAGGAAAAATTGAAGTTGTTATATATATAGTTATGTTGTTACATGATTTTTAAAGTATGGGTGTCCCCCCGCAAAAAATGGGCGTGGTGCGAATTGCGCCGTGTGACGGCCTCTTGATCTCGGCGGTTGCCTCATAATTTTGAAAAAAACATCACAATGTAACTATACGCGTTTTTATCAATCAAATCAAGCACTTACGGCGTTACACTTTGTCAAGTGCAAGTGTAACAATCCAAATATATAACACATGAATCGTAACAGCCCTAGGGTTTCCCCTAACAATGTTATACGGGCTCTGTAAAAACCAATCATAACAACACCACGCCTAGTCCTATCCCCGCACAGAGAACTGGTATTGGTTTATGTTATGGGCGCATTTATATTCCCTCGCATAACATTGTTCGGGGGCGTGGCTTAGTCCTACCTCCGCACAGGGAACTGGTATGGGGGGAAAAATTTTCAGCCACGGCGTAGACAAAAATAGACCACAAAAAAGCCTGACCTAACAATGTTAGGTCAGACGCAAAAAAGCCCGGCGGGGCCGGGCTTGGGGTTAGGAGGGTAGGGGTTATCGGATTCGGACGGGCTCACGGAAACTGAACTCAGCGAACACATGCGCCCCTAGGTTGTAGTTTGCTTCCTTGAATTCACCCAAGGCATTTTCTTTCTCAGCGTATGAGCAGGGGATAGTTGCGAGGGTAACTTTTTTGTCCCGCCCACTGGGCAGGGTTATAAACATGAAAACCGACAGAACACCGTAGAACTCGTTCATTTTTTGCACTCCAATTTGATCTAACATTGTTAGGGCAGGGTTTCCCCTGCCCCCCTCGTTTACTCGACTGTCGTCAGGTCGACACCCATGGCGGTTAGTGCCGAGCCGATGTGGGTCATGGCTTGCCGCTGTTTATCGGACAGCGACTCTTGCCGCTTGCATGCTTTCCAGAGGGTAGACAAATCCTCGACCAGACGCAAGTCGAGCGAGCGGGTATGTCGAGCGCCGACACCCTCACCCTCACCCTTACCCTCGCCCTCGGTTTCACCCTCGGCGGTTTCGGGCACGCCCTCGACATACTCTTGCGCATACTTGCGCACCCGAGCCCATACTGTCGAGGGGTTAGTGTGACCCGCTTTCTTGAGCACTTCAAACAATGCTTTCTTTTCGGCATGCACTTTTTTGGCATCCTCGCCCTTGTCGTTATGCTCGACAAGATACCATTCAGCGGGCAGGGCCGAGCACAATGCTTCGCCGTATCGGCGCTCGGCGCCATACTGTCGTACCACGGCATCCGCAACTTCAGAGCGCAGGGCTTGCAAGTCCGTGGCGCTGGGGGTGATAACGATGTTTTCCATTTTCTAACTTCCTCTAACAATGTTAGGTCGACCCGCCTAACTTCGGTATGTAAGCGAACCATTTTCGCTTGCATGGGTATATTATACCACAAAAAAGGGGGCAAATCAAACCCTGCGTAGAAAATAATTCAATGGGGGGAAAGCCCCTAACATTGTTAGAACCGCCCGCCGATCGACACCCACCCACCCAAAATCGGGCAAGGAGGAGGTAGGGCCCCACTACACAGTGTTCCACACATTCGATCACCAGCCTCGGGTTTTATTTTGTACCACC
>JACCDP011095925.1_pt1 | contig 13300 bp, 7 predicted proteins | sample 7445841 | NCBI WGS metagenome assembly JACCDP01 (sample SAMN15323441, study PRJNA562643) | freshwater metagenome | isolation source: river surface water | place: USA:Blue River Watershed | collected 2017-08-17
CCATTACCCGTTCCAGAGCCGCCCTCATCAAAAGCTGGAACGCCCGTACGACGCCACTGGTAATAGCCCTCCCATCCGCTGTTTTGGAAGAACGCCAAGTAGCGCTGAAGCAAAATCTTCTCGAGGCCACTCGTTGAGTTGGTGTAGGCTACGGCTGGACTGGCCAAGTAGGCTGCCTTGTTGAAGTTTACGGTGTAGGTGTTGTAGTTTGCACTGTTGCTTAGATCGCCATCGTTGGATGACTTCAGGAAGTTCACCGTATTGGCCCCGTCAACGATACCGTGCCAAGCCATTACTGCCTCGATACCATTTTGGTAGTAGGTCGCCGCACTAGCAGTAAGCCAACCACGATGTGCCGCCTCGGCAATATTAAAGCACTGCTCGGCATATCCCAAGATGATGGTGTTCTGGGCTGTGAAGGTGCGGTACCAACGGTAACGGTTGTACAAGCTGTATTCGCCGTTTTGAACCTTCGTCGACATGTCGGCCAAATCCTCGTCGCTTGGTGCACCCACAAACGCACTATAGCTCGTAGCAGGAACGCCAGCAGCAATCTTAGCAGCAGCAGGCTCGGCGTACAAGAACGTACGCGGATCTTCTAGCCCAGCCAAGGTGTTCAAAGAGGTAGCAGCCATGTTGTAACGCAGCGCGTCAAAACCAAAGTTGTCTGGGCTTGTAGGATACTTATTAAAGGTCGAATTGTACACAAACTCCATGTTGTCGCCATTTGTTGCGAAAAGCGGATACTGACTTGGGTTGTTAACAATCGTGGCAAATCGGCCCTTTACGTTGAGGTCAGCATCCTCTGATTTCTTGCTCAACGCAATGAGGACGCGAAGCGTAAAGGCGTTGTTCGCCCGACGGTATGAAGCAAGGTCGTTTCCGTAGTAAATGTCTCCTGAAAACTCATCGTTTCCACTCGCAATGAGGTCAGCCATATCACTGTTGGCTTCATCCAACATATTCAATATGCTAAGGAATACCTGCTTTTGTGTATCGTACTTCGGGGTTAACGTTACGTCGGGTTGAAGTGCTTCCGACATGGGAATGTCGCCAGAAAGCATCGTCATTCGGTAGTAGTACACTGCCTTGAGGAATTTGCCCATTGCAGAGTAGGCGTTCTTCTCTGGAAGACCCAGACGGAGCGCTTCTTCTTCCATTTTTTGAATATTCTTCAAAGTTGGATATACCCAGGGGGCACCGGTCCAGTTATACTCTTGGTTGCCGTAGTAATTGTAATTACACGCGTTATACTGATTCCACCGGGCCACGTCATTCCATGGGGATTCGTGGAGTGAAACCAAAGCACCATTGAGCAGCAAGTCAGGAGTTACTTGCGTAGGACGATTGGGGTCTTTATCGAGTCCTTCCATGGACTCGCAACTTTGAAAACTCAGCGCTGCAACGGCAAACGCGGCGAGTGCGATTAGCTTTTTCATGACTGGAGAAGGATCGGATTAGAATTTAACGTTGAGGTTGAAACCAAAGCGGCGGAGCGTTGGTGTTTGAAGATCAGTGTAGGCCGTCATTCCAGGGAACTGGTCCATATCGACGTCGTACTGATTCTTGTTGTGTAGCCAAGGTTGTAGTTTGGATGCACTGTTAGGAGCCCAGTAAAGTACGTTGCGGGCTACAAGCGAAAGGCTAACTGCGCTCAAACCTTTAGGTAGGTTGTTTTGTGGGAAGTCATAGCTCAACGTGATGTCGCGTAACTTGAAGTAGGTCTTACTCATCAAATTGGCTTCGTACGTGCCCTTGTATCGGCTGAGGTAATCCTGCAGGTACGTTACGGTGGAATTCGATTCAACAACCAACTCATCCATATTCGTGATCACGCCATTGTCGTCATAGGTCGGCGTGCCGCTAACAATGGTCACTCCAGTGCCCAACCACGACTTAATGCCTTTTGCATCGTTGACGCGCGCATCATACATGCCTTGTCCGTTTGCATCTTTAAGGTTGTTTTCTGCGGATTGGTATGCGCGTCCACCGCGGTAGGTCTGACGCTCAATTTGGTTAACAACTACTCCACCAACGCGACCGTCAAACTGCACATTCAGGCGGAAGTTCTTGTAGCTCATGCCGCTCGTAGCACCCCATACCAACTTCGGCAAAGCGTAACCCAAAAATTTACCTTGAGCTGTTGTGATGGGGCGACCGCCCGCGTCATTGATCAATTGACCGTCAGGCGTAGTGCGGAATCCACTTGAATAGATTGCGTCGATTCGGTCACCCACTTCGATAAAGCGGCTACCTGAGTTGGCGCTTACAAAATAATTTGAGGCAATTTTATCGACTCCTTCGTAAATGTTTGTAAGGTATTCACCGTAAGAGCTGAAGTTGGCACTCAAATCCCAATTGAAATCACCCTGCTTTTGGGCTTTTTTCACATTGCCATTCAAAGAAAGTTCCCAACCGCGACGCTGTGTTTCGATTCCGTTTACCAAAGCATTGGTGTAGCCCGTTGCAGAAGAGATTGAACGACTAAAGATGCCTGGTCCGTCGTTGTAGATGAAGTACGCTGCATCCACACCTAAGCGATTGTAGAACATACGAGCTTCACCGCCAAACTCAAAGTTGGTGCGCTTGAATGGCTGAAGCCCAGCGTTCGAAACGGTATTGGTGAAGTACGCTGCAGGACGACCCTCGTACACCAAAGGCACACTGTATGCTGCTGAGTTCTCGTACGACGGACCTTCGTAGGTGCTGTAGTAGCGTGAGCCGTATCCGATAGGGTATCCTGCTCCTCCATTCAGCGGTGAAGTCAATCCACCCATAGCTTGAGAAACAGAGGCGCGCAACTTGGCAAAGCTCAAGGTCTTGCCGGTATTGGTAAATTCAGTTGGAATAAACGACAGCGAAGCACCAGGGTAGATGTAGGCGTTGTTATCAGCCGGAAGTGTGGAGATTTGGTCGCGGCGAAGCGTACCATTCAAATTCAAACCACGAATACCTGCATTCACGTCGGCATACAGCGAGTTAACCGCCATGCGCGCATCAAAGTTGTAGGCCAGAACTGGGTTTGCACTATTGGCAAAATTGTAAACCTCGGGCACGAGCAAGTAGTTTGTTGAAGTATAATTGGCGTTGTAGGCAAACGTTCGGATGTTACCGCCCATTTTCGCATCCACGTTCAGCGCGCCGAGTTGGTCTTTGTAGTTGGCCAAGAATTCAGTGTTGTTCTCGAACATCGAGCGGCGGTCTTCGCGGTAGTCGCCGCGGTTCTCCTCACGACCGTAGGGGTGTGCACTGAACGGCATCTTTTCGTTGCGGAACAAATCGTAGGTAGTGATCGATGTACGAGCAAGTACATTGAACTTATCACTAAAGTCGTAGGTAAGCGCCGTGTAGCCGTATGTGTCGTTTTTATAGTGACCGCGCAGCCAGTGGTAGCTTGTAAACCACGGGTTGTGGTAACGCTGGTATTCCGCAAACACGGATTCAACCCCTTCTTTACCAGGTTTCCAAATGCCACGGATGTCATCTGCATCTACGTCCCAGTCAGCGCCGGTCCAAATGATTACGTTGTAAATCACGGAGTTCGGTCCGTACACCACGTCGGGTACGTTGTCGGTAGCTTGGCGGTTGTAGTTCAGCGTTGCGTCCATACGGAACTTCTTGCTGAAGCGAACCGTGTTGCTCACGTTGAAGTTATATGTATTCAGTTGCGTATTGGGGATGATACCGCGCTGGTAGGTGTTGCTAAACGAGAAGCGAACGTCGGACTTCTCAGTTGAGTTTGCGATGCTGATGTTGTTAGTCAACAGGGCTCCGGGCTGAATAAACCGTTTAAGGTTGTCTTTACCACGTGCAACCCAAGGCGTCGCAGTGCGCTCACCCGTGGTAGGGTTAATTGGGCTGTCGTACTGTGGAAGATTGGTCAAGTAACTGTTCGATGTAGCATCCCACATACCTTTTCCAAATTCAGGTCCCCACACGTCGTAGTCTCCGTCATTCAAACCTGAACCACGACCGTCCACAAATCCGTAGCGACCGTGGTCACCAGGACCAAACTTGTCTTGAACCTTGGGTATCGTCAAGAACCCGGACTCTATCATTGAAGAACTGTTGTACTCAACAACAACCCCTTTTTCCTTGGCTTTCTTCGTAGTAATTACGATGGCGCCGTTCTGACCGCGGTAACCGTAAAGTGCCGCAGCAGACGGGCCTTTAAGTACCGTGTACGATTCGATGTCGTCGGGGCTGATGTTCCAAGAATCTGAATTGATCGGCACGCCGTCAACCACGTACAGGACGGACTGTCCTCGGCGAATGTCGCTACCGCGGAGTACCAATTGCGGGGCGCTCAGCATTTCAGCGCTGGGACCAACCGTAAGACCGGCCACCTTACCGACCAAACTGTTAATGGCATTCGGTTCGCGGCTCTTAACCAGGGTGCTTCCCTGAACTTCTTGAACGGCGTAACCGACTTTCTTTTTTTCACTTTTGACACCCAATGCAGTGATGACAACTTCATCAACAGCAATTACCGTGTCTTTAGCATTTTGTGCCTGGCTGGATTGGCTCCAAATCAGACCGAGGGCGAGCAGGATAACTGCCTTCGAAGTGCGTGGGTTCATTTTGTGTTTTGCTTAGGATTTTACCTTACAAAACTGTTGTGCTTTTGTTAGGTAAAATTTCGCAAATTGTTAATTATGACGCACTTAACCCTACTTTAACGAAAATTGATGTAAGGTAATCTTACCTTAATAGTTCGCAAACATTAGGCGTGCGCACGCACCAATTCCTCGGTCCACCCCATGCCAAGGGTCATTCCCATACCGCCGATGCCGTTGACGTAAAAAACGCCCGGTTCCACAACCTCAAACCACTCTGTACCTCCGTCGGTACGCTTGGTGTACCAGCCGTTCCAAGTGGCGTGCAATTGCATGCGCGGAAATCGAACAAATCGTTGCAGGTAAGAAAGCACTCGTTGATTTTGGTCGTCGTAGTTGAACGGATCTGGCGTATCGTCGTACTCGTGCGTATCGCCTACTACTAAATGTCCTCGCCCGTTCTGGCTCACCATAGCATGTATTCCCCATGCTAAAATATTGGGATCCATTTCGTTTAGCTCACGGCGAACTTCTTCGGACGCTTCGCGGAATTCCTGAAAACTCGCGTAGTGGACCAAGCTCGTTCCGCCGCAAAGGGGCAAACGCATGTCGAAGTTCGCATCGGTAGGCTGAAATCGAAGCATTTGCAGCTTTACACGGACAAACGGACGGTCAGCCGGGGCAAGAAGTCGAACCGCATCGTGGTCCATGCCGGTCGAAAGCCAAATGAGGTCGGCAGAAAACGTACCCTTGGACGTCACTACGTCCGGATGGCGTACTTCATGAACGACGGCGTTCGAGATAAAGCTGATCTCAGGCTGTGCCGCGAGGAAGTTCGCCAAGGCCTCTAAAGCTATTGGCGAATCGATGAGTGCTTCATTCGGACTGTACATTGCTGATACGAAGTTTTTGGTCTGAGTCATCGGACTGAGGCTAGTAGCTTCTCGCTTACTCACCAAACGGTAGCCTCGGTCATCCTTAAACGTGGCGGCCATTTGCCCCAACAGTTCTGCCTCAGCCAAGGTGGTCGCAACATGCAAGCTGCCGGTTTCGCGCATCCAAAATCCGGCGTCCTTGCTAAGTTCGGCCCACAACTCTTTGGTCCGCAGCGCGCGGTCGTACATCGGCCCACGAGCTTGTCCAATGGGCCAAACCATACCGAAATTTCGTATTGATGCCCCGACCGGACGACGATAACGCTCTACGAGGACAACGTGGTAGCCTTTTCGCCAGAGGTGGAATGCCGTGGAAAGCCCAAGGATTCCGGCACCAACAACAACTGCCTTTTTCATAAGAAGTACGGTATAATTTCGTGAAAATGAGCTACGATGCCGTCTGGCTCGTGTCGGTGCAGTTCCTGGTAGGAAAAGGTTCCAGTAGTAGTGGCTAAGACAAGCCCGCATTCAGCATTTCGCCCTTCAAGAATGTCAACTGGGGTATCTCCAATTTTCACCACGTAACGCGAGTCACGGACTTTGACGTCGGCCATCAGTTGCTGAATCATCCACGGACTGGGTCGGCCCGAAGGGACCTGATCGCTACTCACGACCGCATCAATTAGTCCTTCTGATTTTAGGCCAGTTCGCTCGAGGATCGTTTCTGTTATGGATTCTGGAAAGCCCGTATTCAGTCCGATAAATACGCCGTGCCGGCGGAGCGTGTTAAACGTTTCAACCACGTCGTCAAAAAGGCTTACTTCAGAAGACGTCAAATAGTATGCAATCATGTCTTCCTCAAATTCCAAGGCGAGTTCATGCGCCCGATCTCGGGCGGAATCCGGCTCATGCACTTCGAGAATCCGCTGCATGGCCTCCACCTTGTGAACTCCCATCAATCCGTTGATTTGTTCCGGTGTAGCAGGTATTCTGTGCGCATCAAAGACGCGCTGAAAGGAACTTGCGACCTCGTGGTTGTCTCGGAGAACAGTGCCTGCAATGTCGCAGACTAAAAGCTGATATTTAAGCATGAACTCTAGATTTGAATCGGGGATAAACATTTTGAAACCAAACAAGTGCTGATAGAAACAGTGCGCCACTTGTGATCGAAACGAGGAACGAGATGTTGTAGACTAAATTCAACCAAGACAAATCAGTTTCCCCAAAGCGGAACACGAACATGAGCACGGTAGTGCCCAAGTAACCCATGGCATCTGCGGTGTAAATGAAGAAGCCGACATTGCCATTTAGGTTGAGCGCAGCAATCAGCCGATCGAACAGTATCGATGTGATGGGGATGTACGCTAAATACAATCCTAAGCCGAGCAAGAACATGAACATTAATGGCGAAAGCCATCCCATTTGGTGCGCGTACGCGCTGAAACCAATCAAAAAGCTACCAACTACTAAAACGAGCAGCATCGCACTGAAGGCCTTTTGATTATCTCGAATTCGTGCAGTTAATGTAAAAACCGCAAGAATAATCAGGGTGATGGGCCATTCACTTTGGGTCAAGTTGGCCGCAGAATCTTGAACACCAAGTTCCTCCCAAAGCTCCACGGCAAAATTGTCGCGAAGGTCCCTGAGCCCCGTCAATAGGACGTACGCGACCGAGATGAATCCGACGCCGAGGCCAACGTGACGCAGCATTTCGCTGCGGTCCGTTCGCCCCATCGCCGTACGTTCGCTCCGAAGTACACGATCTACCTCACTCGGTTCGGGTAGGCGGTCGATCCAAACAACACTCAATACGAGAATCGGCGCAAAGCACAGGCCCGTAATCAAAGGCATCCAAGACTCTTGAATCCCCAAACTTTGAACAAGCCAAAGCCCGATACTCTTCACCGCCCCCGAACTCACCACAAAACTGCAGGATAAAAATATTCCTAGAACCTCAGTCGCCTTACGACCTTCGAGGTAGCGAAAGATTACTCCCCACACCATTCCAAGCGAAAGACCATTGACCACCATAGCCCCAAGCTTGAGTGGGGTCGGAACGACGGCCAATAACACCAGCGAGGCATAGGCCACGCCAAACATGGCAAGCAAGGCCTGTTTTTGTTGGTTCCGACGAATTTGACTAACGAACGAAATCCCCCACCATTTTGCCGCGGCATAGCCCAAAAGTTGGGCGCTTACTAACCAAATTTTCAGCGGAAATCCCCACAAAAGCTCATCCCAAACTCCCGCAACAAATGGCTTTCTCAGGGCATACATACTGAAGTAAATACTAAAGGAGGTCAAGCCCAATAGTACTGCGGTGTTTAGTGCCCGTTGCATCCGATAAAGCACGAATACGCTTGTAATCCCTGCGTTTAGTTCGTGTGAAGTTTGCCGCGCTTTAGTCTATGGAACTTCCGCTTAGCGCTTCCATAAACGCTATTAAATCTTTTCGCTGCTGCGCACTTAAATTCAAGCTGTCGCTAGGCAGTGTCTGGTACGGTACGTCCAGCCCGAGACCGGCACCACCACCATGGTGGTAAAAGTCCACCACACTTTCAAGATCCGGATAGCCGCCATGATGCATGTACGGGGCCGTCTGGGCCACGTTGCGCACCGTTACGGTTTTAAAAGAATGCTGGTAAAACGGGGCACGCTGGGTTTGGGGGCCTGCAAACCGGCCGAGATCCGGATCAAGAACTTTGGTCCTTGGGGCCGTCATTACACCCAGCACTTCGGACTCCATTTCGCGGAAGTACGGGGGGACCAAACCACTGAATGTGGGAGCAAAATGGCAGGTTCCACAGGCCGCTTCGCCCATAAATAAATTCAGTCCACGGATTACCGATGGAGCTAAGTCCTTTCGCTCGCCACGAAGCCATTGATCCACCGGCGAATCAAAGTTGTTCAACGTAATCAAGTATGCGGTTAACGCTGTTTCAAGGTGGTACTTGAACTGCTTTGAATTCATTCCGCCAAAAGCTAGTTCAAAGAGGATCCGGTACTCGGAATCTTGAGCCAATCGAGTGTATGCGTCTTCAAATCGAATATCGAATTCGTTGTCGTTGTGAAAGACGTGGAGTAGCTGGTTCTCGAGGTGCTCTACCCGCAAATCCCAAAAGTAGGCCGGACTGTAAACTGCATTGAGCAAGGTTTGCGTATTCCGACCGCGAGTTGCCTGATTTATCCCCGTCGGGGCACTCACGGCCCTTCCGTCCGTAAATGCGCGGTTCGGCAAATGGCACGTGGCACAACTCATGTCTTGACGCTGCGAAAGTTGAACCTCCGAAAACAGCTTTTTCCCCAAAACCGCACGTGCTTCGTTCCAATCGGACTCGCTCATTTTGGTAAAAAAGAAGGGATTTAAAAATTCCGAACTAAAGAGCTCTTCCTCATCCCAGTGAATCGGTTGTTTGGATCGGTGTACCTCTTCATGAAACTCGATTCCGAGTTTTTTTTGAAGCCGGACTAATTCACGGTGTGCCGGCAGGGCATAGTCGCGCAGCCATTGCGCCCGATTCAACGATTTAAATCCTTTTTGATGACCCTCGTACAACCGGAGGATAGCACCGTCAAGGTAAGCTGCAAGTTGATCGCTCCCTGGATACGGTTTTAGGTATTGAGCCAATCGCTCTAGCGCTAAGGCCGATTCGTAGAGTGCGTCTTCACGCACAGGTGTGTCAAAACCGGTAATACCGAGACTGATTATACGAATAAGCTCCAACTTACTTGCCTCAAAAAGATGATGATTTGTCCATTTTGCAGCTAAAAGACGGTCGACATAGGCCGTAGCGTCGAGCGAAAGTTGTTCAGCAAGTTCAAGGCAAACGGCTTCATCCGGGGTATCCGCGTACAGCGCCTCCTCAAGGGTTTGAAGCCCTTTGGGGTCAAGGACCGAAATGGACGGTACGCCATGCTGAAGCTTGGGCAGCGGCGCCCCATTAAGATACGTACCCGTAAATTCTGGATCTAGGTACCATGCAAACGCTTCTATACGTTTAAACGCAAATTTGACCCGCTCGAACGCACTGTGTACGTCTGAATGCGCCATTTGACGTACCGACCACGGTAAGGCACGGGCCGCGTTCCGAAATTCCTCAGCGTCAGCACGAAGGAGTTCAACACTTCGGTCAATGGGCTCCTCTACTCTGCTGCTTGTCAGGCCGTACACGACCGCAAAGACAAGAATTATTGCGAATAATCGGAATACGTTGCTTTTCATAATCGGTTAAAAAAGAGAAAGGGCTGTGCCAAGGCACAGCCCTTAAAAAATTGACAATCTGCTATTGAATAATCAAGCGCTGTACATCACCCTTGGCATTTTGCACAAAGTACATGGCCGGAGCTAAGTGGCTCACGTCGATTTTTTCGACGTTGCGGTAAACCTCGAGGCGGCGACCGTTCACATCGTAGATCGCTACATCGCTCAACTCGTTGAAATTCAACGTACGGCTTGCCGGATTGGGGTAGATTTGGAAGCCTTCACCCTCAAACTTGGGCTCTTCAGCCATTCCAACAGTAGACTTGCTGAAGCCGATGATTGCAAAGGTCAACGAGTTATTGTAGGGGAACGGATTCGACGTTGACGGGTGCTGAGAGTTGACCAAAAGAATATCGTTGGTGATTTGTACCGCACCTGTAATTTCAGCTCCCTTGGGAACAGCTGTGATTTTCATCAACTTGCTAAGTGCTGGGTTCGGATCGCTCATGTCGTACAAAAACAATTCGCACAAGCGGTTCGTTTCGCCCGTCGGGACGCGTCCGTACGAAGAACCGTTGAGGTCTTCTTGAATGACCATGTACACACGACCGTTTACCGTCATAAATGAAAGTCCGTCAGGGTTAGCCAAGTGGGTATTCGGATAGGTCGAAGCCGGGGCATTGCCTGTAAGCATGTACGGACCACCTTCTAAGAACGAAGAAACACTATCTGTGGCCGGATCGTACTCAACAACACGTCCGTAGTAGTCGCGGAACTTGCTGTGGAAATCCGAAGAATCCGGGTGCGTTCCGTAGTAGTTTACTGCGTTGCTCGTCGTAATAGAGCTGAACGTAGCACCTCGAGTTTGGCCGGCTTTCAGCGTGTTGCCCGGTACGTCGTTGCCCGTGCACGTGAAGTATACCTTACCCGTTTGGGGGTTGATCGCGACCCATTCAATGCGCGTAAACATGGTTGCGCCAACGTTTTCAGCTTGCGTATTCACGCTCAGCGCATGGACCATGCTTGAGTTTGAAAGTTGGATCCACTTTGAGCCGGTCGCATTCTCTTTGTACACGTACAGGTTCCCTGAAGTAAAGTCTCCCGGCGTAGTAGCCACAAACTTGGTAAAGTATCCCGGAGTGTCGTCTTGACCGAGGTAAACCGTTTTGTTGTCCGCGGCGATGGCACCACCTTCAAACGGCTGGCGTCCCCAGTTGTATTGCTTGCGAATAGCTTGTGCATTGATCGGGTCAATTTCAACCATCCAGTTCAAGTTTTGGTGGCGCTTGATGGTTTGTCCGTTAGCCCACGAAATACCGGTATTGGTACCAATCGTGAAGTCCGAAGTGTCGGTAAATCCGGCTCCCCCCGCAAAGATGGCCGCATTATTTCCCTGCCACCACTCTTCAGCGGTCCAAATACGGCCGTCTGGGCTGATGATTCCTCCGCAGTTCATTCCGGTATTGCCGGTTCCGTCAAATTTGACATTCATGAACTTTCCACTGCGTCCGTCTGCTAGTGTTTGCTTAACTACTTGAATTGAGTCACCTACCTGCTTGATTTTAAATGCAGTCATGCCACCTCCATCACCAATGGCGGGGTTTGCTTGAATCATCTCGTGGTTTACCGTTACCCATCCCAAATCTGATGAGTTGTTGTCTGGAGTAAATCCAATAAAGTCGTTCCATTGCTTGGCTACTACCGAGTCGTTAGTGCCTACTTGGACGAAATCGTGTCCACCCACAAAAATGGGCTGAATACGAAGCGGATGCTTCGGCATCACTACCGTGGCCGGTGACCAGTTAGTGATATTAATAGTCGGATCGAAGGCAATTTGAGCTTGAGCACCGAAGCCAAGGATTACCGCACCGATCGCAGAGTAAAATTTATTCATAGTGCTGATTTTGTGTGTTTTAAGTTGTGAATAATCCACGACTTAAAGCACCTAATCCAATTTTAGGCGAACATAAACTCCGGATTATTGCTCCGTGAGTTTTGTTACTATTTGGTTAGCGGAATCGAGCTCTGCGCTCACGACGTACACTAAAGGCAAGAAACATCGCCGACCATAAGGTCCCCAAGGGCAAGAGCCACAATACCACGGTGATGACTTGGATCCATACTGGGAGGTGGCGCATTCTTTGTACCACCTTCATGGACCCTATTCTTCGAATAAAAGGTGAATCAGCCGCCATGGTACGGCAAAGAATACCCGCACACGTAACTTGGACGGTACGCGAACATTAAAATTTAGAACCAATCCATCAGGACGGATTTTCGAAAATCAACCTCGACGGCCTTCGTGCGCTCTTCATTAAGTTCCCTTCACGGTACTTCATCGGACGAATCTTAACCTTTCTCGCGAACTGATCTAACATTTAGTACAAAACTTCGCAACATGCGTACTTCCCCATTGACCTTAATTGCTGCTTTAAGTCTGACACTAAGTAGCTACGCCCAAGAGCAAACACTGGCCGTCGGCAACGGCAACCAGCTTAAAATCGCCTTCGGTAGTTGCGGCTACCAGGATCATCCTCAGCCGGCACTTAAGCTCGCTGCAGAGCAAAGGCCAGATCTCTTTATCTATTTAGGAGACAACATCTACGGGGACACCGACGACATGAAGGTTCTCCGTGCCAAGTATGCCAAGTTGGCGGCCAATCCCAACTTTCAAGAACTTAAGGCAACGGCCCCAATAATTGCGACCTGGGATGACCACGATTTTGGCCGAAACGACGCAGGACGGCACTACCCGTTCAAAGTCGAGTCTAAAGACATCTTACTCGACTTCTTTGGCGAACCAGCCAAAACTCTGCGCCGCCAGCGCCCTGGTATTTACACCTCGTACACCGTGCAGCAAGCAGGTAAAACACTTCAAATCATTGTCTTGGACACCCGTACATTTCGCGACAACCTCAAAAAATACGGTGGCGAGGTCAAGCGCCAGGGTCGGTACTTCTATGAACTGGACTACGCAGCCTACACCGCGGAACAAACGGACTCAACCCTTCTTGGCGCAGCCCAATGGGCATGGCTCGAAGAGCAGCTTCGCCAACCTGCCGACCTGCGACTGATCGCCTCGTCTACCCAATTTGGAATCGAATTCAATGGCTATGAGGCCTGGGCAAACTTCCCGCACGAGCGCGAGCGAATGCTCGACCTTATTCGCCGCACTCGCGCCGAAGGTGTTTTCTTCATTTCGGGTGACGTACACTATGCGGAACTTTCCCGTTTCGACGCTCCCGGCCTTTACCCCATTTATGATCTTACCTCAAGCGGTCTTTCGAGCACGTGGCACTTTGCGACTCCCAATGCCTACCGTCTTGAAGGTCCCATCATGGAAAACCACTACGGAATCATCAATATCGATTGGTCCGACGTTGACCCCTCGTTAATTCTTGAAATCTGGGACGTGCGCGGAACCCGCAGGATTCAACGGGTGCTTCGGGCATCGGAACTTAAATTCTAGCCAATAGGAGTTTCTCGCCACATGTTCGACCTTCTCTCTAGAATGTCTACTAGGTAACCAAACCCAGGCCCAAAAGCCTGGGTTTTTTCATTGGTAGCCGAGCCAAGCTCGCTTGAGCGAGAGATTCCAATGAAAAAACCGCGACGAAGTCGCGGGTTTGGTTTCCTAGTAAGCACCCACAAAGCGGGCCGCCGCGCGC
>JACCDP010562493.1_pt1 | contig 13296 bp, 14 predicted proteins | sample 7445841 | NCBI WGS metagenome assembly JACCDP01 (sample SAMN15323441, study PRJNA562643) | freshwater metagenome | isolation source: river surface water | place: USA:Blue River Watershed | collected 2017-08-17
CAAATGGGGGCTGTCCAGTTTGGAACTAAACGGGGAACATTTTTACAAACGATGGGCTCACGAAAAACGGTTCCATCCAAAATATTACGAATGGTTCCATTGGGAGATTTCCACATTTGTTTAAGGTTAAATTCCTTCACCCTGGCTTCATCAGGAGTAATAGTAGCACATTTAATACCTACATTGTATTTTTTAATAGCCTCTGCCGAATCTATGGTAACCTGATCTGCGGTTGCATCGCGGTGTTCAATGCCCAAATCAAAATACTTAATATCCACATCAATGTACGGAAGTATTAATTTGTCTTTAATAAATTTCCATATAATTCGGGTCATTTCATCCCCATCTAATTCTACCACCGGGTTGGCTACTTTAATTTTCTTCATATTAGGATTGTTTAATTATTGTTTCAATACAAAGTTTAAATATCGGATTTATCCTTAAAATTAGTAAGCTTAAACCTTAAAAAATTAAAAATCTTTAAAAATTACCTTATTTATGCAGCTAAAAGTGCAGAAATGAATGATATGTTGCGGTGTAAAACGACCCCGTATCGAGAGAATCCCAACCACCGAAGGTACATCGGAAGGCAGATGAGGACCTTCTGTAAAGTGCAATAAGGATTCAGGGCTTTTCCGGGATTTGATGCCTGCGATTCAATTTAAAAATTATTACTTTTGTGCGAAAAAACATGACATTTCATAAAGAAGGCTATCCTACCCTTATTCTCACGTTACTTTTTAGTACCATTATTATTACCATAGCTAAGTATTTTTTTCCTGAATACGCTATAGCCCTTTGGTTTGCTTATATTTTAAGCGGATTTTTATTAATTGTGGTGCTGCAGTTTTTCAGAAGCCCTAAAAGAACCTATACACTGGGCGAGCACCAAATCATTGCTCCGGCAGACGGAAAGGTAGTGGTGGTGGAAGAAACAGAAGAAGCAGAATATTTTAAGGGTAAACGCCTCCAGATCTCCATATTTATGTCGCCCATTAACGTACACAGCAACCGTTTCCCCATATCGGGTGTGGTGAAGTTTGCCAAATACCACCCCGGTAAGTTTTTAGCTGCCTGGGAACCCAAATCTTCTACCGAAAACGAAAGAACCACAGTAGTTGTAGCCCACAACAATGGTAAGGAAGTGCTGTTCAGGCAAATTGCCGGGGCACTGGCCCGCAGAATTGTGATGTATTGTAAGGAAGGCGATAAGGCTAACCAATGTGAGGAATTTGGATTTATTAAATTCGGCTCCCGGGTAGATGTATTTTTACCCTTAGATGTAAAAGTAAAAGTTAAAATCGGGGAGACAGTTAAGGGCACTCAAACAATTATTGCAGAATTTTAACATTTTATATGAATTGAAGTGTTTTATATGTGACAGATTATTGTATATTTGATATTCCAATAACGTAATAAAACCATGAAAAAATTATTTTTAATCTTTGCACTTACCGGAATGGTTAGTGCTGTATCAGCTGCTACTGTTACTTCTTTAACTGGCCCAACTATCGTTCGCCTTGTTGGAGATGATAAAAAGGGAGATGACAAAGGAAAGAAAAAAGAATGTGCTAGTGAGGCTAAATCCTGTAAAAAAGGTGAGAAATCCTGCTGTAAAAAAGCAGATAAGGAGAAAGAGAAAAAAGGAGAAGAAAAACATTAGTCCTAACTTATTAAGAGAGCCGCTTTTCAGCGGCTCTCTTGTTTTTAGTAACGGATATGGATTAAACTCCTGGCACAAGCTCTCCCCTGCTTTAGCATTGTTTTGCAGCTGTTGGTCATCATCCTTCGATTTCAACCGGCCAATCAAAGTATTTTTTTTAACTCAATCAGCGCATCAATTTCCTGTTTAATGGCTGTTGCATGTTTGTTTTTTACCGGATTAAAATAAATAGCATGCATTCCTGCCTCCTGGGCTCCTATCACATCGGCTTCCAGGTCATCACCAATCATTAAGCATTCATGAGGACTTGCTCCTGCTTTTTTCTGAGCTTCTTTAAATAAACGAATGTCTGGCTTATTGCAACCAAAATCTTCTGAAATAATAATTTCTTTAAAATATTTATCCAGCCCGCAATTGGCTAACTTAAATAATTGCACTTCCTTAAACCCATTGGTAATAATGTGAAGCGTGTACTTCGGCTTTAAGTATTCCAACACTTCAATGCTATCCAATATCAGGTGGGTTTGTTGGGGTGAACGGGCAATGTATTCCCGCTCTAATAGTTGAGCCAGTGTGGAATTTTCCATACCAAATACCAACATACTCTCATAAAACCTCCTTGAACGTAGTTCTTCCTTAGTCACCTGCAACTTCCGGTAGGCCGACCACAGGGTATCATTCACCTCCCTGAATACCTGAATAAATTTTTCGGCATTGGTATTACAGGTACTTAAAACAGCGTGCTCTTCCAGCAACTGCGTAATCACTAATTCCGAATTTTTGTCAAAATCCCAGAGTGTTCGGTCTAAATCAAAAAAAACATGCTCAATCATTTCTTTAATTAAATATGGAAAAAATAAAATTACTGATGGGGTAATACAGGAAATATAAAACCGCAGCCCAAAATGTTACGGATATGCTCATCCAGGTAATGACTTTGGGCCTGTCGTTAAAAAAACGGATACACAAAAAAACGCCCAATGGCACCGAAAGTAAAGGAGGGGCTATAAAAGCAATACCAACCAAACCAAAGGTTTTCTTAATTTTTATAATTAGTCTGTTTCCCCAACTAAATTTCCGGTTTTTACGGTTTGGAAAATTTCGCTGAACAAATTTCTGATACATCTTTAAAATTCCTTCAATAAGAAAAGAAAAGGTAATAGTACCAAATATACCAGCCAGTGAACAAACAATAAATGCTTCCCAAAATCCAAATCCCAACTCAACAGCAGCCGGAATACCCACCACAGGTTTAAGTGCAGAAGAAATAAAAACGGTAAGTATTTTACTCCATGATAATGACATTTTTTATACTTTTTCCCCATAGGCTAAATCGCCTGCATCTCCCAGCCCCGGAACAATATAAGCCTGGGCTGTTAATTCCTCATCTACTGCACCGGTCCAAATAGTAAACTTACCGGGGGGTAAATGTTTGTTTAAATACTTCAAGCCATCTTTACTGCTGATAACAGAAACAATGTGTGTATGCAGCGGTTGCCCTTTATTTAAAAGTGCTTTGTATGCCAGTAACATGGAAGAGCCGGTGGCCACCATCACATCAGAAAGTAAGAGTACTTTATCCGTTAAATCCGGACAGGAAAGGTATTCAATCTGTACTTCAAAAGAATTTCCTTTTTCATGTTTTCTGTAGGCCGAAACAAAGGCATTCTGTGCCTTATCAAACAAATGCAGTATGCCATTGTGAAGCGGAAGTCCTGCCCTTAAAATACTGGCAATTACAGGCTGCTGTTCCAGCTCACGGGTTGTAGCCTCTCCAAGAGGAGTGGTAGTTATGGTAGATTTATAACTTAGGGTTTTACTGATTTCATAAGCCATTATCTCGCCCAGTCGTTCAATGTTTTTCCTGAACCGGAGTCTGTCTTCCTGAATGCGTGAATCCCTTATCTCTGTAATAAACTGATTAAAAATACTGTTTTGATTACTTAATACCTGAATCATAAAAAACTAATAGTTCTTCTGAAGGTACTAAAAAAAGCAGAATAATAAAAGAAATAAGAAAGTCTGCCAGTGTTATGCTTTCATTAATTGTTCAAGTTGCTTACTGAGGTCTTGTACCTGTTGTTGCAGCGCCAGTATTTCCCTTTCCAAAAAAAGTATCAGTTTATTTTGAGTTAGGGTATGGTTTTCCAGGTTTTGATTTTCCTTTCTCAGGCGTTCTATTTCCTGATCCTTTTCAGCAACAAAGTTTTTACCATAATAGGCCATCTCATCATTAGCTGTTGAACCTGTTATTTCCAACACTTTATAAATACGTTCTTTGGTATCCTCCTTAACTTTACCGGTAATTTCTATTTGAGAATAGCTCGCTCTGGAAATTAAAGCCATTTCAGCCACTTTCGCCTGGGAAAGGTCTTTCATTTTGCGGGCATGACGTATTATTTTTCCAATATCCATAACGGCTCGCAAATTGATAATTATTTGAATATCATAATGATAATAATACCATCAGAATGATAATTGTGATTATCAACGCCCTAAAATAGAAATACCTCAATTGAATGAACCAAGTTTATGAGAGAGAGCTGGTACAGGTGAAGTTAGCGTTTTTTCGCTTGTTTCGCTTTCAATTCGGCGATAAATTCTTTCTGAGTAGCCACCAATTCCTTTAGCATAGCAATTTCATCTGTTAAACGGTCAATTTCCGCTTTAAGTGCCTGAATAGAGTTGTTTTTAGGCAGGTTAATGCTTTCATTGCCTTCATTCTCTAGGTCTTCAATGGATAAATCCAGCACCTGACAGATTTTTTTAAGCGTATGGATGTTTACCTTACCGGTTTGTTCAATGTGTGAAACCAACGGGCGGGTTTTATTTATCTTTTCTGCCAATTGCTCCTGGGATAGTCGCTTTGCCGTTCTGGCTACCCTTATTTTTAAACCCAGGTTTTTCATGAATGATAAATACTTGCTTATAAAATTTGCCTGCAAGTTGATTATATATACATTTACAATGCGATAATTTAATTGTCATAATGATAATTAAGTGCTTAACTATAAACCACTTGAATTTCCCTGGAAAAAGAAAAGTATTACTGCTACTATCTACAATACAACTCGTATCCTACGATAAAGGTGATTAACAAGAGCTTGTTAATAATCAGTAGGTAAAGCTCGTCAATCATTTTATTGAACAAGTATATTTGCAGGTGAAATATTCATGAAAAGACATTTTTTTATAGCTATATTATTTTGTCTGGGCACTATACGGGCTTTAACTGCCAGCTTACCCCACAAGATGATTACAGCCGATGAATACTTAGTCCGTTACAAGGAAGAAGCCGTTGCTGAAATGCTTAAACATGGTATTCCGGCCAGTATTACACTGGCTCAGGCTATGCTGGAAAGCTCTTATGGCAATAGTCCGCTTGCCCAATATGCCAATAATCACTTCGGTATCAAATGCCATGAAAACTGGGCAGGATCAACCTATAGTTATGATGATGATGAAAAAAACGAATGCTTCAGAAGTTATTCCAATCCTACAGAATCTTTTCACGATCACTCCCTGTTTCTTAAAAACCGCCCACGCTATTCTTTCCTGTTTAATTATTCCAAAACAGATTATAAATCCTGGGCCAAAGGACTAAAGGAAGCCGGATACGCTACTAATCCTAAATACGCCAGTCTACTCATTGAACTCATTGAAAGGTTTCAGCTTTTTCAATTAGATTCTTTGGATAAGATGGAATTAATACCTCCTCCCGTTCCTTCTTTAGCTTTATTAAAAGAAAAAGAGAAAACTTCACTGAAAACAGATTCATTAGACATTAAAACACACTTTGGCTTACATGAAATTTATGATAAGATAGTCATCCACTTCACACAACATAATTTATTTCATTTGAATCACCATGAGTCTGCACCAACTTTAACCACAGAAAAACCAATTGTTAGTGAAATAGAATTACAGCAATTAGCTGTTGCGAAAAAAACACTGCACATTGTGGGTGAAGGGGAAACAGTAAAATCCATTGCCCGGAATTATGGCATCAAAGCCAGAGATCTATATCAGTTAAACTCCCTGAAAAGAGATCAGCGATTGATACCCGGAGAAATACTTATAATTTTCCTCGCTACTCCACCTAACATAACTGCGAATTAGTGTTCCTGAACAAAATTAAGTAGTTTCGCTTTAATTATTTTTTCACTTGAGCAAGTTTAATACAGCCTACCGTTATTTAAAATACTTTGTACACTCCAAAAATAAACACGGAGTTCATTCTCCCTTTGTTTATCAATTGCTCACGGAAGTATTATTGGATCATTATCCTTTCTATGCCTACCAGGAACTCTCGGAACTAAGGAAGAAACTATTAGCTTCAAAAGAAACTATTACCATCAGTGATTTTGGAGCCGGCTCCAAAGTTTTTAAAAGCAACATTCGTAAAGTAGGCGATATCGTTAAGCATGGTATTAGCACAGAGAAGCAGGCCAAGTTGCTTTTTAGGTTGGTGAATTATTTTAATCCAGGTACCATCTTAGAGTTGGGTACCTCTGTTGGATTAACCACCCTCTATCTTTCAAGGGCTAGCAATACTAGTAAAATTTATACCGTAGAAGGTTGCCCCAATATTGCCTCTTTTGCCAACAAACTTTTTAAGGAGCAGCGTGCTACAAACATTCAATTAATTAACGGAAATTTTGACGAGGTGCTTCAACATTTACCAGAAGAACTACAAGGAATAGATTTTTTATACATAGACGGTAATCATCGCAAACAAAGTACCATTAACTACTTTGAGCAGTTGCTCCCCCGCCTGCATCCCAACAGCATCATTATTTTTGATGATATACACTGGAATAAAGACATGGAACAAGCCTGGAATTACCTCCGGGCTCTGCCCTATATTCGTTTAAGCATTGATTTGTTTTTTGTGGGACTGGTGTTTTTAAGAACAGAACAAAAGGAAAAGGAACATTTTGTATTACGTTATTAAATCCATATCACAGGTGTGAAACTCTTGCCCTGCAACCATCTTACGCATCTTCGGTGGTAAGACTAATTTCACTTAAACGGAAAGCCTCAGCTAGCGCGGACGTCCTCGTCCGTGCAAAACTCAGTTCCGCAGGATTTGCAATCCTGCGGAACTATTACATTTTAATAGTATATAATTCGTATATCGCCCTACTATACATACTTTCAGATACACTTACCCATAAACAATAAATCCGGAGCCTCCAGCATGGAAACCCCGGACTTACAGGTGGGGGAGTTTTTTATTTCACTACTTTTAGGGTATTGATCAGGTTCTTCTCTTCAGCATAAACTTTAATATAATATAGTCCACGACTAAGGTCTCCGGCATTAATCTCCAATTGATTTTGCCCAACATTGGAATATTTATTTTCTGTATAAACTACTTTACCCATTACATCATACACTTCTACACTAATATTACGTGAAGAAAGGGCAGCGTACTGAATGGTTATTTTATCTGTAAACGGGTTAGGGAATATATTAAAGGAATGTTCATTTTGGATTTTATTTATGCTTGCGGTATTTCCGACAACTTTCAGATATTTCATATTTCCACCAACAGCCATTTTATGTACGGAAGAGGTGTCGCAATGTTTGCTGGTACAACCTGCACCATCTTTTATTGTTAAACATACATCATAATGCCCTGGATTAGCATAAGTATGAGAAGGAAATTCCAGTGTAGAGGTAGTACCATCCCCAAATTCCCATAAATAGGTAATGGTTGGTTTTCCAAAAGAGTTATTAATTACATACCAGGTTTGTGAACTTTGACTTACGGTATCAGCATTAAACATGGTAAATTGTGCTTTACAGGCAGGTGCTATAACACCGGTTACAGTTACAGTTTTCATAACCGAATCTTTACAGTAAATGGAATTAGCAGGATTTAGAGAATCGTTAAAAATATACAGCGTAACGAGTTTTACACTATAAGTACCATTAGCCAAAAACTGGTGATTGTAGTTTGAGCCATAACCACCTTGATAACTCCCTGCGCCTGAAATCAACCACGTGTAATTTGTTCCCGCATAATGGCCACTGGTGTTGGCTACAAAATTAAACTTCCCTGTAGCATTGTTCGTGTAAGTAAAAGAAGCCGTGCAATTAGCAGCAACAATTTTTCCTGTCAGCAACATCAATAGTAAAGCTGAAAACAGGTAACTCAATTTGTAATTAGTAAACTTTTTCATTTTAATTTTGGTTTTAAGATTATGTGTCAAAACTAACTCAGCTTAAGTGTTTAGCATAACTCAATAATTTAGGGTATTACCCCTTCAAACGGATAATAAAACCATTGTCAAAATTTTAAAGAGTTATTCAATACATCATTTTTGTTATTCGTTCCGCTTATTTTGTTTTTCACTCTTTTTATAACTATCCAAAACATACAATAGACTTTTTATTCTTACTTGTTTAGCCAAAAATTTTCTCGATTAGTAGTAATAAATTCAGGTTTAATTAAAGCCATGTCAGGCGGTATCAGAGGGAGATAAGGACTGATGCAGCTCATTTATTTCCTGTTCACTTAATGTCCGGAACGCTCCTGGTGGCAGAGCACCCAAACTTACTCCGCTTATTCTTATTCTTCTTAAACAATTCACTTCATAATCAAACACTGCACAAATCCTGCGTATCTGGCGGTTCATTCCTTCGGTTAGTGTAATAAAGAAACTTTGATCCCCTGCCCTTTTAATTACTGCGGGCTTAGTTTTCCTTCCATTTAAGAAAAAACCCTGCTCTACCTTTTCAATAAAGTTTTGTGTAAGTGGTGAATTAATTTCCACGTAATATTCCTTCTCATGTTGAAACTCAGGAACCATCAGCTTATTGGCCAGTTTACCATCATTGGTCATTAATAACAAGCCTTCTGATTCTTTATCTAAGCGCCCCACCGGAAAAACATAATCAGGGAAACGAAATATGCTTCGCAGGTTATTGGAAATGTCGGGATTTAACGTGGTTTCAATTCCCCGCGGTTTATGAAGCGCAATGTAGTGAAAGGTTTTTGCAGGCTGCAGAATAGTATCTTCCAGTTTTATTTCATCTGTTTCTCCAACAATAATATTTTCAGTTATTATTATTCCATTACAGCTTAGTTTATTTCCGCTAATCAATTGTTTGGCTTCCTGGTTGGAGATACCCAGGTTTTGAACCAGAAAATATTGCAGTCGGTTTCTGAATTGCATGATTACACCAACGAAAAAAAAACCGCCCAAGTGCTGAGCGGTTTTCTTATTCTATACTTTGGCCTGGTTTTCTTCAGGTTTAGGTAGTAACACTTTTCTGGATAATTTATATTTTCCGGTTTTCTGATCAGAGCCTAAAAACTTCACTTGAATCATGTCTCCTTCTTTTAATACTCCTTCCAATGAATCAAGGCGTCTCCAGTCTACTTCAGAGATGTGCAGTAAGCCATCTTTACCCGGTAAAAACTCAACAAAGGCGCCATAAGGCATAATTGTTTTTACTTTGGCTTCATAGACTTCACCCACTTCAGGTACAGCAACTATTCCTTTAATGCGTTTTAAACCTGCTTTTGCATTTTCATCGTTATCTGCAAAAATTTCCACCACTCCTTTATTACCCACTTCTTCAATGGTAATAGTAGTTCCGGTCGTTTTTTGAATTTCCTGAATAATTTTTCCGCCTGGCCCGATAACTGCTCCAATAAATTCACTCGGGATCTCAATTTTAATCAGACGTGGTGCGTGTGGTTTATAATCTGTTCTCGGTTCCTGAATGGTTTTAAGCATTTCCGTCATAATGTGCAAACGCCCTTGTTTAGCTTGTTCCAGGGCTTTTGACATGACTTCAAAGGGTAATCCATTTACCTTTAAATCCATTTGCACGGCTGTAATTCCATCCTTAGTTCCGCAAACTTTAAAATCCATATCTCCTAAATGATCCTCATCTCCCAGTATATCACTTAAAATAGCGTAGTTTCCTTTGTCATCTGTAATTAATCCCATTGCAATACCTGCAACTGGTTTGGCAATCTGTACTCCGGCATCCATCAGGGCTAAGGTTCCGGCACACACTGTGGCCATAGAAGAAGAACCGTTACTTTCTAGTATGTCAGAAACAACACGCACTGTATACGGGCAGTCTGCAGGAACTACTCTTTTCAAGGCTCTGAGGGCGAGGTTACCATGACCTACTTCACGGCGTCCGGGTCCACGGCTTGGTTTTACTTCACCGGTAGAGAAAGATGGGAAGTTATAGTGGAGCAGGAATTTGTTCTCTCCCTGAATAAAGGCACCATCAATTAATTGCTGATCAAGTTTGGTACCCAGGGTAACAGTAGTGAGGGATTGGGTTTCTCCCCTTGTAAAAATGGCAGAGCCATGTGCAGCAGGTAAATAAGCTACTTCGCTCCAGATCGGGCGTATATCAGTAGTTTTACGGCCATCTAAACGTATTTTTTCATCCAGAGCCACACGTCGTACCGCATGGTATTCTACCTCGTGATAGTATTTATTAATCAAGGCTTCTTTTGCTTCCAGTTCTTCCGGAGTAAAAGTGGCCTTGTATTCTTGAAGTATGGCTTTAAAGGCTTCTTTTCTTTCATTTTTGTTAGCGTTACCAGACTTAGCCACATTATATACTTTTTGGTAGGTAGCTGCTTTTACTTTTTCTTTTAATTCAGCATCATTTACCTCATGGCAATATTCCCTTTTGGTTTTAATGCCTGCTTTAGCTGCAAACTCTTTTATGGCTTTAATTTGTACACGAATGGCTTCGTGAGCAAATTGTATCGCCTCCAGCATCTCTGCTTCACTGATTTCACTCATTTCACCTTCCACCATCACAATGTCGTGTTCAGATGCAGCAATAATCATATCAATGGTAGAAGTTTCCAGCTGCTCTATATCGGGGTTAATACATAATTTACCGTTGATTTTTCCTACCCTTACCTCAGAAATTGGTCCGTTAAAGGGAATATCAGAAAGTGTAACCGCTGCAGACGCCGCTAATCCTACCAGGGCATCGGGCATTGTTTTTTTATCGGAGGATATTAAGGAGATGAGTATTTGAGTGTCGGCGTGATAATCTTCTGGAAACAGAGGGCGCATGGCGCGGTCAACAATACGGCTAATGAGTATTTCATAATCGGATAAACGTGCTTCACGTTTCAAAAATCCACCAGGGAAACGCCCTGTTGATGCGTATTTTTCCTGATAATCAACCGTAAGCGGTAAGAAGTCTACTCCTTCTTTGGCATCTTTGTTACTTACTACTGTAGCTAATAACATGGTATCACCCATTTTAACAACAACCGATCCATCCGCTTGTTTAGCAAGTTTTCCGGTTTCAAGTGTAATTGTACGACCATCTCCAAGTTCGAAGCTGTGTGTAATTCCTATTTGTGACATAATTTTAAATTTATGATACTGCCCTTTGCAGCATCGGGTTTATATATTTTATTTTATTTCCTATTTCAAACTTTCAATAAACTATCTGTTTTTTTTATCCAACTTATTCAAGTTTACAAGTACCGGTTTATTTCATTTTCCAAGCTTAGTTTTGAATGGAATTTGATCTTAGGGCTCCAATTTTTTCACGGAATTTCTGCTTTGGTTGAGTTTCCGGGAGGTTATCTTATTTTTTAGAGCTAAGTTCAAGTAAAGAACGATGGATTGAACTCTTCCCTGCCAAGAATACTTTACTTTTGAAGTATTTGCAAGTGGATAAGGGTAAATTAGGGGGTGGTTTTTATAAAACACCTGACCTTAACCATTCGTTAAAAAGCGAAAGGCATTCCGTCAATCGAAATGCCCTTCGCAATTTTTTCTTGTTCCATTATTTACGGATATCAAGGCTTTTTATAATTGCACGATACCTTTGAATATCGGTAGCTTTCAGGTAATCTAACAAAGCACGTCTTTTACCTACCAGGTTAATCAATGCTCTTTGGGTATTAAAATCCTTTTTATTTATTTGTAAATGCTTGGTTAAGTGATCGATACGATGTGAGAATAAAGCTACTTGAGCTTCGCTACTTCCGGTATTTTTCTCTGTTCCACCGTGTTTTTTAAAAATATCTTTTTTTATTTGCGTAGTTAAGTACATTTTACTTCTTTTTTCAGTTTTTTTAAATAGGAATGCAAATATATGGTTTATTTTTTCTTCTGCAAAAATTCTTTTTAATTTTTAAATAACCTCAGCATGTGGGAAACTTTATCCTTTAGCTCTGTACGCGCTACAATTTTGTCTAAGAAGCCATGCTCCAGCACAAATTCGGCTGTTTGAAAACCCTTAGGCAGATCTTTACCAATGGTTTCCTTCACAACTCTGGGGCCGGCAAAACCAATGAGTGCTCCCGGTTCAGCAATATTGAGGTCGCCCAGCATAGCGTAAGAGGCAGTAACACCACCGGTTGTAGGATCTGTTAACAATGAAATATAGGGTATTTTAGCCTGGGCGAGTAATGCCAATTTAGCCGATGTTTTGGCCATTTGCATTAAGGAATAGGCCGCTTCCATCATACGGGCACCACCAGTTTTTGAAATGATTAGCAGAGGGGTCTTGGATTTTATGCAGTGATCAATAGCCCTGGAGATTTTTTCACCTACTACTGAACCCATTGAACCACCAATGAAATTAAAATCCATACAGCAAACCACTAATTTATGTTCATTCACCGTACCGTAAGCAGAGCGTAAAGCATCTTTCAGGCCTGTCTTTTTAATGCTCTCTAATAAACGGTCTGGATACTTTTTAGTGTCTTCAAATTGAAGAGGGTCGCCGGAGATAAGGTCAGCATCCAGCTCTGTAAACTGATTTTGATCAAATAAGATTTGAAAATATTCCGTTGAACCTATTCTTTCATGATAACCACAGTCTGAACATACATACATATTGTTGGCATGATCTTGTGTAGTGTGTATTTTTTTACAGGAACTACATTTATACCACAAACCCTCCGGAGTCTCTTTCTTTTCACGGGTACTTGTAGTAATTCCTTCTTTTATCCGTTTAAACCAACCCATTTTGTCAAAATAACATTATACAATAAATTGAATTTCAGTAATTTATATGTATTAGGCTAAAGTAATTGTTTTATCCAGATATACATCCTGAACTGCGTTCAAAAGTTGAATTCCTTCTTTCAGTGGTTTTTGAAATGCCTTACGACCCAATATCAAACCCTGTCCGCCTGCTCTTTTATTAATTACGGCTGTTACTACTGCTTCCGACAAGTCAGAAGCACCTTTACTTTCACCACCACTGTTGATTAAGCCAATACGGCCTAAATAACAGTTGGCTACCTGGTAACGACAAAGATCAATAGGATGTTCTGAGGAAAGCTCTGAATATACCTTTGGATGGGTTTTTCCAAAGTTAATGGCGGTATATCCACCATTTTTATCAGATAATTTTTGCTTAATAATGTCTGCCTGAATGGTTACTCCCAGGTGATTCGCCTGAGAAGATAAATCAGCAGCCGTATGATAATCAACACCATCTTTTTTGAAACCATTATTGCGGGTATAACACCATAAAATAGTGGCCATTCCTAATTCATGGGCTCTTTCGAAAGCCTGTGCCACTTCCACAATCTGGCGGGAAGACTCCGGAGAACCGAAATAAATGGTAGCACCAACAGCAACCGCTCCCATGTTCCAGGCATCTTC
>JACCDP011190786.1_pt1 | contig 13296 bp, 11 predicted proteins | sample 7445841 | NCBI WGS metagenome assembly JACCDP01 (sample SAMN15323441, study PRJNA562643) | freshwater metagenome | isolation source: river surface water | place: USA:Blue River Watershed | collected 2017-08-17
GAAGCCCTAATGGGCGACGGCAAGTACGGCGTCGACCCGGCCACCCTCGAGTCCATCGCGGCACAGGTCTACGCGGCCCAGCAGCTGGGCGTCGAGATCGGCATCGTCGTTGGCGGTGGGAACATCTTCCGCGGCATCGCCGCCAGCGCAAAGGGCATGGACCGCGCCAGCGCCGACTACATGGGCATGCTGGCCACCGTGATGAACGCGCTGGCCCTGCAGGACGCGCTCGAGAAGCTGGGCGCGATTACCCGCGTGCAGAGCGCCATCGAGATGCAGGAGCTGTGCGAGCCCTACATCCGGCGCCGCGCGGTGCGTCACCTCGAGAGGGGTCGCATCGTCATCTTCGGCGCCGGGACGGGGAACCCGTATTTCACCACCGACACGGCCGCGGCCCTGCGCGCGATGGAGATCAACGCGCAGGTCATCATGAAGGCGACCAAGGTGGACGGCGTCTACTCGGCCGACCCGAAGAAGGACGCGAGCGCGGTGAAGTTCGACCAGCTCAGCTACATCGACGTGCTGCAGAAGGGCCTGCAGGTGATGGACTCCACGGCCATCTCGCTCTGCATGGACCACCAGCTGCCCATTCTGGTCTTCGACATGACCGACCCCTCCAACATCGTGCGCGCGGTGCGCGGCGACCGCATCGGGACCATCGTCTCCGGCGGCGACGCGCCGGCAGCCCGCTGACCCGAAAGGACGAAGAGATGAGCATTGCAGACGACGTGACGAGCGACCTGAAGGCCCGCATCGACAGGACGCTGGAAGACCTGAAGCGCGACCTGTCGAAGGTGCGCACCGGCCGCGCGAACCCGGCGATTCTCGAGGGTGTCCGGGTCGACTACTACGGCACCCCCACCCCGCTCAACGGCGTCGCCAACATCAACGTCGTCGACGCGCGGCTCATCGTGGTGAAGCCCTGGGACCGCACCTCGATCCCGGCCATCGAGAAGGCGATCCACCACGCGGAGATCGGCATCAACCCGACGAACGACGGCGAGGTCGTCCGCATCGTCTTCCCGCCCCTCACCGAAGAGCGCCGCAAGGAGCTGGGCAAGGTCGTGAAGACCAAGGGCGAGGAGCACAAGGTCGCCATCCGCAACGAGCGCCGCGACGCGAAAGAGATGCTCGACAACGCCGTCGAGGAGGGCGAGCTGCCCGAGGACGACGGCAAGCGCGCACAGGAAAAGGTGCAGGCGCTGGTCGACGCCGGCGTGAAGAGCGTCGACGAGATCGTCGCGAAGAAGACCGCCGATCTGATGCAGGTCTGATCGCGCGAGCCATCGCTCCAAGGCCCCTCGTCGTCACCGGCGAGGGGTTCTTCGTTTCTCCCTGCAGCGTCGCGGGGCGTGGGGCATCCTTCGTGCCATGGCGAATTGGTCACGTCCCATCACTATCGGCGGTCAGCAGGGCTGGTGGCACGACGAAGGCTGGGGCGGGCTCACCGTCCACACCTTCGACGCGCTCCGCGCTGGTCCGGAGGCGCGGCCGCGCAAGGCGCACATCATCCTTCCGAAAGACTACTCGAGTAATAGAACATATCCGGTCATCTACATGAACGACGGCCAGACGGCGATGTTCCCGGGCGGTCCCGGCGGCAAGTCTTGGCGTGTGGGCGAGACGCTGGCGACCCTTCAGGCGCTGGAGCGAACGGAGCCGGTGATTCTTGTGGCGCTGCATCCGGTCGACCGCGGCCGCGAATACACCCACGCGCCGTGGTTTCCCGGGCACCCCTACGGCGGCCTGCCCGACTACGCGCGCGAGGTGGCGGGGCCGATTCGCACCTGGGTCGAGGCGAACTACGCGGTCGACGCGCGGCGCGAGCGGACGATGGTGCTCGGCAGCTCGCACGGAGGGCTCGCGGCCTTCTACACGGCGATGGTTGCGCCGGAGAGCTTCGGCATTTGCGCGGCGCTGTCGCCCTCGTTCTGGGTGGGTCTTGGGCGCGACGGCAGCTCGATGACGGGCAGCCTTGACGGCTCGGCGCTGATGCAGGTCGCGCGACCCGTGCTCGAAGATCCGGCGCGGCGACCGAAGCTCTGGATCGACTGGGGCGAGCGCGGGGACGGAGGCAAGCGCGGCGCCGAGGCGATGGCGCGGCTGCTGCCCTCGTGTGGCTACACGCTCGGCCGCGACCTGTTCGTCGTTTCGGATCCCGACGGCGCCCACGACGAGCTGGCGTGGGGCCGCCGGTTCCGTTCGGTGATGGAGCGGTTCTACGCCGCCGGCGAAGCCTGAGGCTCTGCGACCGCGGCCTCGATCGGTTCGAACAGCTTGGCCTCGTCACCGGGCGCGATGCCCTCCCAGTAGGCCGCGACGTGATCGAGTGCGCGCAGCGCCAGCGGCAGCACGGTGTCGAGCGTGCCGGTGTCGTTCGCGTTGAACTGAATGGCAGTGGCGTAACGGCCCTCGGCCGGGCGGCCCGGAATGCCTTCGCGCACGCGGCGGTGCGCTGCGTACTCGATCGAGACGAGCCCCGGGTAGCGCGCATCCAGCTCCTGCGCCTCGGTGATGATCGCGTAGTCGATGATCGGCTCGAGGGCGACGAGCGCGAGCCGCTTCGGGTGGAACTGGAGCGTACCCACCGGGCGCAGGCCGCGGAACAGACGGAACCGGGGCGAGCGCGGCTCGACGTGCAGATCGGCCGCCTCGAGGGCCTGCATCAGCTTGTCGAACAGCTCGGGCTGCTTCATGGCCGCGCGCGAGGCCTGCAGCGTCAGCCGGTAGTCCTCGATGCCGTAGGTGAAGTCACCCATCCGGGGCGCAGACTCGCGGATCCGCAGGAGCAGCGCCTGACGCTCCTCCTTGAGTCCGTCGATGCGCTTCGTGAAGTCGCGCAGGAGCGACACCAGCTCCAAGGCCGCGGTCTCGCGCTCGCGCCGCTCGGCCTCCTGGAGTTGCCGCTCGACCTCCTCGCGCTCACGCTCGAGCCGCTCCTTCTGCCGCCGCAATTCGTCGATGTTGATGGACATGAAAAAAACTCCCGCGCCCGTCTGCCGATGACGGGGCGCGGGAGAAACCAAGCGGTGCGGGTGGCGGTCAAGGACGTTCGGAAAAGCCCTCCAAACAAGCGCTTTTCGATTCGTCGACCGGCGCCGAAATCACTTGACGAGGACGCCTCCGCCCGAGGCGACGCCGGCGAAGAACGTCGAGCCGAGGAAGAGCGCCGACGAGCTTCCGTCGACCTGCCCCTGCGCGAGCGACGTGAGCGTCACGACGTAGCCCGCGCCCGAAGCGAACTTCGCGCCCGGGATGGTGAAGCTGTCGGCCCGCCACGCCCCGTCGTTCAGGGCCAGCGAGAGCAGCCCCATCGCGTCGGTCGGCGCGTTGGTCCAGTGGTCGGCCTTCGTTGTGGGCGAGACCTGCGCGAGGTTCACGAAGGCGATCGGGTTCTCCGCGACGATGTTCGCCCGGGTGAGGCGCAAGTCGGTGTTCTCAGGGTGGTCCTTGATAACGCGGAGGGGGGCGGCGGCGACCTCGGCGATGTCGCTCGGCTCGGGCGGCGTCACCTTCAGCTTGTACGTGTGTCCCCCATGAACGATTTGCGCGGTGTACTCGGTCTTCATCAGCTTCAGCCGCGCGTCGGTGAGGCTGTCGAGGTCGTAGGCGCCCGCGCCCTTGTCGGGGATCGGCACTTCGAGGTCGACGTTCTGCTCGGTGTCGCGGAACAGCAGCTTCACCTGCGCGCCCGCGAGACCGGTGGCGCCCGGCGTCGCTCCAGAGGCGAGACCCGCGGCTGCGGCGCTTTTCTGGATCGCCCCTAGGAACAGCTGAAAACGAACGACACCCGGCAGCGGCTGTCCGCCCGGGACGGGGTTCTGCTGCTCGGGCACCTTGACCAGCATCGCCACCGCGACGTGGTCGGACTCGAGCTGGCTGAGCAGCTGGTCGCATCCGGCGACGGAGAGGACCAGCGCGGCGGCGGCAGAAAGCGAACGCAGGAATCGGCTCATTTTCAGGCTCCTTTTGAGATCAGGTGAGGCTCGCGAGCAGGGTCGTGCGCTGCTCCTCGAGGTGCCACGGACGGACGGCATAGACGTCTTCGAACAGCGTCTCGGGCGACGGGTCGGGCTGGGCTTCGGCGATGGCGAGGGCGGCGTTGACCTCGGCGAGCAGCGCGGCGCGGGTCTCCTGCTCCTCGGCGTCGGTCCATCCGGCCTCGCGCTCCAGCACGGCACGCATGCGGTTGAGTGGATCGCGGCCGCGCCAAACTTCAACCTCGCGCTCGTCGCGGTAGCGGGACGGGTCGTCGGACGACGAGTGCGCGCCCATGCGGTAGGTCTCGGCCTCGATGAAGGTGGCGCCCTCGCCGCGGCGCGCGCGCTCGACGGCCAGCTTCGTCGCGGCGTAGACGGCCAGCGCGTCGTTGCCGTCGATCTTCACGCTGGGAATGCCGTAGCCCTTGCCCTTGATCGCGAGCGTCTCGGAGGCGGTCTGCCGGTCGGTGGGGATCGAGATCGACCAATGGTTATTCTGACAGAAGAATATGACCGGCACCTTCCAGACGCCTGCGAAGGTGAGGGCCGAGTGGAAGTCGCTGGCGCTGGTGGCGCCGTCGCCCATGTAGGCCAGCATCACGTCGGGCTTGCCCTCGAGCTTGGCGGCGTAGGCGGCGCCGACGGCGTGCGGGATCTGGGTGCCGATGCAGCTGCCCCACGAGACCTGGTTGACGCTCTTGTCGGCGTAATGCGACGGCATCTGACGGCCCTTGAGGACGTCGGTCGCGTTGCCGAACAGCTGGGAGAGGTAGGGAACGAGCGGATAGCCGCGCAGCAGCATCGCGCCGCCTTCGCGAAGGGCGGGGAAGATCCAGTCGCTCTTCTCGAGGGCGTAGGCGCTGGCGATGACGGCGGCCTCCTGGCCGGGGCAGGCGCCGTAGAAGCCGATGCGGCCCTGGCGCTGCAGCGTCATCATCCGATCGTCGACAGTGCGGATGCGCAGCATGGCTCGGTAGAGCTCGCGCAGCTGCGTCGGGGTCAGGGCGGTCGGGGCGTTGGTCATGGCGCCTCCTTTCGGAATCGGCGCCCTCTATAGCCCAAAGACGGGCGTGCCACAGCTTGCGCGATCACACGCCCGGCCGCATCTGGGGCGCTCCGGAGGCCCGTCATGACGCGCGAGACATCGCTCCCGCAGGCAGCTGCCCTCTCCCTTCTGCTCATGGCCTGCGGCGAGGAGACGGGGCTGCCCGATGCGGGCACCGTCTTCGATGCGGGCGTGCCTTCCGACGCGGGAACGCCGCTCGATGCCGGGCTCCCTGATGCGGGCGGGTTCGCGTGTGCCCCTGACTTCGCGGGCTGCACGGGTTTCGAGGACCGCACCGACAACGCCGCCGAGCGCACGGTTCGCTTCGGCGGGACGCTGGGCCTCGCCTTCGAACCGAAGTGCCTTCGCGTGCGGGCCGGAGAGCCGGTGATGATCAACGGCGACTTCACCGCGCATCCGATCGCCGCAGCGTGCGGCCCCACCCTGCCCCAGTTTTCGTCGCCTGCGGCGGGGGCGGTCACGGCGCTGTTCGAATCGCCTGGCCTCTACGGCTACTACTCGCTCACCGCCGGCGATGCGGCGGGTGGCGGCATGGCGGGCGCCATCGACGTCGTCCCGTGATCAGGCGCTTCGTGGTGGAAGACCGTAGAGCGCCCGCGCGAGCGCGTCGGCCTCCTCTGCGGGAAACGGCACGCCCTTCGCAGCTTCACGCCCGATCTCGCCCAACCGCACGGCCTCGGGCCGCGACAGCTCCGAAGGCTTCGGCAAGGGCAGCGCCTCGATGTGCGACGGAAAGACGTTGAGCCCGCCGCCCAGCTGCACCCGGTAGTAGGTCTGCACCGTCGGCGTCTGCAGCAGCGCGCAGAGTAGGTGAAGGTCGTAGGCGCGCGACGGTTCGAGCTGGTTTGGCGCAATCTTCAGGCCGTGTCGCTTGCGCTCGGCGATGGGGACCGAGGCGAGGTCGGCCTTGCGCACGACGCACGCGAGGGAGTCGTCGGTGTAGTGGCGTCCGGCGTCGACGGCCATGACGAGGCCGGCCACGCCGGTCACCTTGCGGACCACCAGCTTCTCGCTCTCGAAGAACTCGCGGCGGCTGGGGCGGTAGAGGCGCTCGACGTCGTAGAGCAGCCAGCGGTGGCTTTCACCGACGACGAACGGCTGCACGTCGTCGCCCTTGAGCATCGGCTCGGCGAGCGGGCTGGTCGGGGCGTCGAGGTGAAAGTCCCGGACCGGCGTTCCGCGCGCACCCCACGAGGCGCAGAAGTAGCGGCCCAGCGGCACGGCGCGCTCGGCGAGCACCAAGCATTCGGCGGCGAGCGGGTCTGCGAGCTCGAGACGCAGCATCACGCGAGGGGCCCGCTTGAAGACCATCTGATGCACTTCGACGGGGCGCTTCTGGCCGCGCCGCACGAGTTCGACCGAGCAGCTGTCGGTGGGCCTCCGGTTCAGGAACGAGAGCGCGATGCAGTCGACCTTTGCGCCGTCGAACGAGGTGGGGCCGAGCTCTTCGATGCGCGTCAGCTTCGTCCGCTCGATGAGCATCGAACGGGCGGATTCCGCGTTGTTTTCCGTCAGGAAGGTGCGGGGGATGAGCAGCGTCGCGCGGCCGCCGCCGGCGAGCAGCGTGGCCGTCCGCTCGACGAATCCGATGAAGAGATCGAACCGGCGCTGCGCCGTCTCGAGGCTCCGCATGAGCTGTTTCCGCCGCTCAGGCTCGATGCGGTCGACCGGCACGAACGGCGGATTCCCGAGGATGAGATCGAAGCCGCCCGTCGGCTGGAACGCGCCTTCGTCATCCGAAAAACGCAAGGGGAATGCGGCGTCCCACGCGATGGGCTCGGGCGTCGCGCTGGTGGGCAGACGGCCGGGCTCGTCGCGCGCGAGGATGCGGCGACGCAAGCGTTCCGTGCCCGGCAACGTCGCCTCGGGCTTCGCAAGCAGCGCGTCGCCCAGACGCAAGCGATCGACGATGAGCGGGCCGTAGGTCTGCGCTTGTCCGAAGAGCGCCATCTGGCCTGCGCGGCCCATCATCCGCTCGGCCTTGACGGCGCGCACCGCGATGGAGAGACGCGCCGCAAGCAGCGCCGTCGCGTCGGTGTCTACGCCGTGGAGCGCCGCAACGGTCCACGCCACGGGCTCGATGGCAGCCGCCGGGTCGCGGCGCCGCTGTTCGTACAGGCGTTCAAACAGGACATCGAACGCCGCGGAGAGGAAGGTCCCCGCTCCGCAGGCCGGGTCAAGGATGCTCGGGACGCCATCGCTCAGGTCGAGGCTCTGCTCGACCAGTCGCCGGGCCAGCTTGTAGGGCGTGTAGTAGCCGCCCTCGTTGCGCCGCGCCTCGTTCGAGACCGACTCGAACTGGTGCGCCCCGCGCTCGACGACGGTGCGGGCGCGCAGCACCTGAGCCACCGCACCGAACGGATCATCCAGCCCCTTGTAGGCGTCGAACTCGCGGAACGGCAGGCCCGGTGGCAGGCGTGGACGCGGCTTGTCGCCTTCTCGCAGGGGCAGCGCGATTGCCAGGCCGGTCAGTCGGGTCACCTCGCGCACCAGGGCGGTGACCGCCGTGTCGTCACCCTCGCCCGCGTTGAGCAGGGCGCCCATGGCGCCGCCCAGGCCCAGTTCTTCGCCCGCGAGGCCCGCGAGAATCCAGGCTTCGGCCGTCGTGACGGCCTCAGAAAGCGGAACGTCCGCCCGGCGCAGGCGTTTCACCAGCGCGAGGCGGAGCGTTTCGAGCGCACGGGCAGCGGCCCGCGAAGGGGACAGTGCCGCACGCGGACTTTGCCGCGGCAAGGTCACCGGCTAGGCAAGCCCCAGCAGCAGCAGGTCAGGCGTCTCGAGCAGACGCTTGATCTCGGCCACGAACGCCGCGCCGACGTGGCCGTCGATGACGCGGTGGTCGAAGCTGCAGCTCATGTACATGCGGTCGCGGATGACGATCTGGCGGTCGACCACCACCGGCCTCGCCTCGATGCGGTGGATGCCGAGGATCGCGACCTCGGGGTGGTTGATGACCGGCGTCGCGAACATGCCGCCATCCTTGCCCAGGCTCGTGATGGTGAAGGTCGAGCCCTGCAGGTCGTTCATCGTGAGCTTGTTGTCACGGGCCGCGTCGCCCAGGCGTTGCAGCTCGCCGCCGATGCCGCGAAGGGTCTGGCGGTCGGCGTCGTGCAGCACGGCGACGGTGAGACCCGCGTCGGTCGCGACCCCGATGCCGATGTTGTACTGGCGCCGGATGATCAGCTCCTGCTTCTCCTCGTCCATCAGCGCGTTCATCTGCGGGAACTTGCGCAGCGCGGCGATGAGCGCCTTCGTGATGAAGGGCAGGAAGGTCAGCTTCTGGCCCTCCTTCGAGAGGCGGCCGTTGATGCGGTCGCGCAGCGCGACGAGCTCGGTCATGTCCACCTCGTCGACGTAGGTGAACGGCACGGCAAACTGCGCGCTCTGGGTCATCTTCTTGAAGATGGCCTTGCGCAGCCCGCGGATCGGCATGCGCTCGTCGCTGGGGGCGGCAACGGGCGACGGAGGCGGGATGAAGGGCGCGGGAGCCGCAACGGGCGCAGGAGCAACGAAGGCGCCGGTCGGCGCAGCAGCCGGAGCGCGCTGGCCTTCCACCACCGAGAGCACGTCCTTCTTGAGCACGCGGCCCTGCGGACCGGAACCCGCAACTTCCGACAGGTCGAGGCCGTGCTCGCGCGCGATGCGGCGGGTGACCGGCGTCGCCAGGACCTTCTCGTTCCTGCTGGCCACGTCGGCCTTCGGAGCCGGCGGGGCAGCCGACGCGGTCACGGGAGCAGCGACCGGAGAGGCAACGGGCGCAGCGGCCGGAGCGGCAGCAACAGGGGCCGCGGCCGGCGCAGGCGCAGCGGCAGCGCCCTCACCCGGCAGCTCGAGCGCGATGAGCGGCGCGTGAACCTTCGCGATCGCCCCTTCCGCGCCGAACTTCTTGAGCACGCGGCCCTTCTTCGGGGAGGGGATGGTGACAGTTGCCTTGTCCGTCATCACCTCGACGAGCGGCTGGTCCTCGACGACCTCGTCGCCCTCGTTGACGAGCCACTTCACGATCTCGCCTTCAACGACGCCTTCGCCAATGTCGGGAAGCTTGAATTCGTAGGCCATGGGTGCGCTCCGCTGCCGGCGCCTGCCGGCGTTTTCGGGGCGCGCATCCTGCCACAGGGTCGAGCCGTTTCCAGAGAAAACGGTGGGCCCGGTTTCGGCCTAGGGCGCAGCGTTTTCAGCCTCCTCCGAAAGCTGCGCCACGGTCGGAATCGCAACACCGGCAGTGAGCATCCAAGCTGAAATGACCATCACAGAAGCAGCCACCGCGAGGGTCGCCAGCGCCCGGTACGGCCGCGCAGGTTCATGGGCCTGCTCCGTCGAGAACCAGCGCCGTCCGCGCCCGCCCCATGCGGCCCAGACGAGGTAGCCAAACCAGGCGGTGCCGACCGGGAAAAGCAGCGCGGTGGGCAGCGCGACCACGGTCAGCACGGCCCGAGCCTCACGCGAAAAGCGCGCGAGGTACCAGCCCGCGCCGTAGTGGAGGAGCGCGACGCCGCCGAGGAACATGGCCGCCAGCGTCGCCTCGAAAGCGTCCTCCCCGATGCCGGCCTCGAGCGCCATCGCGACGACCGCGAGCGTCAGGACGAAGAGGACGATGCCTTGAATGCGCGCGATGAGCGCCGCGGTCGCCACGTGCCTCGCGGCCGGCCAGTCCGATTCACTCATGCCCCTGCTCCAGACGCCTGGACGCCCTGTGGGTGCGCCCCCATTCCACCCTCGCGGTGATAGCGTTGACGCATGCCCCACATTCTCATCGGTTTCGCCGTCTTCGCCGCACTCATTCTCGTGGTCGCGATCCGGGACCGGCTGCAGCGGACCCATTCGATCATCTCGAACTTCCCTGTTTTCGGCCGTTTTCGCTTCTGGTTCGAGACGCTGGGCGCCCCGCTGCGACAGTACATCGTGACGAACAACAACGAGGAGCGACCCTTCTCGCGCGACCAGCGGCGCTGGGTCTACGCCTCTTCGAAGAAGGAGAACAACTACTTCGGCTTCGGCACCGACAACGAGCTGGAGCAGACGTCGGGCTACATCGTCATCCGGCACGCGACGTTCCCGGTGTCGGGCCCGGTGCCCGGCACGCCCGGCTACGACGCGAAGTACAGCCTGCCGCCGGCGAAGGTGCTGGGCGGCTTCCGGGGCCGGAAGAGGGCGTTTCGGCCGGCGTCGATCGTCAACACCTCGGCCATGAGCTACGGCTCGCTGTCGCACGCGGCGGTGGAGTCGATCAACCGCGGCGTGAAGATCGCCGGCGCGATGCAGAACACGGGCGAGGGCGGCATCTCCGACCACCACCGTCACGGCGGCGACATCGTCTGGCAGCTGGGAACCGGCTACTTCGGCTGCCGCGACGCGCAGGGTCGCTTCTCGATGGAGCGGTTCAAGGAGACGCTCGGCACGGCGCCGGTGAAGGCCATCGAGATCAAGCTCTCGCAGGGCGCGAAGCCGGGGCTCGGGGGCGTGCTGCCGGCGGCCAAGGTGACGGAGGAGATCTCTCGGATTCGCCTCATTCCCATGGGGAAGGACTGCATCAGCCCGGCCGCGCACACGGCGTTTTCCGACGTCTCGAGCATGCTCGACTTCATCGAGCGGATCGCCGACGAGACGGGGCTCCCGGTGGGCATCAAGAGCGCCGTCGGGCAGATGGGCTTCTGGGAGGAGCTGGCGCGGCAGATCGACGCGTCGGGCCGGGCGCCGGACTTCATCACCATCGACGGCGGCGAGGGCGGCACGGGCGCGGCGCCGCTGGTCTTCAGCGACCACGTCTCGCTGCCGTTCAAGCTGGGCTTCTCTTCGGTCTACCGGACCTTCGCGGAGCGCGGCGCGCACGGGAAGGTGGTCTTCATCGGCTCGGGCAAGCTGGGGTTCCCCGAACAGGCGATGCTCGCGCTCGGGCTGGGCTGCGACATGATCAACGTGGCGCGCGAGGCGATGCTCGCTATCGGCTGCATTCAGGCGCAGCAGTGCCACACGGGCCACTGCCCCACCGGCGTCGCGACGCAGACGCCGTGGCTCATCGGAGGCCTCGACCCGACGCTGAAGAGTGCGCGCCTCGCGAACTACCTGATCACGCTTCGCAAGGAGCTGCTCGCCCTCGCAAACGCTTGCGGGGAGGTCCACCCGGGGCTCGTTCCGCTCGACCGGATCGACATCCTCGAGGGGCTGCGCACGCGCCCCGCGGCCGAGGTGTTCGGCTACCAAACGGGCTGGGGCATGCCGTCCGAGGCCGACCAGCGGCTCATCCGCGAGCTGATGTCGGGCGGCGCCGGGCGCATCACACCGGCCTCGGCGGCGTAGGAACGGTTCGAGTGAACCGCTCGGCAGTCGAGGGAATCTGACCCTCCATGCCGACTCCGACCTGCCGCATCCGTGCGCTCAACGCCGCCCCCGTTCGCCCGACGGGCGACTGGGTCCTCTACTGGATGGTGGCGAACCGCCGCTCGCGCTGGAACTTCTCGCTCGACCGCGCCTTGGAGCACGCGCGCGCGCTGAACCGGCCGCTCGTGGTGCTTGAAGCCCTGCGCTGCGACTACCCGTGGGCGAGCGACCGACTCCACCGCTTCGCGCTCGAAGGGATGGCCGACAACGCCGCCGCGTTCGCGCAGGCCGGCGTCGCCTATCACCCGTACATCGAACCCGCGAAGAGGGCCGGCAAGGGACTGCTCGAGGCGATGGCCTCACGCGCCTGCGTCGTCGTCACCGACGATTTTCCCGCCTTTTTCCTGCCGAAAATGACCGAGGCCGCCGCGTCCAAGGTGCCTGTGCGCATGGATGCCGTCGACTCGAACGGTCTCTACCCGATGCACGCGACCGACCGCGTCTTCACCACGGCGCACTCGTTCCGCGCGCACCTTCAGAAGGCGCTGCCGGAGCACCTCGAGGTGATGCCTATCGCCAATCCGCTCCAGAGCTACTCGGGAGGCCTGGCCGCGCTGCCGAAGGAGATCACCGACCGGTGGCCACGCGTATCCGAAGCGCTCCTCGCGGGTGATGTCTCGACGCTCCCGATCGACCACACCGTTGGACCGGCGGCGCAGCGCGGAGGCCCGTCCGAAGCCTCGAAAACGCTGCGGGCCTTTCTCGCGACGAGGCTCGCCCGGTACGCGGACGAGCGCAGCGAACCCGAGTCGGACGCGGCGAGCGGCCTGTCGCCATACATCCACTGGGGCCACATTTCGGCCCACGAGATCTTCGACGCGGTGATGACCCGCGAGGACTGGAACCCCGGCCGCCTCGGCCCCTCGACGGGCGGCAGCCGAGAAGGCTGGTGGGGCGTGTCTCGCACCGCCGAATCGTTCCTCGACGAGCTCGTCACCTGGCGTGAAATCGGCTTCAACATGTGCTCGCACGTCGAGGGCTACGATCGCTGGGAGACGCTTCCCGATTGGGCCCGCGCGACCATGGAGTTGCACGCCACCGACCCGCGCCCGGTGCTCTACACGCCCGAGCAGCTCGAGAACGCGCGCACGGCCGACCCCCTCTGGAACGCCGCGCAGCGCCAACTGGTCCGCGAAGGCCGCATGCACAACTACCTGCGGATGCTGTGGGGCAAGAAGGTGCTCGAGTGGTGCGCCACCCCGCGCGAGGCGCTGGAGCTGCTCATCCACCTCAACAACAAGTACGCGCTCGACGGCCGCAACCCCAACTCGTACAGCGGCATTTTCTGGGTCTTCGGACGCTACGACCGCGCATGGGGCCCCGAGCGGCCCATCTTCGGCACCATCCGCTACATGAGCTCCGACAACACCGCGCGGAAGTTCGACGTGAAGGGCTACCTGAAGCGTTACGGCCCCACCTCGCAGCCGAGCCTCTTCTGATGCGCTCGGCCTTTCGTCGCGCGCTCTCCGAACGCACGCGGGGAGCGACCACCCGCAAGCACTGGATCTACGCGCCTTACGATCAGCTCACGGATTCGCTGGGACCCTTGTCCCGCCTGCCTCCGGCGGAGGTCGGCCTCGTGCTCATCGAGAGTCCGGCGAAGGCGGCGCGGCGGCCGTACCACAAGCAGAAGCTGGCGCTCATCCTCGCGAACATGAGGCACTTCGCGCTGGAGCAGGCGGCGCGCGGCGTCCTCGTCCGTCACGTGATCGCGCCGGAGGGCTACGCACCGGCCCTGGAGACGATCGCGCGCGAGATCGGTCCGCTCACGCTGATGCGCCCCGCCGAGCGCGAGCTGCGGCACGAGCTGCGTCCGCTCGTCACCGCGAAGCTGCTCACGCCCGTGCCGCACGAAGGCTGGCTCACCACGAC
>JACCDP010280918.1_pt1 | contig 13293 bp, 22 predicted proteins | sample 7445841 | NCBI WGS metagenome assembly JACCDP01 (sample SAMN15323441, study PRJNA562643) | freshwater metagenome | isolation source: river surface water | place: USA:Blue River Watershed | collected 2017-08-17
AAATTAAATTCCAAATTCAGAATAAGAATCTCGCTAAAAAGGATTCTTTGTTTCTCAGTCATTTTTTTTCTTTTTAAGTTAGATTCAAAAAAACATTTTTCGAATCGTACTACAAAATTAAAATAAACACGCGGGAATAAAAAATATTTCGGAGAAAAAAAATATTTCGAAAGAAATTTTTAGAAAAAGTTTTCTTAGAAAAAAATTTAAAAAAAGGAAAAGGTTGGGCTTCTTTCGGGAACGTTGACAGCGGTTTCTGGATGGCTTCCGATTCTTGGGTTACTGATTCTTATCCTTAACCCCGTTATCCCTCTCTTTTAGTTTCTTAATCTTATCCTCAAGCTCATGAATCTCCTCGCTCTCCTTTTCGGATCCACTGTAGAACCACTGGAAGAAAAGGAATGTGACTAGCACAAACAGCGGTCTGCAAACTCCCGGCCACTTCACCGGATTAACTTCCATGGATACCAGAGAGATGCAACCACCGGCGAGGAAAATTGCGATGCCCAAGTAAGATAGGATTCTCTTGGCTCTTTGTGATAATGTTTCTTTCATTGCTCCTTATTTAAAATGTGTTGGTTATTATAGCTCGGGAATCCGGGAATAATCCGGACCACCAGGTGAGTATGTTACCACCATACTATGTTCAAGGGGCGGTGGTACCGGTTACCCGAAGTAGAACGCTAGGATCGTGACAGCCACGAACCATCCGATGATAGCAGCCCATATGGCCAGGTCGTGTAGGTTTCTTTTCTTCATAGTGCAAATATAATGTCTAACCGCGGGTGAAAAAAATAAATCTCGGGTTAGTATCTTACGATCATACTATGTTCCTGGAGCCGGTCAGGGCGGGGAACGCGGGCACAAAAAAACCCGGGATTTATTTTTTATCCTCGGGTTTATATATTACTTTTACCTTGGGTTAACCTTAGCCTTAACCCCGCGGGGCTTACTCGGCCTCTGGGAAGGCCTTGGAAAGTATCCCGGCCGCTAGCCTATTAGCCTTCAGGAGGGCTTGTGCCCCAGCCCATCCTGGCCTATTCCTAGGCTTAGAGTACTCGACGAAGTCGTGGATCAACTCCTCGGCCAACTCCAGGTCAATCTTGAATAGCCTCAGATCCTCAGTCCCGACCACTTCCCTGTTATCCCAAGCCTCTTTACCCTCGGCCCATTTGTTATCCTTGAACAGATCGGTGGCTATGTTCCCGTACTCATCCTCCTCGTAATCCTCATATCTCTCCCTGCCGTCTCCGGTGTCGAAGTAGTAGATGTAGTCTTGGAACTCCTCGTAATCCGCGATGTCGGTCACATCCAGAACCCACATGCTGTTGTCGTTCTTCTTTCTCAGAATCGCCAGATCGATGGCTATAGCCAACACCTTGAACTCCCTCTGGGCTTCGGTGTACTCTATCCCTGCCTCGGGCTCCGGTGGATCGGGTTGATTCCAGGGTGCGCTGGGATCGTTGTCCCACCAATCCCCTTCGTAGACTTTAAAAGGTTTTAGGTTCTTCATGCACTATATATCAGCTCCGGGACCGAGGGCTTTTTTGACCTAAACCTCTGAGGGAACCCGCCCTCCGAATAGATGACACCTATACTGTTCCGTCTCCTATAGATAGAGAGAGTACGTAGAGTAATCCTAAGAGAGATGCTAAGAAGCCTGGGTGCGAGGCGGGGCGAGAGTTACCCAGCCCTAAAGGGATCATACGGGGCGGTATTTCGGGGCGAGGTTTTTGGTCCTGAGTCGGGGCGGAGATTTCTGGGAGGCGCTTCCCACATTTCTCCACAATTTACCACTGTACACCAGAATTTTCCAGATGTTAACAAATCCCTCGGGAACGTGGAAACCTGTGGGCAAACCCGGGCCGAGCCAACGGTCCTAAACGAGGCTTTCATAGATTTCCCTTAGATTCACCCTGGGTGGAAGCTCGCCCTTCTAGAGGGGTTGCCAAGAGGGGCCAGAGTTCGCTTGGCAGCCCGGGTAGTATCTTACTAACATAGTATGTTTTGACTGGGGCTAGGGTTGGGGGTGTCTTAGATGAGTCCTGAGGCTATCCTGTCCATGACTTGGGCCAGTTCGTGATCCTTATCCGTGATGGCTTCCACGTCGTGGGTTCTGAGCCAGCACTCTACTGTCTTATAGATGTTGGTCCACTTGGGATGGTGGTTCATTTGATTGCACACCTCTGCTACTTGGTTCATGAACTCCATGGCAACATTGAAGTCTTCGAACACGTATTTCTTATAGAGGGAGTTGTCGCTAATCTCCCAGCCTTCTGTTTGGGTGATGCTCTCTTTGATCTCAAATCCTCTGTATTGCTTCAGGTACCTCATGCCTCTATATATCTTTGATTACTGTACCCTGCTCCAGGTGCCATCTGAGTTAAGTGTGCCTGAGTACAGGTGATTCTGCTTCCATTCGGTGGGAGCTATAAGACTTAGGAACTGGGTGCCATCTGCCTTCTCATATAGATGATAGACCTCTCCCATGATGGGCTCGAAAGATCTGGTTGCAGAGTAGAGCTGTAGGTTGAGCTCATAGTCTTCTTGTAAGGACTTCATTAGGCTCGCTATCTCATCTGCTCTCTTCTGTAGCGACTTTGACACCTTGTGTGCCTGTAGCTTATTGAACGTTGATAGATCTATTGGTTCTATCTTAGGTGCTGCTACGTGGTGTGGGTATGGTAGTAGGTTAGGTTTCATGCTTACCTTGTCTATATGCGATTGTGTGCTCATGCTGTTCTTTAGTATCTGCTCTCTATCTATCTAGCTCTATAAGAGACGGAATATATGCTATATCTATTTGGAGGCCGGGCCCATCTGGGGAAAAAGGCCAAAAAACCCCCGTTTCGTTTTTTATCCTCGTAAACAGCCCGTACATTTGGTGTACAATGAGAACTGTTCCGTATTCACAACCCCCCGTCCTAAGCAGAGAGCAGATTGATTGGCTCTCCTCCTGCACCAGCGGCAGGCTGAGCCACGATGCCTCGACCGGTCTGGTGAGCGTGAGAGGTAATTTCAATTGCAGCCTTCAGGGTCTGAGCGATCTGAAGGGCGTGAGGTTCGGCACGGTCACGGGGTACTTCAACGCCGATGGCAACCTGTTCACCACTCTGGATGGGTTTCCTAGGGAGATCTTGGGTCACCTGTATCTCGTCAACAACCTCCTCACCTCGCTGAAGAACGGCCCCAGAGAGGTTGGCGGACATCTAACCCTTCATGGCAACCAGCTCACCAGTCTGGAGGGATTGCCCAGGAAGATTGGAGACTTTCTATGGGTCTCTGGTAATCCAGTTTCGGAAGAGGTGCTTCGCAAAATAGCCCACCTCATGAAGAGCCGTAAGAGCTACCTGGATTCAGTCGAACTTCTATGGCCCGAGATCGGGGTCGAGGATCAAGCTCTTCTATACAGACCAAATTTTTATTGGATTGGTCCCGATGAGAAAAGAAAGATTGAGGCCTTTCTGGCTTATAACAACATCAAGAACATGCTATGATGCACCTTATTCCCGGGGATATATAGATCGGATAAAAACGCGATCAGCATGAAGCACATTAAGCCGTATCAGATATTTGAATCAGAGCCTATCAGAACAGTGTTCACTAAGGAGCAGCTCAACTGGTTGGATAAATGTGTATTGGGAAGATGGGAGTATAATCCACGAACAGGACTGGTTGATGTTAAAGGGCGCTTCGATTGTTCTGGCCAGGGTCTGACAGATTTTAAAGGGATTAGGTTTGGAGTGGTGAGTAAGGATTTCAATTGTAAGAACAACCAGCTCACCACACTGGAGGGAGCACCACAGAAGGTTGGGGAGAGCTTCTATTGCCACAACAACCAGCTCACCACACTGGAGGGAGCACCACAGGAGGTTGGGTGGATTTTCGAGTGTAAGAACAACCAGCTCACCTCACTGGAGGGATCACCGCAGAAGGTTGGGGGGTATTTCTATTGCAGGAACAACAAGCTCACCTCGCTGGAGGGAGCACCACAGAAGGTTGGAGGGGATTTCTATTGTGAGAACAACCAGCTCACCTCACTGGTGGGAGCACCACAGAAGGTTGGGGGGGCTTTATATTCCGAGAGCAATCCGGTTTCTAAAGGGACACTCGGTAACATATTCTTCCGAATGAAGAAAGGAAAGAGCTACCTGCAGGCTGTGGAATCACTATGGAGCAAGATTCCATTAGAGGATCAGGCTCTGCTATACAGACCGGAGTTCAAGTGGGTGAGTCCAGAGGAGAGAAGGAAGCTGGAAGCGGTGAGAGCTTACCAAGGATTTAAAGGTATGATATAAATGAAGAATCTAAAGACATATCACCAACTGTTTGAGAGTGTGGGAGAGCTTACACCAGAGCAGGTGAAGTGGCTTAATAAGTGCACTGAAGGTACCTGGAAGATCAATCCACAAACAGGACTGGTTGATGTGAATGGAATCTTTGATTGCTCTGAACAGGATCTGACAGATTTCAAAGGGGTTAGGTTTGGAGTGGTTGGATGGCGTTTCCTTTGTACCAACAACCAGCTCACCTCACTGGAGGGAGCACCACAGGAGGTTGGAGGTTGGTTCAATTGTGCCGACAACCAGCTCACCTCACTGGAGGGAGCACCACAGCGGGTCGGAGGGGGTTTCAATTGTGCCGACAACCAACTAACCACACTGGAGGGAGCACCACAGGAGGTTGGAGGTTTGTTCAGTTGTGCCGACAACCCAGTTTCCAAAGAGACACTCGGTAGCATATTCTCCCTCATGAAGAAAGGTGAGAGCTACCTGCAGGCTGTGGAATCACTATGGAGCGATATTCCATTAGAGGATCGGGTTCTGTTATATAGACCAGAGTTCGAGTGGGTGAGTCCAGAGGAGAGAAGGAAGCTGGAAGCGGTGAGAGCTTATCTCGGAATTAAAGGCATGATCTAACAAAGGGATTTAATCGGATCTAAATATTTCAAAGAGCAGATAATTTATCTGCTTTTTTTGTGATTCATTTTTTTACCCCGCAAAGATTTCATATTCTTGTAAAAATTATTAAACTCAACACAATTATGGAAAAATTAGATGGTATCAAAAAGATCCTGATTAATGATCTATCAAAAGTATCCACTATGCTTAGACGCGGAGATGAAAGAAGTGAAAAGATAGCAGGGATTGCCTCACACCTCCACACATTATCGTACACTGAGACTGGGCCCAGTCGAAACAGAATTCTCCGGGACATTGAGGGGATCTACACCGAAATGCAGGTGAAATACAACGAGGAGATGTACAAAGAAGCTGGTGGCGTAGCGGGATCAGGTAAACTGGTAGCTGCCACAAGCAAGGATTCTATACACAAGAAAGCCATGGAGAGAATATCTGGAATAGATCTAGAGGGATTTAATATGATCCAGACCCGTATTGCTTTTATGCATGATCCAGACACCAAAAAAATTATAGAGATGGCCTATATGGATCAGCATGAATCCGCCGAGGATTTCTTTGCTTTTATTTACCAGTCATTTTGGTTGTTGCTTCTTTGTTGCTACAGCAATGGAAGCTATTCGGAAAGAATAGGAAAAGTGATTATGAGGTCTCCAGCCCCAAGCTTAAACTAATCAGAAACCACACGGTGTTAAAGAGAAGACATTTGTCTTCTTTTTTTGTGGGCGGACTTCCGTTGTACCTCTGCATTGATATATAAGACATCAAAAAACAATCGAGCAGTGAAACACATTACACCCTATTTGATATTCGAATCATCATTTGATAAATTTAATGAAGAGGATCTTGTAATTTTCTATAAGATCAAAGCCCTATCAGGGGAGAGTTGGTTTATAGAAGGCGATGATCCGCCGGAGGACCTTCTCGATGAACTTGATGAATTTGCCGAAACTTTGAATACTGACCTCTCTATACTCGTTGATCTGACAAAAGAGGGACCGGGATATACCGATGTGTGGTTAAACAGAGGGGTTCTAATAGGCGATGCGATTGAACATGGTGATGGCTTATCTCCAGGGGAGGAAGTAACAGAGGATGATATATGGGAGGAGAACAGAGAATACTTCAAAGAGGAAAGAGCGGAAGCTATCCAGAATATCGAGAAAAATCTGGACCCAAAATCATTGGAGATGGTGTGGCCATCACTTAGCGACAGCACCAAGACAGCTTTATATACACCAGCTTTAAAATGGGTAAGCCCAGAAGAGGCAAGAAAGCTTAAAGCTCTTAAGAGCTACGACAAGGTAAGGGGTGTGATCTAATCTCCCGATATATAGTTCTATGAAGCACATCACCTCATATTCGGTTTTTGAATCTGAATCTGAATTCGAACCCATCAGAAAGGTTTTTACAAGGGAACAGCTCAACTGGCTGGATCGGGGAACAGCTGGAAGCTGGAAGTACAACCCACAGACCGGCAAGGTTGATGTTAAAGGGTGGTTCAATTGCAGCAATCAGGGACTCTCTGATTTCAAAGGGATAAGCTTCGGAGTTGTTAAAAACTTCAATTGTAGTCGTAATTCACTCACCTCCCTTGAAGGCGCACCTGATGTAGTTGAGGGAAACTTCGATTGCGGTAGAAATCAGATCACTTCATTAGTTGGAGGTCCCGAAGATGTTTGGGGAACTTATGAGTGTGGAGGAAACAAGCTCACATCCTTGATCGGAGCACCAGTAAGTCTTGGTGGGATGCTTCATTGTAAGAACAACCTGCTCACCTCAGTAGAGGGTGCACCGTTAAATCCCAAAGCCCGAATAATTTGCTCTTATAATCCGGTCTCAGATTTCACATTCCGTCCGATTATCGATTTGATGAAGACTGGGAAGAGCTATGTAGAGGCTGTAGAAGAATACTGGCCTCAAATATCTATGGAGGAGAAGATACTGATGTATAGACCTGAGTTCGAATGGATAGGTCCGGAGGAGGGAAGAAAGATGGAAGCTTTTAAGCGTTACAATAGTATAAAAGGCATGATCTAATTTCACACAATATATAGGATAACGAAATATAAACAATTAACATATGGAAAAAGGAAAATTAAACGAGTCAGCGGACTCCCCACTTCTCTTCATCTCGTTCATTCCGGATGATTACCACGGAGCTCCTGAGATTAGATCAACTTTTCCTCCGGGGAATTTCCCAGAGATACCAACCAGGGAAGAAGTTTTTAGTGCTTGGAGTGATGCTGGATATAATGCTTTTGCTTCGGGAGACTGGGACGGAGACTGGGACGACGAGGAAGCTAGGAGTGAGGCAGAACGGGAGTCTTTCTATGAATACGGGGATTTTGAACTTTATTATTCCATCTATATGATAATTATTGAGGATACAAATCAGACGCAAAGAATATTAGAGGAGATCGTCGAGGAATTGGCCAATTCAGTTTATGAGGAGAAAAGTCCAGATTCAGAAGATGCTGTTAACATTATGAAAAATATAAAAGGAGTTACCTTTGCTGGGGTGGCACTTACATAACTATCTAAATCTTTATCTTAATGGAAAAAAAATTAAAATCCCTTGTTTTCAGAAACAAAACGGGGAGAAGAAGTCCTTGGACTTGTAATTTTTATATAGGATGTTCCAACTCATGCACCTATTGTTGTTGCACGTATATTGTTAAGAATTCTTGGTCATCCAGTGTTAAGCTCATAAAACATTTCAGAGACGAATCCCATGCTCTAGAGATTTTTGAGCAGGAGGTAAAGGATAATCTGGATTCACTGCAGGAAAGGGGAAGACTTTTCTTCTCGCTAACAACGGATGCCATGCTTCCCGAGACAAAGCAATTAACTTTTTCCGCTATGAAGGTTTGTCATGACAATGATGTGCCTTTCAAGGTTCTAACAAAATGTACCGATTGGGTGGATGGTGAATTTGTAAAAGAGTTTGAGAATTACGGAACGGTATGGGGATTAGAGCCTAAAATGGATCTTTTCGCATTTGGATTTTCTTTGACTGGACATGATGAAATAGAGATAGGAGCAGGATCAAACGAAGATAGAATAAAATCACTTATTAAATTAAAAAATCTCGGATTTAAAACATTTATCAGTTTTGAACCTGTTATAGATTATGAATCAACTCTTTCTGTAATGGAGAAATCCCATAAATACTGTGACTTCATGAGAATAGGTTTAATGAACGGACCTAATAGGGATAAGAACGTAGATCTAGTAAAGCTAAGGAATTTCTTTGACCGGGTAACCTCTATGGTTAACGAGGTCCCTGTTTATTGGGGCGATAGCATAGTAACCTATCTGGAAATGAATAGAGAAAATATGCCGGAGAATTGTGTCATTGAAGAGATTTTTTAAATGTCACAGAGAGATTTAATACTAGATTACGCAAATAGATGGAGGTCTATTGGTATCGATAGCGTTTTGATTAAGGTTGAAGGTGAACATAGATCAAAGAAGCTATATCGTAAAACAGTAAAGGTTGATGAGGAAATTCTAAAATCTCCAGACATGCTATCTGATGATTTCAATTTTCTTGGAATATCACTTAAAAGTTCCGGAATCTTTTGTCTTGATGTGGAAGGAATCGGAGAATCTGTCGATAACTTCTACGCTGTTCTGGATGAAAGAGGAATAGATCCAGATTCTTTTTTAATGGAAAAAAGTTTAAATGGAGGAATTCATGCCTACTTTAGAGTGGGTGAACTAGAGATAAAGAACGAACATTTTAAATTTCTTCACGGCATTCATTTCGATGTCTTGACTAAATTTAGAGCATTCACCTCACCTTCTAAATTTCGCAACAAGAAGTATGAATGGATCGGAGATTCATTCTATCGCCTCACATCATTAGATCAAATCCCTAAATTCCCGAAAGAGCTTTATGATTTTATAGAGGATATATAAAAAACAATAAAATATAATTAGTCTGCATGAAAAACCTAATAGATTTTAAAAAATTCTCAATCAACGAATCGGAGGAGAATAAAGAAATGTTCGATCGAATACCTCAAGCTGTTCTTGATAATTTCATAGACGAAGCTGAGGGTGAAGCTATTATAGCCATAAAGGAAAAGGTTCCTTATCTGTATTCTTTGCTTTCAGCCAGAGCTCAATCTAGAGGTTTAGATCTTGATAGGTTGGTTTCAGCAAAATCTAGAATGAGAATAATGTAATAAAGGACAGGAAGTTAAAAAAACTATATAAAAATAAATTATGAAATACACTAAAACAATTATTTTCTCGATCCTAGGATTCCTATTTTTATCCGGATGCTCAGAGAAGAAGCATGAGACTCAAATCGAGGTTGCACAAGGTGATAAAGCTGGTGTTCTTAGAATTCATGAAGGCAAATTTGCTTTCTGTGGAGCATCTGCTGCGGTACCTACCGGCAAGACTATCGTTATTCAAGGAGTGGAGTACAAAGAGGGATGCGCTATCTGCCCTGTACTATCCGGGCCTTCAATCTCTAACTTGGCTATGTACGGTAACGGCGGAACTTGGGGGGACTTTAATGTTGCTACAAATTTCCAAACCCCCGACGGAAGCGATAAGACAGTTTGGAGTTTATTCTGGTATTTCGACACCACAACAACTATTCCTCAGTTCAATCCTGCAAATAAGCAATGGGAGATGATGAGTCCAGTGAACAGAGCATTCACGATCAACATGGAAGATCCAGCTACATCTGAGAGCAACATGTTCGCTATGCCTGGTCAGATTTTCGACACTACGGAGACTGGAATAGTGTTAGCTAAAGTTTATGGACCACTTAATGAAGCTGCAGTTCCTTTACGTATAGCAGTTCCTGTTAAGAATGGACAGACTTCGGTAACAGCAGCTAAGCAAGGAGCACCTTACCCGGTAGGTACCCCGATTCCTACCATGTCTGAAAAGAAATAGTCCGATTTAGGGATATATAGGGTATAAAATAATTAAGCATCAATGGAAAAAATAATCAAAACATACGAATCATTCTTCTACTCTCCTGAAGACTCAGAGATTGATATTGTTACCTTTGAGAAAGGAGATGATAAAAAATTGGCAGCAATAGTGAAAGCACTAGATCACGGAAGAATCGATCTTGCTAATCCTATGTATGCAAAAAGATATTTAGATAAAGGACCAATACACATTATAAACTCTGAATACTATTATCAACCATCCGGAAATATCATAGTTGATTCTCAAGCTAATCAAATGTCTATCGAGGACCTTATCAATGCTGTTGGAGCATCCAATAAAGAGCAAATCATGATGCTAGAATCTTCTAGCCCAAGTGGAGTCAATGAAGCAGTAGCTGATACCTATAAAAAATACTCTTACGAGGCAGGACAAGATTTCGACCACTTCAATAAAATCGTGGTTCCTGAAATGTCTAAGGCTGGATTTAAAAGAGTTAACGAGCCAGCTCAGCACGGACAATCTACATACGGTACTGGATATTTCTGTTATCCTGACCATGAAAATGGAGTTAACCTATTCCTTAGTACATCTTTATACTCACCTTGGAAATATGTTGTTTATGATAACGGAAACCAAAATGTTAAAGAATTTGGATGGAAAACTGGAACAGATTCAGAAGTTAAAAAAGCTGCTTTAGATGCTGTTAATTACGCTAAGTATCTTAAGAAAAATCACTAACAATACCAATATCTGATAAAAAAAGCAGGCTTTGTCTGCTTTTTTTGTGAGTAAAATAAAAGCATGATTTAAGATATATAAGGATATAAAAAAATTACCATAATGAAGTACATTAAATTATATGAAACATTCGATTCCTCTACAGAACCAATCCTAGAGGATGCTTATAATAGAAACAAGGTGGCTATTATTGCTAAGTACATTAAAGATAATCCAGCTGCAAAGCAGGCAGCAGAAAACTGTAAAACTTTATGGAAAGCAATGCAAGGTACAGGAACTGATGAGGATGCAATATTCTCTGTCTTTTCTAAGATTAAGACCAAGGCAGAATTAATCCAGCTTATGGCACTTTGGGACCTTTTCGATTTCAACTACTCTTCAGGTGGTGGATCAGGTTTAGCTAGATTTGGTGAATTGATCTCAGGTAAGGTAGACGCATTCAGTAAGCAGGTTTCTAATAGATGGAACATATTTCCTGCTATGATGAAGGACGTGATATCAAGCATGAACTTCTGGAAAAAAGATGGGGGTACAGGAAACGTAGAGGCTTATTGGAAAGCAAGAGAAGAATTCTATAAGAAGAATCCAAATCTAAGATTAACAAAACTCTCTTATTGGTTGAAAGAAGAATTAGACGATGAAGAGATTGCAAAACTTAATGGTATTGTTAAGAAATTTGGTGTTAAATTTTAACACAAAAACAAATTAAACGATAATGAAAAATATACAGGTATTTGAAGATTTCAAGGAAGGTCCAATGGAAAAACCTAAAGGATTCTTTTCTAGAATTGCTAGTGGTGCTAAGAAAGCATTGGGATTCGAGAACGAAGAGGATAGAAAATCTTTGGAAACATTACATAATGCTACCTCAGCTGCTCGAAATCAAGATTGGGTAAGTAACATAAGAGAGATTAAACCAGGTGTGATTGTTGCTTGGTTAAATGACAATTCTTTTCTTGTTGACAAGAACACACCGGAGATTATTTATAAAGGTAAAACGTTAGAACTTCAAAACACTCAAGACGAGGCAGGATTCCTTTATGATAAACTTATAAGAATTAAGAATAGACAATCTTAAAATGTTTAAATACATCTCAGAAATATTAGCTCAGTTTACCAGAACTCAAAGAGTAATGGCTCTTTTAATGGTGCTAACAACCATTACCATAATTACCATCGCACCAAGCTTAATATCATCAATAACAACAGATAGACAGGAGCTGGAGAGCAAGATAACTAAACAGAACGAGAGAATAGGTTTATTGGAAAGCACCATCGATACACTAGATCAGAAGATCAGAGAAGGTCAAAGATCGTGCACTCAAGAGCTTTATGAAAGAGAAAATGAGTTTATAAAGATGCTAGATGAGATCAGATCTGAAGCATATAAATGTAAAACTGTAGAAAGACCGGCGAAGCTTATTATTAAGGACGACTATCCAGAGGGAACTGAGCCTATGATGTTAAGAATGGAATCATCACCAAAACCCGAAACTAAGGCTGATATCTCGCCAATCCTTAAAAAGATTGACAAGATGAAGAAAGAAATTAAGAAGAATTAATTTATTTCTCGTCAAGAGGGTAAATGTCTTCGATCCAACTAGGAACCTCATCTAAAAGTTCCATCTTATCAGAATACCCATACTTTTTGTAATCTTTTAAAGGTAGTATAGCGTATTTCTCTTTTTTGTCTTTAGAAAATTGTTTGTGTGTGAAGTCCAGAACAAGATCGTCGATTAGTATTGCTATATGACCCTTCTTAGTCTCCTCAGTCTCAGGGAAGTAAACTATTCTAACCGGTGTCCTGTTATTCTCCGCCCATTGATAAAATTCCTGAACGTACCAAGCATCGTTACCTTTCTTAGGATCAAACTCTTTACCTATTCTTAGATCGTAATCTTTTCCAAGATCTCTTAGAAATTGGTCCGCAATATTCTCAACTCCTGGTTCTGTGACTTTAAAGCTGGTTGGAACCATTTGATCCTCATAATCATCAAAGGTTCTAATAAATTTCATCATGCTTTATATATCCCCTCCAGCCGGACATATATACTTTATCCGGCGGGTTTAATCCCCCATTTTAGGACCGGAGTGGTTACGATCACTGAAAGACGGGAATTCGCTACTCTCGTCTTTCTTTTTTAGATATATAGATCAAATAAAAGAACAACTATGCTTAATGTAAAAATGTACGAAAGCTTCGTAAACGAATCTCCTGAGATGCCTAACGTTCCGCAATTAAGAACACGAACATCTGATGTTTCAGTTCCTTCTAATAACGAGCAGCCCGTAACAAGAGAACAGGAAGCTATGAGAGCAAGGCTTGAAGCTGACGTTAAAAGAATGTACCCTAATTTATCAATTAGACACACTCCAGACGGGCAATCTGGTGTAGCTATAGATAACACAGTAATTTACGCCTCAGATCATTATGAAGCTTTTAACGCATTCCTATTTGGTCTTGTAATGGCTAAAATGCAAGAGGGAAGAGGCGGAAACGATAGAATGCCAACTAGATATTAATTATGATAGACGTAAAATACGGATTTGAGATAGAGGATGTAAGGAGGTTTATAGAAAAACTTACACCATGCAAGAAGGTGACTTTTATTACCACCTCTACTAGGAGTCCTTACGTTGAGAAGTTTGGGGAAAGCCCAAAGTCCTCTCAATTAGCTAGAAACTTAGCAGACAAGTTGAAACAGCGTGATAT
>JACCDP010459810.1_pt1 | contig 13293 bp, 16 predicted proteins | sample 7445841 | NCBI WGS metagenome assembly JACCDP01 (sample SAMN15323441, study PRJNA562643) | freshwater metagenome | isolation source: river surface water | place: USA:Blue River Watershed | collected 2017-08-17
GAACATGATTACCGTCAAAAAAGTCGGCGGGACAATACCTTTTGATGTGGTAGGCAAGTACGGTTCAGCTCGAGTATTGATGTACCCAGCGAAAAAAGGTAAGGGGATCATCGCAGGCGGTGCTGTTCGTATTATCGCTGAACTTGCAGGCATCCAAGACATCGTCTGTAAGGTTCACGGTACCCGGAATCACCAAAACGTAGTGCGTGCAGTAATCGACGGGCTAAGGCAGCTCGAGTCTATACAGGACTACTCGGGTGCAAGAGGCAAAGACGCTCACGAAGTTCTCCAGGCTCGTCATAGCCACTAATCCGAGCCGCAAAGGGAATACGAGACATGGCTAAAATAGTTGTAAAGCAGAGTAAAAGTTCTATAGGGAGCAACCCTAACATCCGTTCCGTACTTAGAGCCTTAGGCCTAGGAAAGATCGGGCGATCAAGAGTTCACAAGGATAATAACTGTACACGCGGGATGGTGAATAAGGTTCGTCACCTTGTCGACGTTGAGCTAGTCGCTGAATAAGTGCGCTAGGAATGGAGAGAAACATGAAAAGCTTAGAAAACTTACATCCAGCGCCTGGCTCAAACAAGAGTAAGAAACGTCTTGGACGTGGAGCTGGTAGTGGAGTAGGTGGGACGTCAGGCAAAGGTCATAAAGGGCAAAAGGCGCGCAAAAGTGGCGGCATAAGACCCGGTTTTGAAGGTGGTCAAATGCCACTTTACAGGCGTTTGCCGAAGAGAGGATTCAAAAATCCTTCTCGAACGGATTACAATCCGATAAACTTGGAAACCTTGAATTCGTTTGATTCTGGAACCGTTGTAACTCCAGAACTTCTCGCAGAAAAAGGTTTCCTTAGATCGGTGAGTGCTCCTGTGAAGCTTTTAGGTCGAGGTACTCTCGAAAAGGCTTTGACTGTTAAGGTTCACAAATTTAGTGGCTCTGCTAAGGATGCTGTTGAGAAAGCTGGCGGTAAAGTTGAGGAGATCTGACTGTGGGACAAAGGATATCATCTCTGCCTGAGGTGACACTAAATCACCTGACCAAGAAGATACTGTTTACTTTAGGGTTCTTGGCTTTATATCGGGTAGGGGTTCATGTCCCCATTCCAGGCGTAAATTCCGCCGCTCTGGCGGAATTCTTCCGAACCCAGGGCGCAAACTTACTAGGTATGTTCAATATGTTCTCAGGTGGAGCACTTGAACGTTTTAGTATATTCGCTTTGGGCGTTATGCCTTACATCTCTGCTTCCATCATCGTACAACTCCTGACCGTAATCGTTCCTCACCTCGAAGCTTTGTCGAAGGAAGGAGATGCGGGTAGAAAAAAAATAACACAGTACACTCGGTACGGGACTATCGTAATCGCCTTGGTGCAAGGCTTCATGATTGCCCGAACTTTAGGCTCCTCTCAGATGGGTGCCGGAACGTTTGTGAACGACCCAAGTTTGACTTGGGCGATACTGACTGCCGTTTCTTTGACGGCTGGTACAGCTTTCGTGATGTGGCTGGGTGAACAGATAACCGAGCGCGGAGTAGGTAACGGTATATCATTGATTATCTTTTGTGGCATCGTGGCTGGCCTACCTAGTGTCATCGGGAATACTTACGGCAAGATGAATAATTCTCAAATCGAACCTGCTCAGATTGCATTGCTCCTCGTGATTATCCTGGCAATCACTGCCGGAGTCGTTTTTATGGAGCAGGGTGCGCGTCAGGTTCCGATTCAATACGCGAAGAGGCAGGTTGGTAACCGAGTTTACGGTGGCCAAACATCGCATCTCCCAATCCGGATCAACACTGCTGGCGTTATACCTCCAATCTTCGCGAGCTCCTTGTTACAGATTCCGGTGACCATCTCGCAGTTTGCTGCTGCGGGCTCTGCAGGGGATATCATCGGGAGTATACTGATCCCAGGCGGCTGGTTGTACAACGTGATTTATTTGTCCCTTATTATCTTTTTCTCATTCTTTTACACATCGATTCAATTTAAGCCTGATGACATAGCTGAAAATCTCAAGAAACACGGAGGTTTCATACCGGGAATTCGTCCTGGTGCAAGAACTTCAGACTTTCTTGGAAAAATCATTAATAGACTTACTCTGAGTGGCGCACTTTATCTAAGTGCTATTTGCCTTATACCTTCCATCATAACCGACAGGTTTAACGTCCAATTTTACTTCGGCGGGACCAGCCTTTTGATCATTGTGGGAGTGGCTTTAGAAACTTTCCGACAGATCGATGCCCACAGGCAGTCATTGCGGTACGAAGCTTTTATGAAGAGTACGAGTGTGCGTGGCAAAGGGGGGAAACGGTGATTACTGTCCTCTTCGGGGCCCCTGGTGCTGGCAAGGGAACTCAGGCAGACCTTTTGGCCGATAGGCTTGGCTATAAGAAAATCTCCACTGGTGATGCTTTAAGAAAGCACATTAGGAGCGGTACTGAAGTCGGATTGAAGGCTCGGTCTTATATGGACGAAGGCAAACTTGTGCCAGACGATGTGCTTCTAGAAGTACTTGGTTCCGAATTACTTTCTAGTGGAAATGCCAACGTTTTGCTTGATGGGTATCCTCGCAACACAGCGCAGGCGGAAGCTTTGGGTGCATTGGTCAAATCTAAGGGTATAAGGTACTGCATTCACTTGGATGTGAATTCTAACGTATTGGTTGACAGAATTAGTGGCAGGCGGACCTGTAGTTCGTGTGGTTCTACGTATCATATTACTTACAACCCTTCGAAAGTATTTGGTGTTTGCGATCGTTGCGGAGGGGATACTGTTCAGCGCCCAGACGATTCAGAAGATAAGGTCAAGGTCAGGCTTGCAGTATACGAGCAGCAAACAAAGCCGGTTTTGGAGTTTTACAAAAATGCCGGTTTATATAGGCGTGTTGATGGCACGGGTACCACACAAGAAGTATTTGAAAGAATTTGTGCGACTCTTAACCAGGCATAAGTTAAAGGCCTGCTATAGTCTTTTTGTTCCGCTTATTTTGCTTGATGTCTCTGGTTTATATGTGTAGTGTTTCGGCTCGATCTGCCAGAGGCTAGCTTAACAAGGATCTTTCAATGGCAAAAGAAGATGTAATCGAAGTTGAAGGTGTTGTTAAGGAGCCACTACCGAACGCCATGTTCAAAGTTGAACTGGAGAACGGTCATGAAGTTCTGGCGCACATCAGTGGAAAAATGCGGATGCATTTTATTCGTATTCTCCCTGGCGATAAAGTGAAACTGGAGATTTCCCCTTACGATCTTGGTAGGGGACGGATTGTTTACCGGGCCAAGTGAGCCTTTCGCTTGGTTGTAATAAACTTGGCAGTCATTGAAAAAGCCTGGCTTCAGGTTAAAGGACACGAAATGAAAGTAAGAGCAAGTGTGAAGCCTATCTGTGATAAATGTAAGGTTGTGCGGAGAGCCGGAGTGCTCCGAGTCATTTGTGAAGTTAAGAAGCATAAACAGAGACAGGGCTGAGGAGTAAGCTATGGCACGTATTTCAGGTGTAGATTTACCAAATAATAAGCGCGTGGATATTGCGTTAACTAGTATTTACGGAATAGGTCGCAGACTATCGCAGGTTATAACTGAGAAGGCAGGTTTAGATCTAAGCAAAAAAGCTGGTGATTTGAACTCTGAGGAAGTCAATGCGATAAGAAAAGTAATTGATGCGGAAGGTATTCTTGTTGAGGGTGATTTGAGGAGAGAAGTATCTCTCAACATAAAGCGGCTCATCGATCTCGGAAACTATCGTGGCTTGCGTCATCGTAAGGGTCTTCCTGTCAGAGGACAACGTACTAAGACGAATTCTCGCACCCGTAAGGGACCTCGCAAGACTATAGCAAACAAGAAAAAATAATACCTAACGTAGGGTTCTACTTATGGCTAAGGCAGCTGTTGTTAAAAAGAAAAAAGCAAAAAAGAATGTGCCAATGGGGGTCGCTCACATCCAGGCGACTTTTAATAATACTATCGTCACTATCACAGATCTCAATGGTGAAGTTGTTGCTTGGTCGACTGCGGGAGCCAAAGGTTTTAAAGGTTCCCGTAAAAGTACTCCTTTCGCCGCTCAAGTAGCCGCCGAGGAAGCAGCACGAAAGGCAATGGACGCTGGGATGAGATCGATTTCCGTGCTTGTCCGGGGGCCTGGTTCTGGGAGAGAAAGTGCTGTTCGGGCATTAGCTGCTGTGGGATTGAGAGTTAATTTGTTGAAGGATATTACTCCTGTACCTCATAACGGCTGCAGACCACCCAAGCGTAGGCGCGTGTAAGCCTTTCTGCTTTGTTTAGGGTGTCAATTTAATGTTCTGGACCGGAAGAGATTTCCTGGTAGAATATTAGCTTGTTTGCATGAATTTGCGAGGGCGTGGTGTCTTCCCCTGCTCATGTTGCTGAGAGTAGGCGATTGTTAACGAAGCCAAACGGAGAAGCCTAGATGCATCGGAATTGGCAAGATCTTATTACTCCCAATAATGTCGAGATAGCCGCGTTAACAGATACTTACGGGAAGTTCATCGCGAAGCCGCTCGAGCGTGGTTATGGGATTACACTCGGTAACTCTCTTCGGAGGGTTTTGCTATCTAGTATCAACGGTGCTGCTATCGTTGCTGTTCGTATAGATGGCGTTGACCACGAGCTTAGTACTCTTCAAGGCATTAAAGAGGATGTTACCGATATCATCTTGAACTTGAAGCAAGTAAATATACGTTATCTCGGTGAAAACGATGCGCGGATAGTTCTTCGTTCTAGCGGGGAAGGCGTACTTAAAGCAGGTGACATACAAGCAAGTAGTGATGTTGAGATTTTGAATCCTGAGCAGCATATAGCCACGGTTGGTCAAGATGGCTCGCTCCATATGGAAATGATCGTTCGCCATGGTCGCGGCTATGTTTCGGCTGATCAAAATCGTACAGACAATATACCCGCGAATTTTATCGTGACGGATTCTATTTTTGCTCCTGTTCGGCGCGTAGCATATAACGTCTCTAATGCGCGCGTTGGGCAGATGACCGATTACGATAAGCTAACGGTAGAAGTTTGGACGAATGCAGCGGTTAGGCCCGACGATGCACTAGCTTATGCGGCTAAGATTTTAAAGGAACAGTTGACTATTTTCATAAATTTCGATGAGTCTGAAGAAACAGAGTCTCGTGGTTTTGAAGAGTCTTCTGATTCTCGACCTCAGTTGAACGAGAATTTGTTCAAAACAGTAGATTCTCTGGAGTTGAGCGTTAGAGCCGCGAACTGTTTGGAGAATGCAAATATTAAGTTTATTGGTGAATTGGTTACCAAGAGCGAAGCTGAAATGCTGAAGACAAAGAACTTCGGAAGAAAATCTTTAAATGAAATTAAAGATATATTGGCGGAAATGGGTCTGTCGCTGGGAATGAAAATTGACGGCTTCGACCCTGGAATGCTACGGCAAAAAGAAAACGAGACTAATTAGATAAAGAGGCAAACAAAATGCGTCACAAGCACGGATACAGGAAGCTGGGTCGAGACTCAGCACATAGGAAGGCATTGCTAAGAAACTTAGCAACAGCATTGATTATTAACGAACGTATAACCACCACCTTGCCTAAGGCTAAGGAACTTCGTGGCTACGTCGAGAAGCTAGTAACCCTCGGCAAAAAAGGCTCGTTACACCATCGCAGACAGGCGGCGGAAGTTCTTTTCGAAAAGCCGGCTGTAGCAAAGGTTTTTGGTGAATTAGCTGGTCGTTTCAAAGAGCGGCAGGGTGGTTACGTACGAGTCCTTAAGAGCGGACTGCGTGCAGGTGACGGTGCGAAGATGGCCATTATCGAGTTTGTTGATTATAGTCCTACTTCGAAAGCCTAAATTCTTTCTCTTCAACCCACCTTCAACGGTGGGTTTTTTCTTTTCAGCCTGGTGGGATGCTTTTGTGGTAGAATTGTAGAGCTTAACAAAAGGCTGCACTCATGAAATTCACTAATTGGTGCTCTACTTCAGTTATTAGTCTTTTTATTTTGTCTGGTTGTAGTGGTTGGGTACCGTTGAGTTCCAGGCTTGACGCTGTTTTTTTCGGTTTGGTTGGGGGTACAGTTTTCAGTGATCCATATAAGGTTACGACAAAACAGCTTCATTTCGATACCGGAGAACTCTTCGGTAAAGATGTTATTTTTGAAGGGTTCGTGACTGAAAAGGGCGAACTTTCTACATATGTAGTCGTTCGAGATGAAGACGGAAGGATGCTTGTTGTCTTGTCACAGGTAGACGATGCATATAAGACTTTGGATCGAGGTGACGTCAATTATATTCGTGTTCTCGGGAGGTTAGAGCGCGGTAAAAAAGGTCTTCCCTATATTCTGGCAAAGGCTATTCGTTCCAGTAAACCTTCTAGTTCTTGATATTGGATTTTCTTGTTTTATGATTCTTTTCTTTTATATATGGCGTGAATTATTAAAGTATATCCTCGGTACTTTGTTATTGTGTGTTTTTTTATTTGTTCTATTCGATTTTATGCACAAAACTACCCGCTATATTCCCAGGTATAACCCATCTTCTAATTTGTTGATACAGAGTTATATTTATCAGGCTCCTAGCTTAATTTTACAAGCTCTCCCAATATCGTCTTTGTTGGGCTCGGTGATCTGCATGGTTTTATTGAGTCGTACGAATGAGGTGACAGCAATTCGAGCAGCTGGTGTGGGGCCTTTTTATTTAGCGTCACCTGTTATTGTCTCGGGTATGGTTTTGTGTTTCGTTTCGGTTCTGTTTGGGGAACTTGTAATACCGATGACGTCTAGACGTTTGCACTATGTTCAAGAGGTTTTGATAGAGCGTTCTTCGGATGTAGAGGGGGCGGAAGGCTTTCGGTGGATTAAGACTGAAGGTGGCTTTTTTACTTTCAAGGACTTTGATGCAATTACTTCAATGCTTACTGATGTGAGGGTTATTGAAGTTGGTGATGGTTTTAGGCCGAAAAGGAATCTTGATGCTCGTGTTGCGACTTTTAGGCCAGGCGTTGGTGATTGGTTGTTGGAAGATATAAGAATATCATATTTTTGGCCCAAAGGAGCAGTTTCTTTCAGTGACGTAAAGGATTTTATGGTTTTGAGACTTCCTTTTGAACCGTCTAAGCTTATTAAAGAAAGGCGTTCTCCTTCTGAGTTGTCTTCACTTGAGCTTCTGGATTCGATTAATAAGGGTTCTAGGTCAGGTCTTGATATAGTAAATTTCAGACTTGAGTTATATCAAAAGATAGCATTTTATTTTGCACCTTTAATTGTTTGCCTTATTAGCTTGAAGTTTGGCTATAAATCAGAACGTGTTATGGAGACTGCTAAGAGTGTTTTAGTGGCGGTTTCAATTGGAATGAGTTACTGGTTTATTGCGAGTGCTGGAAAAGCCTTGGCTAGTCGAGGGTTAGTGCCGCCTATGGTAGGTGCTTGGGCGGCAAACTTAATCGTATTTACATTCTCCGTTTTGAATTTGTTGAAGGAACGACGTAGTTAAAGCGAAAATAACTGGGTTACTGCCGGGAAATTAGCTGCATTTATTTTATAAACTTTTTCAACTTTTTCTCGCAGAAGTTGGCAGGTAGTTAATCCAGCTGATTCTGCTGCCTCTAATTCTTCGTAGACGTCAGATAGAAATAGTATACCGGAAGGTTGGGTTTGAAGTTCTTTGCTAATATTTATATACGATTGCTTGTCACGTTTTTGCCCAATTATTGTGTCGAAATTTTTAAAAATGAATTTTGACATATCTCCTTGTGAACTGTACTTGAATAATAGTTTCTGAGCTTCAGTAGATCCAGAAGAATAGATGGATACTCGGATCCCGTTTCTCTGCCAATCTTCTATGCTTGGTTTTACATCTGGATATATGTGGCCTTGGTAGGCTCCTCTTTGATAACCTTCTTTCCATATCAAACCTTGAATTTCTTTTAAAGGACCATATTTTACGTCTTTAGTAATGAGATCTTTTAAAAATAAAATTACATCTTCAAGAGTGGACATTTGCGAACTGCTATTCAGTACCGATTGTTCCTCTTTTATTCTTGCAATTATTTTACTAATTTCAAGACTGTCCTTATTTTTACATAAAAAGTCTTCGATTCTTTCGAATGAATAAGGGAAAAGGATGTCATGTACAAACGAAATTGAAGTAGTAGTACCCTCGATGTCGGTGAGAATGTGGGAAATCATATGTTAGAACTTTCTCAATATTTGGGATTATAGATCTCATCTATTTTAGAATTTGTGTAGTGTGGGATCCAGCCAGCCTTGTCTATAAAAATACGGATAGCTTTAACAAAAGGGCTTGGTCCTAAATCGAACCAATGTTTAGTGTTTGCTGGCACACTAATAAGGTCTCCTGCTTGGCAAAGAAGTGAGAAGACTTCGCCGTTAAGGTTGAACCAAAATAATCCTTGTCCATCGACAAAAAATCTAATTTCGTCCTCAGTATGTGTATGTTCTCGCAGGAACTTTTGTCGGATACTTATAAGTTCAGGTGTACTAGAGTTCACGTTTATAACATCCGCAGTTGCATAGCCACCTTTTAGCATGAAGGGTTGTAAAGAGGGTGCGTATGCGTTTAAAACTTCGTCTTGAGAAGCATCGTCGTGCAAGATGACGGAAGCTTGCCACTGCTCAAACCATATTCCACGTTCTTCAAGAAATCTTTTTATATTTGTAGGGTTATTCTCAGTTAGCCCTATATCCGTAGCGGTCAAAATGGCCATAATTATCTCTGGTTTTATCTGTTGTTTACAATTCTCGTCACGCCATTCCTTACCAAAATTTTATTCACAATTCGAGAAGAATTAGCTTTTCTGATTTGTGTTTGTTTTTCGCGTGTATATGAAAGTTTTTCCAGTCATTTTTGATTGTAAGTACCCGTCTTTTATTCCTTTTCTGATGATGCGCTTAACGGTTGGATGGGGGATGCGAGTGCGTATCGCTAATTCTCTCGATGTTAATTGTTCTCTTTCCAGTATCATGAATATGATGTTATTTCGTGTTGATGTCTTTTTTGGTGTTGGTCTGTTTTTCAAAAGGAGCAGGCTATTCAATTCAATAACTCCTTCTGTTTGGTATAGAAAAGGTAATAGAATGAATCTGAATTCATAACGTAACCTAGAAATCGAATTTCTTATCTTTTGTCTCCAACCTTCCAGTGATGTTGCTTGACCCCATACTATTTCCTGTAGTTCTTCTACTTTGATACGTTCGTCTTTTTGTTGTGTTATTACTTCTAAGATTTTTTTGAGAATGGGCTTTTTTTGGAGATCGATATAATCAATTTCCCCAATTTGATACGAAGATTCGCCTGTCTTTTCTATTCTTGGCGAAAATATAAGTCTTGTTAACCTGTTGGTATAGTTGTCTGTGTAATTAAGCTTGCTTTTGTTCTTGCCAGATACAGTTTCGTGCCATGATGTTAAAATATCTCTTGATATCCCATGGTGTGGGTGTTGCAGAAGATTTGAAAGTCTTTCTAAGAATTGTTTTTTTTGTCCATTTCGATATGCGAATGAACATTCGAGAAGTTTTAGGAAAAAACTTATCTCATGGTTTTTGTAGCTTGCCGCGAAAAGTCTCAGTTTTGATCGCTCGAATTGATTCAATAGCCTAACGCTATTTAGGTGTATTAATAGAATCTGAATAGATAGTCTGTCAGCCCAACAATCAGCTCCTTGCAAGCGCGCTTGCTTTACGGCTGACTCCAATTTTTCAAGATGCTTTTCGCTATGGAGAGACTCGAGGTCTTGTATTGCTGAATGTGCTTGATCAAAAAAGAGACTTTCGGGATTGAAAAATGAGAAGTGATGTTTTTTATCTTGATTCATTTTAAGTTCACTCGGTGGAACCAGGCTCCATATCCGACTGGGTAGGCTGCCGGGTGCATGCGAAAGACTGTTTGAGATGCAAGTTAGTTTAGTTTTGGTTATAGGGCAGCCAATTTTTTCAAAACACTTCTCAATAGAGTGTGAAAGGTTTACCTGATGTCTCGCTCCTGACTTCAGCATAGTGAGAAACGAAAGGAAGATAGCATTGTAGCTATATGCCAGTGGGAATGCTGGGTAAAGAGTGACGAGCTGTGGCTGGTGCTTTGCTATCAGTGTGTCTATATTATTTAAACCTAGGCGATAAGAGACTATTGACTGAACCAGGTGTCGGATGGCATCGCGATCGTTTGTGATAGTGGATAACTTGTTAACGAAATTCAATAAATCATATGCTTCCTGGAAACGTTTTTCGCCGCAGAGTCTTTCTACTACCCGATCCGCTAATAGTTTAAGAATCTTGTCAGACGGATCTAAGAGAAAATCATTTTTTATCTTTACAATCTCCCAGTCTTTGACGGAAGCCCTTGAGGAGATTATTTTTATGTAAATGCAGCTCGATTCCGTCAAAGATGCTCTACGCTTTATTCTGTCACAAAGCAGGTCCGTAATTTGATATTGATTGGTTGCTATGGAAAGGTAAATCAAAGCTATTAGTGCAGCCTCACTTAGGTTGGCTTTCTTAGTTACCGCTTCAATTTGTGCCTGGCTAAAGTGAAAATTATATTCAATTATCCCAAATAGCGCCTTTGCTTCCGAGTCAATTGGCTCCATCAGTTAAGCTCGTATTCGAAGGTTTTTGTTTGACAAGTCAGAGTACTATCTTTTCGGAGTCAGTTTGTCAAAAAATGTGACGTTTGCCTTGAGTAAATCGCCATAACTAATATGTTGATATAATTGACTTTAGGTTCAATTCTTGGGTGTGTGTCGAACGCGAGACCTCAGGCAAACCAATTGACATCGTGCTTCCTTCCTGTTACTAGTTAGGTAGAAGCATCTGCATTGCAGATCATCGATCATGGTTATATTTTGGCTTGCTCACCGTGACGGTAAGAGCGAGCTTTTTTATTTTTCGGGAATTTTGTGATGGAACGGACGGCTCGCCTGAAGGCGATTGAAATTGTAAGCGCACTCATTGAACCGTATAGGTACGAGTGCATCGATATCGAATGGGACAGCGCAGAGGAAACTCTTCGCATTTTTATCGATAGCGAGTCAGGCATTTCAATGGAAGATTGCTTAAGGGTCAATGCTCTTCTAATTGAAAACACCGATCTAGATAGCCTCATACACGGTGATTTTAGGCTGGAAGTTAGTTCTCCAGGCCTCGAGCGTCCACTGAGGACTAAAGAGCATTTTGCGAAGCATATTGGTCAAAAAGTTCATTTAAAGCTTGGTGTGGAGATTGACGGTAAGATTAAGGGAAGTGGTAATCTCCTCTCAATTTCTTCAGATGAGACTCTCACTCTTGAATCTGCGCGAGGGCTCTGGGTTGTTCCTCTCAATGCCGTAAATAAGGCTAGATTACAGTACGATTGGTAGATTTCTTTACAAAAGCATTAGATTTGTGTGAATCAAATTTAGTATCACAGCTATAAGGATCGACGGGCTATGACTCTAATCGACAATTCAGAGCTGGATTCAGAACTCCGCAAAGTGATTTCAGGTGTAAGTCGTGACAAGAATCTGGATAAGGCGGTCATTATTGACGCGCTCCAGCAAGCTGTGGTTCATGCAGCCAGGAGAACATTGGGTGCAACTGCAGACTTAGAGGCTCACTACAACGAAGAGTCTGATGAGATCGAGCTGTACCAATTCCGTACTGTTGTAGACGACGATGATGTCGCAAACGAAAGCTTAGAAATCGCATTGCTTGATGCGAAGAAGTTAGATCCTGAGACGGTTTTGGGAGATGCTATAGGTGTCAAAATCGACACTTCAAAATTTGGTAGAATAGCCGCTCAATCAGCTAAACAGATTATCGTTCAAAAAGTTAGAGACGCAGAACGCTCTCAAATTCACGAGGAATTTCGTGATCGCGTGGGAGAGATACTGAGTGGTTATGTAAGAAGATTCGAACGAAGCGATATTATAGTCGATTTGGGTCGAACGGAGGCTGTCATTCCTTACAAGGAGCAGGTTCCAACCGAAAAGTTTCGGGTGAAAGATCGTATTCAAGCCTTTGTGCTTGATGTTAAAAGATCTAGCCGAGGTCCTCAGGTTATTATGTCTCGCGCCCATTCAGGCTTTTTAGTGGCGCTTTTCTCTCAACATGTCACCGAAATCTACGATGGTGTTGTTACAATCGAGGCTGCAGCAAGAGATCCAGGTTATAGATCTAAGATAGCAGTGTACTCGAGAGATTCTACCGTCGATCCTGTCGGGGCTTGTGTGGGGATGAAGGGGTCTCGAGTTCAGGCGGTTGTTAACGAGTTGAACGGTGAGAAAATAGATATAATTCCATACGATCATGATCCTGCACGTTTGGTTTGCAATGCACTAGCTCCAGCTGTTGTAAGTAAGGTAATTGTCGACGAAGAGTCACACAGCATGGAAGTGATTGTTGCAGACGATCAATTGTCTCTTGCTATAGGAAAGAGGGGACAAAACGTTAGGTTGGCAGCTCAATTGACTGGGTGGCGTCTCGACATAAAGAGCGAATCCTCTGTTGATGAGAAGCTGGCAGGCGCCAAAGATCTTTTGGCATCTATCCCAGGGTTAGATGACATGATGGCGGAACTGTTGATTCAGGAAGGTTATACAACTCCAAACGAGGTTGCCCAGTTATCTCCTCGAACACTTAATCGTCTGCTAAATTTCGATCAAGAACAGGCACTTGCTTTGATCGAAAATGCAAAACTGGCTTCTGTGCAAGCACCACAGCCTCGCGCTGAAGGCAAAAAAGCAGCTGCCAGTAAAAGTGATCTTTGGGCAAATTCTTCTGCATCGCCCGTTGCGCTTGACAATAAGGCAGAAGACTCTCAAATTAGCGAGCGAGTTAAGATCTTTCTTGAGCTTTCGGGAGTTGGTGAAGCAAACGCTCACGCACTCGCTGAAGGTGGATATGTCACTATAGGTGATATAGTGGCGGATTCGGTCGAAGAAGTAGCTCAAAAAACCGGGCTTTCTATCGGTGTAGCTCGGACGATACAGATGGCAGCTGATCGATATCTGCAATCTGAATAGATTCAACATTATGTGTGTCGATTGGGGGACTGTTAGCGAATGTCCAAAATTCGTGTATACGAGCTGGCCCGAGAGCTTAAGGTCGAAAGTAAATCATTGGTCAACAAGCTCAAAGAGCTAGGGATTGAGGTAGCTAGTCACCAAAGCACCCTTACTGCCGATCAGCTGGCTAAGATCAGAAAAGAGATGGGGGGCGAGGTTCAAAAAGGCATCCCGAAATCCAGTCCCTCGGTCATTCGTCGTCGTAAAGAGGGTGTTGAAGAAAGAGAGCCATCTTTTTCTTCGCCTGAATTTACTGAAGTAGCA
>JACCDP010362736.1_pt1 | contig 13289 bp, 13 predicted proteins | sample 7445841 | NCBI WGS metagenome assembly JACCDP01 (sample SAMN15323441, study PRJNA562643) | freshwater metagenome | isolation source: river surface water | place: USA:Blue River Watershed | collected 2017-08-17
ATCGTTCTTTCGTTAAGCCTAATACCTGCGGGGCTACGCTCGCGAGGCGGAATGGCTCTGACCTTTATAACCCTAAATGTGGCGGGGTTATGCCCGAAATCGGACTAAATCTGGGCCCCTATAGCTTTTTGAGCATTCGGGTATTTCCCAGGGTGTTGGGCTTTACCGACTCAAGATCCAAGAATTCGGCCACACCGGCATCGTAGGAACGCAGGAGTTCCTTATAGATCTCGGGTTCAACCGGTGTTCCTTCAATAACTTCAAAACCATGTCGACCGAAAAACTTTGTTTCAAAAGTCAGACAGAAAATTCTCTTTACGCCGATGTTCTGTGCGCGTTCAATAATGGAATCTAAGATTTGATGGCCAACACCTTTGCCACGAAGTTCTTCTGAAACAGCAACGGTGCGAACTTCTGCTAAATCTTCCCACAGAACGTGCAGTGCGCCGCAACCTACAACTTTGTCGCCTTCGACTGCAACTGTGAATTCTTGAACGCTTTCATACAAAGTTACCGTTTCTTTTGATAGCAAACGACCTTGTGGTGCGTATGAATCAATTAATTGGCGAATGCCTTTAATGTCACTGGTGCGTGCTGGACGAATCTGCATTGCTTAATCAACTTCGGGCTTAACAAGTGGGAACAAAATAGTTTCGCGGATTCCAAGACCAGTAAGTGCCATTAGCAAACGATCAACACCCATTCCCATTCCACCAGTTGGTGGCATTGCAAACTCCATGGCGCGCAAGAAATCTTCATCTACTTGCATCGCTTCTAGATCACCCTTTGAACCAAGCGTTGCTTGTTCAACTAAACGATCGCGTTGCACAACTGGATCGATCAGCTCTGAATAACCTGTTGCAAGTTCAAATCCATCAATGTAGAGATCCCACTTTTCAGCAACGCCCGGAAGTTCACGGTGTGCACGAACTAGTGGTGATGTATCTACTGGGAAGCCCATCACAAATGTTGGTTCAACTAATAGGTGACGTGCAACGTGCTCGAAGATTTCTTCTGCAAGCTTTCCGGTAATCCACTTTGGATCAATCTTCATGCCCAACTTTTCAGCAATTTTCTTCAAATCTGCATACGGGGTAAGGGCTGTAACGCTTTCGCCAACTCCATTAGAAATAGCGTCGTACAAGGAGATTTGCTTCCACTGGCCACCAAGATCTGCTTGGCGTCCATCGTGGTGAGTAACTACATGTGAACCCGCAACCGCCATCGCAGCGTTTTGAACCAGGGTGCGAGTTAGGTCAGCGATCGACATCCAGTCGCCGTAGGCCATGTAACTTTCAATCATTGCAAACTCTGGTGAGTGTGATGAATCCGCGCCTTCATTGCGGAAATTACGGTTGATCTCAAAAACACGTTCGATTCCACCTACTACGCAGCGCTTCAAGAAAAGCTCTGGCGCAATACGTAGGTAAAGATCCATGTCATATGCGTTGGAGAAAGATTTGAATGGACGAGCCGCAGCGCCACCATGCATAACCTGAAGCATCGGAGTTTCAACTTCGATGAAGTTAGCCTTATCAAAAGTATCGCGAAGAGATTTCATAACCGCCGGTCGCAAACGTGCATTACTGCGAGCTTCTGGGCGAACAATTAAATCTACATAACGCATACGAACGCGAGTTTCTTCAGACATTGGCTTGTGATCATTTGGCAATGGACGCAATGACTTAGCTGCCAAAGTCCATGAATTAGCCAAGATAGAAAGTTCGCCTCGCTTTGAGGTAATGATTTCTCCGGTAATAGAAACAATGTCACCTAGATCAATATCAGATTTCCATGAATCAAGAACTTCTTGCCCGACCTTGTCTAAAGACAACATCGCTTGAAGTTCTGTTCCATCACCTTCGCGTAGCGTTGCAAAACAAAGTTTTCCAGTATCGCGCTTGAAGATAATTCGACCAGTTAAGGATTCGACATCACCTGTTGCTACATCGATTTCTAGCCCAACGTATTTCTCGCGGATCTCCTTTAGTGACTTTGTGCGAGGAACAGAGACTGGGTATGGCTCAACGTTGCGCTCTAGTAATGATGCGCGCTTTTCACGTCGAATACGGAGCTGCTCAGGCAGATCCTCTTCCGTAGGTAAATTCTCTGTACTCATAGGTCGTGAAGTCTACCGACTCATGCATTTCGTTCGTGAATCAGACGAAGCCCAATAAGCGTTAAATCAGGCTCGTGGTGGTCGATGGTTTCTGAAACCCCGATGATTAAGGGCGCTAATCCACCTGTTGCAATAACAGTTGGCTTTTCGGAATACGACTCTAGAAGTTCAGCAGTAATTCGATCCACTAAACCATCGACCTGGCCAGCAAAGCCATAGATAGTTCCGGATTGAAGAGCTTCAACGGTGTTTTTACCAATTACATTTTTTGGTCTGATTAATTCAACTTTACGAAGTTGTGCAGCACGTGAAGCTAGTGCGTCAACTGAGATTTCAATTCCGGGTGCAAGCGCGCCACCAAGGAATTCACCTTTTGGTGAAACGACATCAAGGTTGGTTGATGTTCCAAAATCCACAACAATTGCTGGACCGCCAAAGAGTGTGTGGGCTGCCAAAGTATTAACAATGCGATCGGCACCAATTTCCTTTGGATTATCAACCAAAAGCGGTACGCCTGTTTTGATTCCTGGTTCGACAATTGTTACCCGAACATCAGAGAAATAGTCAGCAATCATGGTGCGTAGCTCGCGCAATGTTGCAGGAACAGTAGAACAAACAGATAGTCCCGTTAAGTTGTAATCATCAATTAAGGCGCGGTACTGCAGCCATAGTTCATCTGCCGTGCTTCGCGGGTCAGTCTTTACACGCCACGATCTGATCATTTCCTTGTTATCAAAGATTCCAAGTACTGTGTTTGTATTTCCGACATCAACAGTTAGTAACATCGTTATCTCCCTACCATCGGCATATTGTCTAGTAAACGAACTCCTTCAACCCAACCCGCAATTATTGCTCTGCGGTTTTCGGTACCTTCATGTGCAGGTGAAAAATCCTTTTCATCAATAATCGTCGCATAATCTTTATCAAAACCAGGCTCGGTTGCTAGCGTTGAATTCAGTACCTCTTGAGCAATTTCTACAGTTGGGGCTAGCTTTGCCGCCGCAAGTGCACGGTGAATAACTAGCGCCGTAACTCGTCCAGCTTCACTGAGGCGAACATTGCGTGAGGACAGTGCTAAACCATCAAATTCACGAACCGTTGGTACAGCAACGATTTCTACCTTGCTCTTCATCGCTTTAATAATTGTTAGTTGTTGAAAGTCTTTTTCACCAAACACAGCCTTATCTGGTTTAGCGATTGCAAATAAGCGATCTACAACTGTCACGACTCCATCAAAGTGACCCGGACGAGAAGCACCTTCAAACTTGTTTCCCATTGCACCTGCACTGAGAGTTTGAAAGCCTTCTGGATACAAATCTTCATACTCTGGAAACCAAACCTCGTTTGCTCCGGCGATAGTTGCGATCTCGATATCTCGTTGCGGAGTTCTTGGATACTTTTCTAGGTCATCTTTATTTTCAAACTGAAGTGGATTAACAAAAATACTTACAATGACATCTTTATCTAAAGTGCGCGCACGCTTAATCAACGCTTGGTGGCCTTTATGCAAGGCACCCATAGTTGGCACTAATACAGTCATTTCAGTGGCTCCAGTCCTTTCGGGGTACCGGGCGAGATGTTCCAAAGTTTACCTCTAAGCAGGCAATTGCTCCAAAAGTTCTTTTATAGGCCCATGCGTAAGCAGGATTGCGTCAGGCTCAATTTCAAACCAAGGTTGTAAAACAAAGCGGCGCTCATGTGCACGAGGGTGCGGAAGTTGTAATTCATCTGCTGTGCTTAAAAGTCCTCCGTACTGGATTAAATCCAAATCAATTGTCCGCGGACCCCAATGCACTGTTCGCTCACGACCTAAGCTCTTTTCGATCCCGTGAAGCAGGGATAACAAATCCATTGCAGGTAGTTCGCTATCTATAAGGCAGACAGCGTTGAGATAATCAGGTTGCTCTGGTCCACCAACTGGCGCTGTTGAATAATAAGAAGAAACAATTTCTACCTCTGCTGCTTCACGCAGCAGCGCAATTGCTAAATCTAAATTCTCTTGTGGGTTACCTAAATTGGCACCTAATGCAATAACGGCTTTCATCGTGATCTAGTAACAACCACTGCAATATCTTTTAATTGTGCTGCAACCGGTGCCTGTGGTTTGTGAACCGTTACAGATACTTGCTGCACCTTTAAATGTTGATTGAGCACTCGTTCTGCGATTCTTCCAGCCAATTTCTCAATCAGATTCACTGGGTTACTAGTAATTTCTTCAACTACTAAATCAGTGATCTCTGCATAATTGACCGTGTCCTCTATCGCATCTGAATTAGATGGAATCGTTAGATCAACGCTTAAAGTTAAGTCCACGAAGAAATCTTGTCCGTCTTTTTTCTCATGATCAAAAATACCGTGGTACCCAAAGCCATGAATTCCGGTTAAAACAATTTGATCTTTCATGAGCTGAGCACCTCCTTATGTGGTTTCACACTGTGAACTCTAACTGCCCACACACCGGTTGTGCCAAGGCGTTTAGTCAGTTCGATTGTGGCCTGCTCTCTTTGATCAGGTGAATCCCCACCTAAGAATCTTTTTCGTGAAGCTCCAACAAGAACCGGATAACCCAAAGCCACGAAACGATCGATTGCATCAATGATTGCCCAGTTATGTTCGGCATCCTTTGCAAAACCAATGCCGGGATCGATGATCAACTTATCTTTATGAATGCCCGCTTCTAGTGCTGCATCAATACGCTCATTGAGCTCTGCAATAACCTCATTAACAACATCCCCGTAAACAGCCTTTGAATTCATATCTTTTGACTGCCCGCGCCAGTGCATAGCGATATATGGAACCTTTAATTCAGCGGCAGTTTGCAACATTGCATCATCTGCTAATCCCCCACTGACATCATTAATCATTGCTGCACCAGCTTTAACTGCTGCTCGAGCCGTACTTGCTCTCATAGTGTCAATGCTGATTGTTGCCCCGTGCTTAGCTAACTCTGTGATTACCGGAATAGTTCTTGCAATCTCTTCTTCTTGACTGACTCGATCAGCTCCTGGACGAGTTGATTCACCGCCAACATCAATGATGTCTACGCCTTCGGCAATCATTTCAAGACCACGCTTAACCGCTGCATCGAAGTCATGGTGTCTTCCACCATCGGCAAATGAATCAGGAGTTACATTCAAAATGCCCATGACTAACATGAGTTAGCTCTTAGTGATTAAGGAGATTGCTTCTGCGCGAGTAGCTGGATTATTTAAAGCTCCGCGCACTGCAGATGTAGTTGTTCGTGCATGTGATTTCTTGACCCCTCGCATCGACATACACAAGTGTTCGCAATCAATGATGACAATCACTCCAAGTGGATCCAAGATTTCAACCATTGCATCTGCAATCTGAGTTGTTAAACGTTCTTGTACTTGTGGGCGCTTTGAATACATATCTACCAAGCGAGCAAGCTTTGAAAGCCCAGTGATCTTTCCGCGCGGGATGTATCCAATGTGTGCAACGCCATGGAATGGTGTTAAGTGATGCTCGCAATGTGAAAAGACTTCGATGTCACGAACAATCACAAGCTCTTCATGCCCAATATCAAAAGTTGTTGTTAAAACATCTTCGGGCGACTGCCACAGGCCTTCAAAGTTTTCCTTCATCGCACGGGCAACTCGTGCGGGAGTTTCCTTTAAGCCATCACGGTCTGGATCTTCTCCCAGAGCTAAAAGCAGTTCACGGACCGCCTTTTCCGCACGTTCCTGATCATAAGGACCAGAAGCGCGACCATCGGTGACGGTGACTTTATTTACCGTCACTGGCAGCCTTCTTACGTCGGGCAGGCTTTTTCTTTTCCTCTGCAACAGGCTCTACAACTAAACGCTCTGGAATATCAACCGGTGGTTGTTCAGAAGGAATACGTGTTGCTGAACCCGTCCAAGCAGGACGCTTAGTAACTAACTTAACCTTCTTGAATATCCGAGCAATCTCTTCTTTATTCAAAGTTTCTTTCTCAAGAAGTTCGACAACCATTTCATCCAGAATCTTGCGATTGGCTACCAAAATATCAAAAGCTTCTTGATGTGCATTTTCAATCAGAGTGCGAATTTCGCGGTCAACAACCGCTGCAATGTTCTCGCTGTAATCGCGTTGGTGACCATAATCTCGACCTAAGAATGGCTCAGTAGAACCGCCGCCAAGTTTGATTGCACCAATTGATTCAGTCATTCCATATTGAGTCACCATCGCGCGAGCAAGCGCAGTTGCCTTTTCAATGTCATTTGATGCACCAGTTGAAGGATCATGGAAAATTAGTTCTTCTGCTGCGCGGCCACCGAGCGAGTACGCCAATTGATCAAGCAGTTGATTGCGAGTAGTTGAATATTTATCTTCATCAGGCAAAACCATTGTGTAACCAAGTGCGCGTCCACGAGGCATGATCGTGACCTTGTGAACCGGATCGGTATGCGGCAAGGCATGTGCAACTAATGCGTGCCCTGCTTCGTGATAAGCCGTAACACGACGTTCATCATCATTCATCAAACGAGACTTACGTTGTGGGCCAGCCATTACACGATCAATCGCTTCATCTAATTCGATATTGCCAATTGTTGGCTTGTCATCTCGGGCTGAAAGAAGCGCAGCTTCATTGAGAACATTTGCAAGGTCAGCGCCAGTAAAACCAGGTGTGCGACGTGCGTAATCAACTAGCTTTACATCATCACTTAATGGCTTGCCCTTTGCGTGAACCTGCAGAATTGCTTCTCGTCCCTTTAGATCAGGGCGATCAACTGCAATCTGACGATCAAAACGACCTGGGCGTAGCAATGCAGGATCCAAAACATCAGGACGATTTGTAGCTGCAATCAAAATTACTTGTGAGTTCTCTTCAAAGCCATCCATTTCAACAAGGAGTTGGTTAAGCGTTTGTTCACGCTCATCATGACCGCCACCCATACCTGCACCGCGTTGGCGACCTACTGCATCGATTTCGTCGATGAAGACAATGGCCGGTGAATTCTCTTTTGCTTGATTGAAGAGATCGCGCACACGGGCCGCACCAACACCCACAAACATTTCAACAAAATCAGAACCAGAGATTGAATAGAAAGGAACGCCTGCTTCACCAGCTACCGCGCGAGCAAGTAGAGTCTTTCCGGTCCCCGGAGGACCGAACAACAGAACACCCTTTGGAATTTTTGCTCCAAGAGGCGCGTACTTTTCTGGTTTAGCCAAAAAGTCTTTGATCTCATCTAATTCGGCTAGCGCTTCATCTGCGCCAGCAACATCTTTGAAAGTGGTTTTAGGTACATCAGGATTTTGAAGTTTGGCTCGTGATTTACCGAATTGAAAAACCTTATTGCCGCCTTGGGCTTGGCTCATAAACCAGAAAAATAAGAAGCCAATAAGTAAGAACGGAACTATTGAAAATAGGAATGAAACAAGAATTGATTGAGATGGAACCTTTACATTCCAGCCCTTTGGAGGTGGATTGCCAGTTAATGCATCAACAATTGTTGGTTCTTGGCGAGCAACGTAAAAAGCTTCAACTTTTGATGCGCCCTTAATTGTTGTGCCAGGGTTGAGGATTAGGCGAATCTTTTGATCCTTATCAACAAGTTCTGCAGATTGAACTTGGGCCTTTGAAATTGCATCCAAGGCCTGAGAAGTTTCAATCTGTGTGTACTTGTTTCCGGCAGAAGAAATTTGTCCAAAAACCGTGACTGCGAAAATCGCAGCAACAATCCAAAAAAGTGGTCCGCGGAAAAGTCGTTGACTCTTTGTCGGAGCTTTCTTAGCTGGTTGCTTGCCAGAGAAACTCTTCTTCACTGGCTTCTTTGGCTTTTGAACTTGTGACATCTATGGGGACTCCAGAAACTATTCGTACATGTGCTTAGCAAGCACAGCGATAAATGGAAGGTTGCGATACTTTTCATCAAAATCAAGACCGTAACCAATTACAAAATCTTTTGGAATATCAAAGCCGACATATTTCACATCAACTTCAACTTTTGCAGCTTCTGGCTTTCGTAGAATTGAAAGAATTTCTACTGAACCGACTCCGCGTGATTCAAGGTTTGCCTTTAGCCAGGAAAGCGTTAAACCTGAATCAACAATGTCTTCGATGATCAAAACGTTTCTTCCGGTGATATCGCGATCAAGATCTTTCAGAATTCGAACAACTCCACTGGACTTTGTTCCAGATCCGTATGAAGAAACCGCCATCCAATCCATATCAATATGGCGTTGTAATGCACGTGAAAAATCTGCAACAGCCATGACTGCACCCTTAAGAACTCCGACGAGGAGCAAGTCTTTACCTTCGTAATCTTTTTCGACCTGAGCTGCAAGCTCCTTAAGTCGTGCTTGCAACTGTGCTTCGGTTACGACTACGCGTTCGATATCGCCCTTGACTGCTTCTAAGTCCACGGTGCTCCCTAAGGTCGGTGCTGTAAGAGCGAAAGTCTGCCCGAAATCCGCTCAACCTTCACACCGCCCGGCAAATTGAGCGCACCTTGGCCGCTCCACGCACAAATAAGCGCCTCAACCGCGCTCACATGCTCCATGGTGACCGTGCCGGCAGGAGCGCCAGCGGCATAGACCGCGGCTCTAATAATTCGAGTTCGGATGGCGCGAGGCATTTCTTCAAGATGGGAACACTCTAAATCTGCCAGGTCTAAATGAATCTCTTCACGTTTAGCCCAATGATCTAGCGCATCAGCATCATCGCGCAAAAGATGCGCACTGCGAGCTAACGCTTCTGCAATTCCAGGACCAATGCTTTCTTCAAGAATTGGTAAGGCAACATTTCGAACTCGAACTCTTGAAAACTCTGGGTTCTGATTATGTGGATCGTTCCAATACTGCAACTTCATTTCTTCGCAATACTGTTCATTTTGAACACGTGTAATTTCAAGAAGTGGTCGAATGTAAAGCCCATTGTGGTGAGCCATTCCGGAAAGAGAACGTGTTCCAGATCCGCGAGCTAATCCAAGTAAAACTGTTTCGGCTTGATCATCACGTGTGTGTCCAAGAAATACTGCAACTGCATTTTGTTCTGTAGCAACTTCTTGTAATCCTTGATATCTAGATTTACGAGCAGATGCCTCTAGGCCGTCTTGCAGATTAACCGTCACTTTTTTAATAATGCAATCCACACCAAAGTTTTTCAATTGTGCTTTAACTTTTTCAGCTTGAGCGCCTGATTGTTCCTGTAATTGATGATCAATCGTCACGCCAATTACGGAAATTACAAACTCTTTCGATTCAATAGAAAGTGCATGTGCTAACGCCAAAGAATCTGCACCGCCAGAAACTGCAACAAGAATGGTGTCACCGGCTTCGAAATTTTCAAGCCAGGTGCGTACAGCATTTCGAACCGCTGGGACCGCTGTAGTCATGGCTTAAGAGTAGTGCTGAATTAGACGCGGCCACCAAATGGCATCAAACCCTTGATGCTGTACATGTTTGAATAAAGCAGGCCTTTACCCTTTGAATTGGCCTCCCACATCATTCCGTTGCCGGCGTAAATTGTGATGTGGTGAATGGTCGAGATATTTCCTTTGTAGGAATAGAAAAGTAAATCGCCTGGAACTAGTTCCTTGAGCGAAACATGCTTTGTATAGCCTGAATAAAGGGCAGAGTTGAGTCGATCCCAGTTAGGCCAACCTAAACCAGCAGATTTGTACGCGGCATAAACCAGACCAGAACAGTCAAATGAATTTGGTCCTTCTGATCCCCAAATGTATGGCTTACGCGCAAGCACTTGAGTCTTAGCAAATGCAACTGCTTTGTCTCGTTGTGCTTGGGTAGTTCTAATTGTAGATCTGCCTTGGAATCCGCGATCTGGCCAAACACTCTTCTGTCCAGGTGTCTGCGTTGCAGTACTTGCTTGACTCTCTTCGAGTAATGCCAACTGTCGTTGCTGTTCAAGCGTTGTTCTTACTTTTCGCGCGCTCATTAATTGACGCATTAATTCATCTTGAACCTTTTGCAGTTTTGCTACTTCTTTTGCTTGCTCAGCCTTGGCATCATCTGCAACCTTTTTAGCTGCAGCTACTTTTTCTGTTGCAACTTGTTGTACCGCTTTTGCATCATCAGCAATCTTCTTAGCTTTGCGCGCCTCTTCTTCAGCAACCTTGAATCGATCTAGTGCAACAGAGTTCTGAGACCCAAGTGTTCCAAGTGTTGAAAGCTGATCAATTAAATCTTGTGGGCCATTAGCACTTAGCAATGATTGAACATCTGTCAGGCTTCCACCCATGATGTAAGCATTAGCTGCAAGTTTTCCGATGGTCTTATGAGCTTCTGAAACAGCAGCCGCGGTTTCAGCGGCATGCTTTGCGGCGATGTTTGCCGCAGTTGTTGCCGCAGCTAATTCTGCTTGTGCTTTTCTATAGAGCGCAGTTGCTGCATTTGCCTTAGCGGTTAATGTTCTTAAACTTTGGTTAGCAGCGGCTAATTTCTTTGCTTGCGCTTCAGCAGCTTTTTTCTTCGCTGCTTCTACTTTTTTAGCGGCTTCGATTTCGGCCACAGTTGGTTTAGGGGCCGCAAATGCCGGAACTGACGGAATCGCCAGAGCCACAATTACCGCAAGCGAAATCGCCCTAAAACTCTTTTTCACAATTACCTTTCGGAAGGGAAGGGTTCAAGAATAAATGCCCAACCTTGGAAAACCGTGTTTTTAGGTGTGAGTGTCCCTAATTAGCTACATCACGACGAACAAAGAGTATTGATGCGACTATGGCGCCAAAAGCAACATAAGCGCCTCCGACAGCTAGGGCATGTGAGTAGGTGACGTCGACAGTTCCACCAGAAGCGATAGTGCTTAACTGATAACCAGGCAGCCACGATTGCAATGAATTCTTCACAGCTATCAGCAAGATCTCAACAATCAATAACCAGAGAACTCCGAATGAAATTGCGCTGATCGGCGAACGCAGAAGTAGTCCCAGAACCATACCGATGATTCCAAAACCGACCACCGAAATGATGACGTTAACAAATGTTGTGTAGATGTACTCAATACCAGCACTTGAAAACCACAAATCTGTTGAAACATCTACCGTTGGGGCCAAAATCGCTGAAATTCCGATGCTTACAATTGCAGAAATTGTGATCATCGCTAAAGCAAAAATGATCATCGAGATTAGTTTTCCAAACAAGATTTTCATTCGGCTTGGTTGACGGACCAATAAATTACGAAGCGTTCCGTATGTGTATTCCTGCGCTGTCTGGGCTGCAAAAACACACAATGCGATGATTCCTAAGAAGCCACCTACGTTTGCAAAACCCTGAACACCGCCGCTTGCCAAAGCCAATACTTCGCGACTAATCACCTGTCCGCGATCGGCATTACCTTGCGGTGAATCAATAAGTAAGTACAACAAAGCTGAAAAGAGTCCGCTGAAGAAAACAACTGCGCCCATGGTGCCAAAAAACAATGTTGGGCGACGCAACTTACGAAGTTCGGCTCTGATTACATTAAACATTACTTGTCCCCCGTCATTTCAAAGAAGGTTTCTTCAAGATTTGGAAGCTGAGGAGCAAGTTGCGCCAGAGTTATTCCTGCGTCAAAGGCAGCTTCATTAAGCACAGGAGCCCACTTCATGTCAGCCAACACATGAACTGAATCATCCCGAATTACCGCATGATGTCCTGCGTCTTTAGCAATTTTAACAATGCGCTTTAGGTCAGATTTCTTAAGCGACTTTGCGATGATCGTTGGTTGCTGTTGCGCCATCAATTCACCGATTGGACCAGCAAAAACTATCTCGCCTTTGCGAAGCATCACGATGTGATCACTGATAATTTCAAGTTCCGACAGTAAATGTGAAGAAACAAATACTGTGGTTCCGTCATTTGCAAGGTCGCGCAGCAACGCACGAACCTCTTGAATACCTTCGGGATCTAAACCATTTGTAGGTTCATCAAGCATCAATAACTTAGGCTCAGGCAATAATGCTGCAGCGATACCTAAACGTTGCTTCATACCCAATGAATATGTCTTGTACTTTGATTTTCCACGTTCGCCAAGTCCAACTTTTTCTAGAAGAGTTTGAACTCGTTCGACAGGAAAGCCACCAAGGCGTGCAAGGACCATTAAGTTTTCATGACCAGATAAAGCAGGATAGAAAGCTGGGCCTTCAATCATCGCGCCAACTCGGCTTAAATATCTTTCGGGATGTTCGATCGGTTCGCCAAGAATGTGACCCTGCCCAGTTGTTGGTGTAATCAGGCCAAGCAGCATCCGCATTGTGGTTGTTTTGCCTGAACCATTTGGGCCAACAAAGCCACACACGGTACCGAGCGGTACTTCGAAGTTAATATGCGAGACCGCTAAGCGATCGTCGTACTTCTTGGATAGATCTGAGACTGAAATAGCAGTATTAGTCATGGCCGTACTCTGCCACAATTCACCTATGAGCAAACGACCTTGGGGCTACCAACCTCGTCAGGAAAGTCTGGGACCAGACTGGGAATTACATCCACAAACACATTCCGTTCGTGCCGGTCTTGCTCGCACAGGTTTTGGTGAAACGTCAGAAGCACTATTTCTAAATAGTGGTTTTACTTACACATCTGCTGAAGAAGCTTTTGATTCATTCGCCGAAGAAACCGATCACTATCTTTACAGTCGTTTTCATAATCCAACGATTGCGATGTTTGAACAACGTTTAGCTGCAATTGAGGGCGCCGAAATGTGCGTGGCAACTGGATCTGGAATGTCGGCAATGTTTGCTTCCCTTGCTTGCTTAGTTGAACAAGGCGATCACGTAGTTGCATCAGCGGCCATGTTCTCTTCATGTCACGTGGTAATTACAGAGTTTTTACCTAAGTGGGGCGTCACCTTTGAATTAGTAAAGGGAAATGATCCAGAAGTCTGGGCTAAAGCACTTAATAAGCCGACTAAGGCTGTCTTTATTGAAACGCCAAGCAACCCATTACTTGAGATTGTTGATATCGCAATGGTCAGTCAACTTGCACATAAAGTTGGTGCGACAGTAATTGTTGACAATGTAATGGCATCACCAGTTTTGCAGAAGCCTTTAACTCTCGGCGCAGATGTTGTTATGTACTCTGCAACAAAACACATCGATGGCCAAGGTCGAGTCCTTGCAGGTGCGTTGTTGGGATCTGCTTCATATATTCAAGAAAAACTCTTGCCCTTTGTGCGTCACACAGGTCCTGCGCTCAGTGCGTTCAATGCCTGGGTACTTGTTAAGTC
>JACCDP010449900.1_pt1 | contig 13289 bp, 10 predicted proteins | sample 7445841 | NCBI WGS metagenome assembly JACCDP01 (sample SAMN15323441, study PRJNA562643) | freshwater metagenome | isolation source: river surface water | place: USA:Blue River Watershed | collected 2017-08-17
AACAGTCGGCTTTTTTGTTTATCTTTGTACTTTATTAACCCATTAAAAGTTTTACGAATGGCAAAGTTTATCAATGTAACTGTCAACGGGACAGACAGAATTTTCTCTGCGGAGAACGTAATCACAACTGAGCGTACAGCAGCTACGACTACAGTAATTACTTACAACCATCAGCAGTCAGGTTTTGATGTGTGTACATTTACTCACTCTTCTGATGCATCAACTGACAAAGTTGTTGACGCTATCAATGACGCTATTATCGCAGCACACGGAAACTCAAAGCGTCCAGATGTTGTTATCGATGTAGTTCTTCCAGTAGCAGTTTCAGGTGTAGCATTCTCATAAGTCATGGCAAAGTTCTTTAAAGTTAGGTTGTACAATACGTCGGTAGACTCAGGTACAACAGACGCGGCAACAGCTGACAAGCTAACGCAGTCAGGTCAGAACTTCTTAACTACTGTAAGCGCAGGAGATATTGTAGTAGATAGTGGTGGAGTTGTATATACTGTTACAGCAGTTGATAGCAACACAGTGCTTTCTGTAGATGGTGGTGGAGTACCTGATGCAACTGCATATACTATCTATGCTGGAGATGCACCTACAGATAGGTTGTTTAATGTAGAAAACATTATGTACACATTTAGATCTGGAGATAAAGCTACAGTGATCAAATATAACCACGCTCAAGCAGGTTTTGATACACTTACTTTCACACATAAAACAGACGCTAACACTGAGTACGTTGTTACTACACTTGACAACATGATCAGTGATATTCACTCAGGAAAAACTTACCCAGACGTTGTTACCACATTCAATCCAGAGGTTACAATTGTTACAGCAGTTTTTTCATAACTAGCAACTAAACCTAATCTAAGAGGGTCAGCAGATTGTTGACCCTTTTTTATTATCTTTGTGATATGATTAATACAATCCGAAATACCGTCCTTTCAATCGTAAGTAAAGACAACAGGGGATACATCACTCCAGAAGAGTTCAACCTGTTCGGAAGACAAGCACAGCTTGAGATCTTTGGTCAGTACATGTACGATATCAGCAATGCAATAAACAAGCAGAACGCTCGTATGCATAACTCTGGATACTCAGATGTACCTACCCTTCTTCAGGATGTAATGGATAAATTCTTGGTAGAAGATGTGCTAGTGTACAACGGTACATCAGACAAGTTTTATATGCCTGCAGATAATCCACTGCAGCCTACAGAACCAAAGCCATACAAGCTAATAAGACTAACATACAATAACTCTGTCGAAATTGAAAAGGTGTCACATACGAAAGTGCTTAACTTGCTATCTTCTAGTGTTGTGGCTCCAACTACGTCATACCCAGTCTATACGTTGTCAGAGTACGGCATCGAGAACAATACAGGTATTCAGGTGTATCCTACGTCGATAACGTCAAACGTTACTATTTCATATCTAAGATACCCATACGATCCTAAGTGGACATACACATCACTTTCAGGAGGTGAGCCAGTATTTAATCAGTCAGCTACAGACTTTCAGGATTTCGAGCTACCTATTCATGACGCACCAAGACTTGTGGTACTTATCTGTCAGTTAGCAGGTGTATCTATCAGAGAGGCAGAGGTAGTGAACATGATGAGTGAAGAACAAGCTATAGATATACAACTAAAAAACTAATAGATGCCACTAACGGACTATCAATACTACGACAACGGTGGTAACTCACCTGAGAATGAAAACTGGGGATCGTATCAGTACCTATCACTAGCTGATGTTGTTAATAACTTCATGCTTATGAGTGTTGGTGACGATAAGCTATTAAATAACGTTAAGCGTCACGAGGCTCTATTCTACGCAAAGGAAGCGATTAAAGAGCTTAACTACGACGCAGCAAAAGAAGTAAAAGCACTTGAGTACATTGTACAGTCAGACTTGAAGATGATTCTTCCACATGACTACGTTAACATTGTTCGTTTGTCATACGAGAGCAACGGTGTGCTTTACCCAATGTACGAGAATCAGAAAGCAATAACTGCAACAGCATACGTTCAGGATAACAGTGGAAATTTAACATTTGACATCAATGGTAATGTTGTTACAGGTCAATCGGAACTTGATATCAGACGTCTTGACCAAACTTTGTACTCAGGTTCAGGAGCCTATAATGGTTGCTACGGGTGGTGTTACAACGATAATTGGTACTTCGGATTCACGATGGGCGGTCGTTACGGTCTTGATACAAGTACCGCGACTTCGAATCCAACCTTTACCATCAACAAAAAGTCAGGAGTAATTGATTTCGCTTCTAACATCTCAGGTCAGCGAGTTGTGCTTGAGTACATCTCTGACGGAATGGAGAACGGTGATGACTCATCGATTGAGATACATAAGTTTGCCGAGAAGTGGATTCATGCGTACATCAGATGGTGCTTGCTTGACAATAAGATTATGGTTCAAGAGTACATCGTTAGAAGAGCGAAAGATAAGGAGTCTTCGCTTAGAAGAAATTTAAAGATTAGACTTAGCAACAACCACTCATCAGAACTATTGATGATGCTTAGAGGTAAGGATAAAACAATCAAGTAATGGCTGACATCAAGAATACATTTATAAAGGGCGTAATGAATAAAGACCTTGACGAACGACTTGTTCCTCAAGGTGAGTACCGTGACGCTCAGAACATAACTGTAGAGACATCTGAGGGATCAAGTGTTGGTGCAGCGCAGAACTCTCTTGGCAACACTAAAATGGCGGACATTGCTACTATCAGTGGTAGAGATGCTACAGACGCAAGAACTATCGGAGCTGTCACGTATCAGGCAGGAAACCTACTTTACTGGTTTGTTGCAGCTGATTACTTTGATGGGATATATGAATACAACGAGACTACAGGAGAGACTGTAAGAGTCCTTCAGTCTAACAAGACTAACGAGACAACTCCATCGAAGCTAAACTTTCGAAAGGAGTACGCAATAACAGGAGTTAATCATATTCTTGGTGCTGACGGTAATACATTTCTTTATTGGACAGATGACTACAATCCGCCAAGAAGAATAAATATTGGTCGCTGTAAGTCGTACACAATTGATGATGACAGGATAGATATCGATATAGATGTAATTTTAGAGCCGCCTCTATACGCACCACATATAGACCCGTTCTTAGACACTACAGATATCGAGTCAAACAATATGAAGGAGAAGTTCTTATACTTCGCCTACAGGTACTTATACGAAGACAATCAGTACAGCGCGTTGTCACCATTCTCGGCAGTTGCATTTACACCTGACGGGTATGAGTTTGACTACGGAACTGGAAACAATAAGTCGATGACAAACATCTACAACGCATGTAGAGTTTCGTTTGAGACAGGAAATCAGTTTGTTCAAGCAGTTCAACTTGTAGTTAGAGACACAAGGAGTATAAACGTTGGTATCATTGAGACATACTATAAGGATCAGCTTCAGGGATACGCTAACGATGGTGACTCTGCTACGGTAGTATTTAAGAACAACAAGATTCTTGCAGCACTTCCAAATGACCAAGTAACAAGGTTGTTTGATAACGTACCATTACTTGCAAAAGCTCAGGATGTAATTGGTAACAGACTTTCTTACGGAAACTATGTACAGTTTAGAGATATTCGTGACTGCAGTGGAGAAGAAATTAATGTAGACTACACTGTAGAACTAAAGCAACCACTTGTTACTGTAGAGGAGAACGCACCTCAAACGACTTGGAGATCAGACAGAGATCTTGAGTTCGTGTTACTGTACACTGACGACTACGGAAGGATGACTACAGCTATCACTTGTGATGCTAACTCACTATACATACCACCTGCAAACAGTACTACTGCTAATCAGGTGTTAATGAGAATACGTCATACTGCTCCATGTTGGGCTACACACTACCGCCTTGCAGTTAAGCAGGGTAAGAGTAAGGTGTACAATGTGTTTCCGATACTTTACTATGTTAGTGGATCTTACAGATACTTCTTAGTTAACGACTCAGATGTAGATAAGATTAAAGTTGGTGAGTACTTAATATTTAAGTCATCAACAAATGGTGCCACACAGTCAAATAAGAAGTATAAAATTCTTGAGGTAGAACAGAAGGCACCAAACTTTTTAGGAGGAGGACAGATATCAGGTGTGTACTTTAAGATAAAAGTAGATAGCATATCGGAGTTTCCAGCGTCAGGTATTACAACTTTTTCACTAGAATCCACTGGTTATGGAGCTGGAGCTAGTACACAGTATCCAGTTCTTTCTACATTTGGATTTGTAGAACAACCTATTCACTACGGATCAGGAAACCCTCAAGGACTAATAATAACATCGCAGACACCTATAACAAGTACATCTGATGTCAGATTTACTATTGAGGTAACAGCTCAAGATACATTCAGATACACATCTGATATAGATGCAGCTGGAGGGTGGATAGATGTTCCATTGGTTCAAGGGGCAAATAACATACTATCGAAACTTGGATTTAATATATGTTCTGTACAATTTACAGCCGATCAATATGTGGTAGGTGATAGATGGAAAGTGAACGTAAGAAGCGGAGGCAACTTGCTAGGAAACTATTTTGGAGGAGTAGGTATACCAAATTCATCATCTCCTTGGACTGCAGGTGAGTATGGAGGTGGTATTATCGCTAACAAAGGTTTTACCGATCCAATTCTTGCAGGTGCTGTTATAACTATGGAGCTTTTAGAGGATTCACTTAACCCTAATCAGCAACCAGCAGCACAACAGTTTCCTCCATCTCCATCTAATTTTGAAAACATAGAGGAATGGTTTGTTGAATCTGGAGCATATCTTGAGTATGACCAGTTCGATAAAGACGGTGTTAATGTAAGAGCAAAGGCAATAACATTTAGAAGAGGATCTTCATTTGTTCAGAATACTCCAATACCTCAAGATCAAATTATACAAGGTTCTGCAGCTCAGCCAATGTATATGATAGTTCAAGGATTTGGATTTCAGAACCAAGATATAAATACACTTAGATTTAAGCTTTCTGTAGTTCAATCAGACGCACTACTTCTATGTGAGACAGCAGCTAAGGATGGCGACTCAGAGATATTCCACGAGCTTTCTCAGACATACCCTATCGATGGCAGCGGAAACCATTTAGTTGTTTGGCAGTTTGATGAGTCTGAAAATGTTATAACGGGTCCTTTTGCAGGAAATACTCGATTAAGACTGTCAGATAAGTCGCGCCCTCACTACTTTACTGTAGGAGATTCTGTGACTATAGCTGAAGGAACGTACACTATCTTATCTACAAGAGATAGATATCAGATGGTTATCGATAAAACTTGGGCTGGCGCAGTAGCTGTTGGTGGAGTTGTATTGGAAGGATCTCTTAATCAAGATCAGAATGGTGCATTCACTAACGCTATTATTGAACTGAACACACCAGCAAATCCAAACTGTGACTTTAACGCTTGGACGTGGGGTAACGGACTTGAGTCTGACAGGATATACGACGACTTTAACGAGACGACAATAGACTACTCATTAAGAGCGACTACTGTAATCGATAACTACAAGCAGATAAGAAACGACGCATCGATTTGTTACAGTGGTGTATACAATGAGAACACACAGTACAACAGGCTGAATGAGTTTAACTTAAGCCTTGCTAACTTCAAGTACTTAGACAGAGAGTTCGGTTCTATTCAGAAGCTACACGCAAGGGATACAGACCTTCTAGCATTCCAAGAGAACAAGATATCTACAGTTCTTTACGGAAAGAACGTGCTGAACGACTCTGTAGGTGGTGGACAGGTCGTATCTATACCTGAAGTTCTTGGTACTCAGATAGCATTTGATGGAGAGTACGGAATCAGTAAGAATCCAGAGTCATTCGCTCAGTGGGGTAACAACATATTCTTCACCGATGCTAGACGTGGTGTTGTTCTTTCATTGGATTCAAATCAGCTGTTTGAGATTAGCTCTAACGGAATGAAGGACTACTTCAGAGATCTTATGCGAGACAATCCAACAACACAGAAGTTAGGTGCTTACGATCCTCACAACCACATGTATGTACTTAGTAATACAAATCAGAGAGCTATTCCGTGCGTTCTTGATATAAGTAGAAACTTGATAAAAGTTCCTAGTAACTTAGGTGTGTACAACATGTTTATGATATCTACTGACTCTGACTGGACACTAGCAGCAGTTGATACAGGAGATGGCACAGCTTGGGTGTCTGACTTTGCTACATCAGGTTCAGGTTCACAGACTATATTTGCTCAGGTAGCTGCAAATATGACGGGTTCAAATAGAGAAGTTGACTTGGTTGTTACTTACTGTGATGGACTTACTGAGACGTTTACAATTACTCAGGCAAGAGGAAAAAAAGGAAAATTAGTTACATTAGTTTATAGCAGTCAAATAGTTAGATAGTATGCTTTCAAATCAAAGATTTTCATATACAGGTAGTTTGGATTACGACATAGAGAACATCGTTTTATCAGAAAGCGGTGTGTCTCTGTTTGATGCAAAGACAGGAGTTGGCGGTGTTGACTACATGCCTGCTGACGGTGACACAGTGTATGTAATTGCAGGTTACGGATCTGGTAAGGACTATCAGAAGTTTCAGCCTGCTATGAATAATAAGGTGTACTACTTAGTGTCAGACACTATTTACTCTGACGTTGATAAGGACACTATAATCAGTCAGGCTACAGAAATACCTGTGGTTTATAACGCATCAGAAGGCGGTAGATATGAGGGTAACTTTGTGTTCTCAAATCCTAACGATTTAGAGTACTTGTACTTGATATGGGACTACTCCGACAACTTTGATACTCCAACTATATCTTATTCGGGCGATGCTACAGAAAGATTTATTGATGCAGATTACAGCTCAAGTGTTGGTAGCTCAGGAATCGATTACGTTATATCAAGCAAACCTGTAAGAGTACAAATTAAATGGAATGACGTTATTGTAGCAGACAGCGGATATGTTGGTCTTAACACAAACGCAAACTATCTGGCATTAATTGCAGCAGGAGTTGATCCTGCAGATATTGCACTATCATCACCATACGACGGTCTTGTAAATAACGGTACTGGTTCACTTAGATTTAATAAGTACCTATCAACAGCAGACGCTAAAGTACTTGTATCTGCACCACTATCCGCATCTGTTTTCTTCTTGGAAAAAATAGATCCAACACTTACTGCGTTCTATCTTGACTCGGCAAACGGTACGATATCAAATGTATGCTCACAGGTAGCTGACGAGTTATACTACCATGACGGTGCAGGAGCGTTGCCAGTAGCAGGAGATAGAATATACACTGACTCAGTTGGTACGGCTTTATGTGATGGTGGTAACGCGTACCATCAGACAAGTACTACTTCATTAGTTGTTCCGCCAGTATCAGGTGGTACGTGGATGCTTACAGACTCTAACGGTGTAGTCCTTGAGGACGGTTCGTGTGACTGCGGAGAGTATGCGCCACCATTTATCTATCAGGAGGACTTATACCTTACTGTAGGAAAAGAGGTTAGTGTAAGCTTCCTAGCTACAAGCAATCCTACATCTTGGACGATAGAGAACGCTACATGTGAGGAGTACACACTAACAGGTGGAGACGCAGGTACAATATACAGCTACACAACATGTGATGGTCAGTCAACAAGAATAACAGTTAACGCGAACGCAACGACTACAATAACAACTTCATCTGTTCCTTCAGTTATAGGTGGAGGTGGTTCAGCTACACTTGTAGGTCCTGCTCAGTCAGAGATACTACCTAGAGGTCTTGCGTTTAATTCTGACGGTACACTTACAGGTAGACCTACCGATAGCTGTTCTTACACGTTTGAAGTAAGCGCGACCAATTGTTTTGGTACGTCATCTAACAAGACAGTAGTAATAACTGTTGGTACTGGAATTCAATTAAAGCCGTTCTTAATCGATGCAGAAAACTTTAAGGATACAGGAGATAGCGCGTGTGCGTTGACATCACCTGTGTACTCTGTGTACTATCATGACGGTGCAGGTTATGTACCTACAGAGGGTGATCACGTATTTAAGGACGACAAAGGACTTGAGCCAATGATGGGTGGTAGCTTCTGGTATAATATCGATCCTGCTACTTATTCAATAAAAATTAACGAGCTTGGAAAGGTATGCTCTAAGAATGAGTGTCCTACATCAACTACTACGACAACTACTACGACAACTACAACAACTACAACGACACTGCCTTCAGGAACGTATCATTCGGCTACATCATGTTCGAATCCACTTGTGACTGCAGTTCTTTTTGACTCAACGTCTACAGCAGCTACAACTGACATTGTTAAGACGCTTGACGGTAACTGTTGGACTATTACAGGATCCGTTGCAGCATCGTATCCATACGTTGAAATTGAAAACCCAGTAGTAGATTATGGTGATTGTGATGCATGCTTGAATGTGACTACGACAACAACTACTACTACGACAACTACAGCGACTCCAATTACAGCGTTTAATATGGACTCCGATGGGTTCGCATCATCAGACTTGTCTTGCACTAACGGGGCAGCACCTTGGACTACATACTATCACAACGGAGCTGGAGCGTATCCTACAGTTTCTGATTTTGTGTTTACAGACGCAGGTGGTACATTGGTATTTAATGGTCTGTCGAAGTGGTACAAGACTGACTCAGGATTGGTTATACAGATAAGTATACTTGGTCAGGTGCTTAACGTACTTAATTGTGCTACTACAACTACCACTACAACAACTACAATACCTACTTGGTACTATAACTGTACAGAGTGCGGAACTGTGTCACCTACTGTTGTATTGTCGCAGCAAGCTGTTGCACAATTAGCACTTGGTAAGGTAGTAAAGGCAACAGATGGTAAGTGCTACACGATAAACTCATACGGTATCGCTCCAGCTGCTTTCACTATACTGTTTGTGTACAACAACTGCGTAGACTGTCAGGGTATTACTACGACAACTACAACAACTACCACTACAACAACTACGACGACCACAAGTACAACGACTACAACTACTACAACAGCAGCACCACTTACAAGGGTGTTTGCTAGATTCGGAGCATCAGGTGCTGCATCATGTAGCGGTACAATAGGTGAGTACTGGATTGACGGACCGATGGGTGTGCCTACAAACAACATCTATACAGATGTAGACGGTACGACGTTGGCTCCTGCAGGATGGTACATAAAAACAAATCAGTCCACATCTCATGAGTGGAAGGACGGCACGGTATGGACAGGTAACACTTTTGCATGCAGTTAAAACTAATATCAGCTCAACCTGCTACACAGTACTACGCGTGGCAGGTTGAGGTGTACTTAACTCAGTTCTTACGGCTTGGTTACAGTGCAGAAGACATTCATGTAGTCGGTGGATTTACTGAGAATCAGTCTGTTGATATATCTTGGATGAAGCTTAAGGAAAAATTCAAGGAAGTACACTTTGCATTCTATAAGTACACACAGACAAACTACGCTCCAGCAATGCAGTCAGAGGTACTTGCTAAACATTGGTTATCAAATGAATACCTAAAGGACTGCGCTGTATTCTTTCATGATGCAGACTTTTTGTTTACAAAGTACTTCGACTTTACGGAGTATTTACGTGATAATACGTGGTACTTTAGTGACACAATTTCTTACATTGGTGCAGACTACATAAAGAGCAAGAGTCCATCAATACTTGACATCATGTGTCAGACAGTAGGAATCGATAAATCTTTAGTAGAGTCAAATCAGCAGAACTCAGGTGGCGCACAGAAGTTAATGAAGAATGTAACGTTTGATTACTGGCAGGAGGTCAACAGTCATTCTGTCAATTTATATAACCTTCTGTCAAGACTTTCTCACATCAAGCCTGAAGGACATCAGTACGGCATTCAGGTATGGACGGCATCCATGTGGGCTGAACTTTGGACTGCATGGAAGAGAGGGTACACTGTAGAGGTACCGAAAGAGTTTGATTTCAGTTGGGCTACATGTCACTCTGACAGGTGGGATGAGAAAAGTTTTTTCCACAACGCAGGAGTAAGTTCTGAAGGTAGGGGTATGTTTTTTAAGGGCGCGTATATTGACAAGCTTCCTTACGGAATAGATTTGGATCTTTCGAAAGACCACTGCTCGCACAACTACTATGAGATTATCAAATCAATCGACACTTGCTTAATTTAGTTATCTTTGTATTATGGCAGAAAAGACTATATCATACTCACCAACAGGAAACGGATGGACATCATTCTGGTCATACATACCAGACTGGATGGCTGGAATGAATAACACATTCTATTCGTGGAAGAACGGAAGTCTGTACAAGCACGACAGTAATGTTACGCGAAATAACTTCTATGGTGTTAACAATGATTCTTCCATTACTACTATATTTAATCAGGAGCCTACAACAATTAAGATGTTCAAGACATTGGTTCTTGACAGTAACGAGCCTTGGGAGTCAACAATAACTACAGAGCTTAATACAGGAAGTATTGAAGCGAGTTGGTTCGTAGAGAAGGAAGGAGAGTGGTACGCACACATCAGACGCACTTCAGGTGATGCTGACTACCGAGCTATCAGTACTCAAGGTATTGGTGAAGTACAATCATACGCTGCTGGAGTAATTACGTTTGGATTTAATATTGGGACATCAATCAGTCAGGGGGATAGCATCTATAAGGTGTCAGGTGGGTCTTTAGTCTTAGTTGGAGTCGTTGCATCACACGATCAATCCTCCATAACACTTGTGTCAGAAATCTCCGCACCTGCCCCAACTGATATGATTGTCTACGTAAAAGGCAGTGTGGCAGAATCGTATGGGGCGAGAGGTGCTTGGATGAGTGTCACTATAACAAACGATTCTACAGACGAGGTTGAGATATTTGAGATTGGCTCAAATGTTTTCAAGTCAAATCCTTGACAGTAAGCTAAAATTCATTATCTTTGTTCCTATAAAATCATTACAATGGTAGGAGCAATAATTGGCGGACTTTCAGCAGTCGCTTCAGGTATATCAGCATTACAGAATTTTCAGAGAGCAAAGACGGCAGAGAAATCTGCTAAGATGTACACTGATCAGTTGATGGGTCTTACTGAGCAGAACAAACTTAAAGGACTTTCTGTCCCTGATTTAGCATCACTTGGTTACGACCGTACAGCTCAAGCTCAGGCTGCATCTATTGGTGCGCTTCAAGGAATGGGAGCTGAAGGTGCGGCACAAGTAGCAAACCTAAATAAAGCAGCTACAGAACAGCAGGCACAGATTACTCAAGATCAAGCAGGTTTGATGTATGATAGAGATGCAGCAGTAGCAGCACAGGATGCGGCAATCGAGCAAAGAAAGATAGACAGACAAGACTATGTTCTTACATCTCAAGCTACTGGCGCACAAACGGCTGCAGCTGATGCAAGAACTGCAGGTAATGAAGCTGTAGCAGGTATTTTCTCAAGCTTAGGTTCTGCAGGTAAGGATATCTTTGGGTCTGAAAGTTTTGAAGACTGGCAAAGAAAGAGACAAGCTAACAAAGGTAGCGGTTACGGTTACGGTGGTGCAGGTTCATCATTTTAATAATTTATAATGGCAGAATATTTCGGATATCAAGCACCCAAACGAATCGATTGGAGTGCTGTAAATAAAGAACTTCAAGGTGTAGTACAAGACGTTGAAGCTAAAAGAGAAGAGAGACGCGCTCTTAATGAGAAGGCGTTTTCTGACTTAGCTACATCTATTGAGTCTACAAAGCCAATGGAAAATCAGTCTGTTGAGTCATTCGTTGGTTCTTCAGCTGCTTCTGTACGCGATAAGATGCTACAACTAAACAGAGACTTCAAGGCAGGTAAGATTAAAGGTAGAGACTACAGAAACATCATGAACAATATTAACAGTTCGTGGGCTACTTTCGGTGATACTGCCAAAGGTCTTGACGAGCGTGTTACTGCTATTATGCAAAGACAGCAGCAAGGAGAGAACGGTGAGCCACCACAAGGTTCATCAGCTGAAGCCTTCATTACTGGAGAGATTCTAGGTATGAAGGAATTTAACAATAAAGCAGTTAAGATTGGAGACAATGGTGACTTGTATATTCAAGACACACAAGACCCATCAAACGTATTTAACTTACGTACTGTAGGAAGTCTTGATAACTTTATTGACAACAGGATTGATGTACCTTCTGCTGTACAGAATACAGCAAAGCAGTGGGGTGAGTGGGTTGTTCAGGAAGCAAACTCAAGAGGTGAGGAAGTAAAGATTGAAGACCTTAGAAAGAATCCTGAATACAGTAAAGCATCACAAGATTTAGTTTGGTCTATTGCAAACCCAAAGAATCCAAGAGCTATTGTTGGCGTGCTTGTAGACAACTCGAATGAAGACTATAAGTTCTACCGTACTGAAAAACAGAAGGCAGAAATAATTGCCGAGGAAATCAAGAAGAAAGAACAGCTGCTTGGTAAGGAGATGTCAGAGGCTGAACGAATTGCTTTCGGAGAGGAGTTGCTTAACACCAAGATGATAGGATGGGAGATGGACGGAAACGGAGAGTTTCAGCCTATCATTAATGACGACATGGTAAAGAAAGCTCAGGATGTTGTTAGACGTCAAATTGAGGCTCAGGTTGACAGATCTGTTATCGAGTCTGCTGGTTATGCTCCACGTTCAGGTGGTTCAGGTGGAGGAAGTGGAGATGGTTCAGGTACTGATGCGTCTTACGATTTATATCCTAAATTGAATGAGGCGTGGAGGCTAGGTAAAACAAATCCAAGTGGAAGTGCGGCAACACTTAGCTCTCTTACAAAAGGAAAGTATACATTCAAATGGGAGAAGGGTGGTTTAGCTATATATAAAGGTATTGCTAATGATGATCCAGACTTATTATCTTTAGAGCCAAACTCAAAGATTGCTACAGTTAAGAGTTTGGAAGATGCAGCTCAGTATTTTTATGGGTATACTGAAGCTAAAGGTATTGGTGGAGCAATAAGTAAATTCAAAGAAGAGAGAAGTCGCTATAAAGCGAACAATCAAAGTAACAACAGTCAAGCTCCAGCACAAGGAGATGCTTTATTTGCAAAACCAGAATAATAATATATTTAAACAAAAAGTATGAACGACAAACTTCAAAAGATTTACGACCTATATAAGAGTTCTGGCATCATAAAGGATACAGACTTTAATACTTTTGCATCAGCTAATGATGATCAAAAGAAGAAGCTATATGAATTAGGTAAATCAAATGGATTATTTAATACAACGGACTACGGTACGTTCAGTTCTGCATTCGTA
>JACCDP010486610.1_pt1 | contig 13289 bp, 8 predicted proteins | sample 7445841 | NCBI WGS metagenome assembly JACCDP01 (sample SAMN15323441, study PRJNA562643) | freshwater metagenome | isolation source: river surface water | place: USA:Blue River Watershed | collected 2017-08-17
CTTGGTTGGAGCTTGGCAGTGGACTTGGTTTTTGCCTCTTTCTCTCGTTTTTTTGGTATCAGGTGAGCTTTTTAATAGGACTCTTGGCGTTGTGGCTCGAGGAGACTTGGGTGCTGCGGGTGATGTTTGGTATCGTAGCTCAATTTCTCTCGGGCGCTTTTGTGCCGTTGGAAATCTATCCTACGGCCTTGGTCAAAGTCCTGCAGTGGACGCCTTTTCCTTATCTGACCTTCGCCCCTGCTAAAGTTTTTATGGGGCAATATCAAAGCAGTCTTTGGCAAGCTTTTGGTATTGTGACGATATGGATGTTGATCCTCGGGCTAGTGACGCAACTGGTGTGGAAGCGTGGTATGCGACTCTACACTGGGGCAGGGATGTGAGCGATGTGGAAACGAATGAAGGTCTACGCGAGTGTGTACCTGCGGTTTTTGAGTACGTGTTTTGCAGCCGCCAGTACCTATCGTCTGCATTTTGTACTGCTTCTGATTATGGATCAGCTGTTTTATTTCACCATGTTGGGTTCGGTCGACTTTATCTTTGATCATGTTCCTCGGATCGGGAGTTGGGGGCGACCCGAGTTCATGTTCTTTATTGCTTATATGTTAGCGGTCGATCATCTCCATATGACATTTGTGAGTGAGAGTTTTTGGGAGTTCGCTTTTGATATTCGAACCGGACGCTTGGATTTTATTCTGTTGCGACCGCTCAACACGCTCTTTACCTTGTTTGCGCGGCAAATACGCCCGGGCACTCTGCTCAACGGTGTTACCCCTTGGACAGTGCTCTGGTACTACGGCCATCAGCTTCAGCTTGCCTCCTGGTCGTGGATCTGTCTGCCGTTTCTCGTCGTCCTCTCGCTCTTTTTGCTCACGGCGCTAGAAATACTCCTGAGTATGCTGATGTTTTGGACGATCGAGTCGTACGGCATCAACTTTTTGCGTATGCAACTCCAAGGGATCTCGCGTTGGCCTGACTTTGTGTATCAGGGCTGGGCGCGACGCATCTTTGCCTGGATCCTGCCTGTCTTGCTGGTGGGGACAGCCCCTGTGCGGTTTCTCTTAGATGCTGGGGAGTATGCTGGGATCGTGAATATGCTTCTCTGTCTGGTTTTGACCTGTCTCGCCATCGCTTGGGCTTGGCGGAAAGCACTGCGAGCCTATGAGTCTGCGTCAAGTTAGGTGGTGATGCAAAAGTGTGCTAAGATAGAGGGATCACGTTCTTCGTTCGGAGATTTCGGATGCGAGGGTGCTCCTTGTCTCTCTGCTTGGCATTGGGTCTTAGTCCCATGCAGCTCGTGTTCGCCCAAGCCGAGGCGACGAGTTTTTTGCTAGCTAATGAGCGCAACACGATAGAAATTTTTGAACGCATGTCGGCGCGCGTTGTCAACGTCAGTAATTTACGGTATTCCCGCACCGGGATGTTTAACTTTGATGTCACTGAAGTACCCGCAGGCACAGGGTCTGGCTTTATCTGGGACAACGATGGCTACATCGTCACCAACTATCACGTGATCCAGGATGCAGATCGTGTGACGATTTCCTTTAAAAACGGCAAAACACTGCCGGCCAAGCTGGTTGGCTACGAGCCCCGCAAAGATATTGCTGTCTTGAGGGTCAAGCCTGATTCGCTTAAGACTATCCAAAAGATGCCGCTGGCTGACTCTGGCAAGCTCATGGTAGGGCAAAAAGCGATCGCTATCGGCAGTCCCTTTGGTTTGGATCAAACCCTCACCGAGGGTGTGATCTCGGCCTTGGGACGATCGATTCCGGGAGCGGGCGGGGTCACCATCAAAGATATGATACAGACCGATGCCTCTATCAATCCTGGGAATTCAGGGGGACCGCTGCTCGATAGTCGCGGCTACCTGCTCGGGATGAACACGATGATCTATTCGGAAAGCGGCACAGCTGCTGGCATTGGCTTCGCGGTTCCCGCTAATACTATACTTCGCATCGTCACTCAGATAATTAAAAACGGTCGCGTGATACAGCCTGGCTTTGGCCTCGAGTTTTTTGATAGCAGCATCAATCGTCAGCTAGGGATCGAAGGTTTGATCATTCGGACGGTGAATGAGGGCGGAGCTGCAGCGCGGGCAGGTTTGCGGGGGACGCATAAGACGCGTGATGGGGAGATTATCCTAGGAGATGTGCTCATCGCGATCGAAGGGAAAAAAGTTAAGTCCTACGATGAATTTTACAATATGTTGGATAGCTATCAGGTGGGTGATACAGTCAAGGTCACCTATATGAGAGAAGGCAAGAAAAAGCAGGTTCCCATTCAGCTTATCGATATCAATTCGCGTTAAATGCCCCATTCCTCACATTCAAATTCGGCCAGCATTTCTCTCAAAGCCACGCGTAGAGCAGGGCGTTTGGGAGGATGCAAGAGCTCCATGCGGCTATCTTCGAGGCTACGGTTACCCTTACGCGAGTTGCAAGCGATACAGCAACAGACGGTATTATCCCAACTGTCTTGTCCGCCCTTGGACTTGGGGATGATGTGATCAAGAGTCGCCGTTTTCTCAGTGAGTTTTTTGCCACAGTACTGGCATTGAAACTTATCGCGCTTAAAAACATTGTGTCTTGAGTAGGCTATAGCGCCAGCAGCGAGAGTAAAGTTGGTGACATAGCGCTTGAGCTTGATGATCTGGGGAAGCTGAAAGCTATGTCTTGCAGAGCGAACAAAGCGTTTGTAGGCCTTGATCATCTCGGCCTTTTCGGTGAGCAGGAGCACCATGGCTTTCTCCCAGCTGACCACCCGAATCGGTTCGTAACCCGCATTGAGGACCAAAGTCTTCATGCTGCACTCCTTGCTCGATATACGAATATATCTTTCTGCCAAGTACTCCAGGGCACTTGGGCTGCTCTCGCAAAGGGAAAGGGTCTTTTGCTTATTGTAGCATCAGGGACTTGCGAAGGGGGAGTTAAAAAAAGCCTAGCCTTAGTGAGCCAAAAAGGCCATTTCTGGTGGGGTGCGGAATTTTGCTTTACCACAGTCATAAAATTCGTTAGTCTCCGCCGGTCCTCCTTCAGTCGGAGCTACTGAAACAGTGTAGCTCTTCACAAACACGGATTCGTCGTCAACCTGAAGGAGAGACTGTTCGCAGGGGAGGCAAGTTGCACTTGCATCCCCCTTTTTTTTAGGCGGAAAGCAGCAAAAGGTTTAACCTTTGGTGTTCGCCGCCTTTGCTAGGGTTTCGCTATCCCCCAAAACCTGCTCCTGAAAATACTCATCATCGCCATCAATCTGTGTTTTTAAGAGATTGAGGACTGGAGTGTAGCGGCTCACGAAGCGCTCGGCGATCGGCCGCAGGCTTTCGTCACTCTCGCTATCCTTGATGATGGCATAGGTCATAGCTACGATCGAACGCATTTCTGCTACGCGACCAGCGTGCAAAAGCGCGGGGGAGAGATCTTCAAATTTCACCAGCTCGGGTCCGATCAATTTCAACATTTTGAGAAGGTCAGCAGGCTGATTGGCAGAAAAGTTGCCTTTGACCTTGTTCTTCAGAAGTTTGAAGAAGATCGATACGATCGCAAGGTTGAATGTCTGGCGCATCTTGAGGAAGCGACGCATCAACCAGTCTTTCTCGCCGAGAGCCATCACGCGCGATCCTAGGGTGTTTTCGACAAACTCCATAGGGTTGGTCATGATAGATTTTACGGTATCTTTGATGCACATAAGAGCTTGGATCTCTGAGGTGCCTTCGTAAATACTGATGATGAGGCTTTCACGGAGCCACCATTCAGGCTTGTATTCGGTGGTAAAGCCGTAGCCACCGTGGATCTGGACCGCGTTGCGTGCGAAGACATACGAGCGTTCGCCGCCCCACCACTTGATCAGCGGAGTCCACTCTCTCAGCTTTTTCTTGTAGTAGCGAAGCTTAGACTCGATCTCGTCAAGCTTAGCTTGGGGTAATTGCTTCTCATGCAGGCGACGTTCACCAAGCGTGATAAGTGAGGCGTAGTGCGCTGCGCGATAGCAGAGGCTGCGGAAAGCCTTGAGTTCTACTTCCATATCAAACAGACGTTCTGCAATCATCTCGTGCTTGGCGATGGGCTTGCCCCAGGACTCGCGTTGCCAAGCATAGTTTTTGGACAGGCGATAGGTGGCTTCCATGACGCCGAGAGCTTGGAAAGCAACCCCAATGCGTGCTTCGTTCATGAGGTGCGACATGTAGTGAAAACCATGGCCGTCCTGTCCGACGAGGTAACCGACCGAATTGTCAAACTTGAGGGCACAGGTCGCAGAGCCGTGAAGGCCAGGCTTTTCTTCGATTTTGGCAATTTCAAAGTTGTTTTTGCCGTTAAGCTTGCGAGGCACTAGGTAAAGATTCAGGGTGCGCAAGGAATTGCTACCCTTTTTATTGTGAGCTAAGACCAAGCTGATTTCGCCGCAGCCGTTGCTGATAAACTGCTTGTTGCCGAAGATCCGCCAGGTGCCATCGGCTTGTTGCTCGCCGTAGGTTCTCATCCCAGCCAAGTCAGAACCGACGTCCGGCTCGGTGAGCGACATCGAACCTGAAATTTCACCATTGGCGATTTTGGGAATCCATTCGTTCTTCAACTCATCGCTGCCAAACTGATCGATAATAGCGGCGATGGAGCCAAACCAGCAGATATTCAACGCGGTGGAAGGACAGGCACGATAGATCTGTTCGAAAGAAGAAGCTTCGAAAAGGAACGGAGCATTCATGCCGCCAAATTCTGTGCGAATCGACATTGCGTGGCCGCCGACTTCCTTAAAGATGCGAACGTTCTCTTGTATGGTTTTGGGGAAGACCACTTCGCCATTGACCAGTTTGAGGTCTTCTTTGGCAACCTTCTGAGCGTTGCTTTCGAGAGTGGTACCGCAGTACTCACCGACCACCTGCATGATGTCGATCCAGGTTTTCCGGTAGTCTTCTGCGTTGGTGGCGCCCAAGGCCTCTTTTTCTGCATCAGAAAGCCAGGCGAAAAGCTCATTCATCCGCTTCTGACTAAACTGACGATCGATGTCCGGATTGTCTGAAAAGAAATTCTGCTTCGTCTTCATCATACACCTCTTACAAGTCTCGTCGAGTGGGTCTGCATCCGCATTAGGGTCAAGGTAAACTCTGCGATTCGAGAAAGCAACGTCTCTTCGAGGGCCTGTGAACGGACCGGAAGCTCTGCATGGCCTTCAGCGTACACCTGTTTCGCGGTGAACCGTGCCCCAGCTCGCAAGAAACCCTTGCTTCAGAGCACAAATCGCGCATACCTCATCCCCCAAGAGGTTTGTTCGGCATCTTTACCTGAAAATTCAAGGGCTGCCTCTTTCGCTTTTGAGAAAATTCCTCAGGTGGCCTGAAGGCTCACAAGAAGCTTTGCGATTTCGGTATCTTGCAAGAGCGCTTGCTAGACAAAAGATCATGTTTTGCGTACACTAACGCTTTCCCCCGATTCCGAAGCTGTCCCCAAGTCTGGGGAGAGTTGGAAGCATCCGGTAACAAATCCACGTGGGGAATGACAAAACTTTTACTTTTGAAAAGAATCGATAACGAGCATCTCTTAGCTCAAATGGCACAGAAAGGTCGGAGGTATGAACTTAACTTTTCCATCTACGCGCATGAAATTCTTGGGGGTACTCCTGAGCGTCGTTTGGTTGAACGCCTGTGGTACAGAGACCAAGGAAACAGCAGCGAATGGAACAGCCACAGCAGATTATGCGAGCCTTTGGACTCAGGTCTTCTCCCGCTGTGGCGGCTGTCATGGCGTAAGTAGCAATACGGAGACCGAGGGCGGACCTGACTTAAGAACTCAGGCTGGAGCTTACAGCGCGCTGGTCGGTGTCAAAGGCAGTGCGTATTCCAGCTGGACCACTTTTCAACGGCTGCGTAGCGAATGCGCGGGCAAGGCGTTTATACAGGCCGGGAGTGCCAAAGACTCCATGGTGGTAGCAGTTCTCGATAGCAGTGTGAGTCTGGGGTCCTGCGCTGTCGTCAATCATCAGGCTACGGGCAAAGTAAATGTCAGTGCCGCTAACCTTGCTGTCTTAAAGCAGTGGATCGATGCGGGAGCCAAACAGTAGAGCATACGAGGGCACCAGAATGGAAGATAGACCTTGGGGGAAATACTTTCTTTGGGCAGGGGCTGCTCTTTTGGGTTGCCTCTTGCTGTTCTTTGGGGCTGTGATCGCAGTGGTGCGCTCCCCTCAGGTGCAAAAGAGACTCTTAACTTCGCTCGAAAAGCCGGCGGCTGAAGCGGGAATTACGTACAAGTTTCAGCAGTTTTCCTTCGACCTCTTTGGCGATGTGTACCTCAAGGGTGTCGAGCTTCGCTTAGATCGACCTCCGCTGGTGCAAGGCCAGCTTGCCCTCGATGAAGTCAAAATTTCATACGCTTTTTGGCCACTATTGCAACAAAAATTGATCGTACGCGAACTCGAACTCACGAGCTTACGAGGGGAATTGCGCCTCAATCTGCCCCCGTCCGAACCTGAGCCCGAGTCTACCTTTGGGCCAAAGGAGGCCCTGGCGCTGCTCGCACATCCGCCCCTGACCATCGAAACACCGCTCATCGGAATGTCCATCGAACAGCTGTCACTTGCTCTTGTGAAAGGAACGCAAGAGTCACTTGTCGAGCTATCCCAGGCAGATCTTAAGGCTCAGCTCGCTTGGCAGAAAGATAAGCTAAGTGGCCAAATGCAGGCGAAGATTCCATTTCGCTTGACTTGGTCCGAACGTGAGCAAAGCAAAGCTTCCGAACTGCGAGCTGGAGGAACCTGGGAACTCAATGCAGACTGGCAGGCAGAGCGCGGAGAACAAGATTTTGAATGGAACTTAGAGGTAGAGCCGTTTCGTCTCGGTCTCAGTGAGTTTTCGGCCAAGCTTCCAGGTCCGCAAGATATTCAGGGCAAACGAATGACTTGGGAACAGAGTCTGAAGGTAAAACGTCAAGGGACACTCAGAGAGGCTCCCGAGAGCTGGACGGATCTTTTGCTGCCTATGAGCGGCAAGCTTAGTCAGAGCTTAGCTTTTGCAGATTTTCAGCTCTCTTCTGCAAAGGGGACTCTTTCTGCGCAAGATTTTGCCCACAATCTGGGGCTAGAGTTTGAAGGTGATAACGCCAGCGATCTCTGGAAGCAAATGCAAGCGAACTTTGAGATAGGCCTTGCGAGCAAACGCTTGACCTACCAGGAGGCTGGTCCGAAGGCGCCCTGGTCTTTACAGCTTACTATAGATGGCAATGGAGAGTTGAATAAGGGCGTAGGTCAAGCCAAGCTCACCACCAATTTCGCAGAACTCAAAGGCCCTCAGCTGCAAAGAGCCTTAGCTTTTGAAAATGTCTTGGACCTTAGCCTGAATGTCGAGCAAAAAACGCTGAAGCTAACCGGAAACCAACGATTAGATCAGAAAGATTTGTCGCACTGGTCGCTCGATATGTCTCAACCGAAGGACAAGACTATCCTCGCCCAGTTAAGTTTAGATCTCGTTCAGAGCTCCCTGCTCCAAGGTCTTCATCCTGGTGTCAAGTCCATCAAAGACCTAGGTTTTCCGTCTTTGGCAGGGCAAGTGAAGGCAGAACTGGAAAGTCCCGTAGAATGGTCGCAATTCAAAGGCGAAGATGCACAGAAACTCACCATAACCAGTTATTTTCAGTTGGCTTCGAAGCCTAGCCGGCGTCCTGAGGGGGCGGTACGCTGGGCTTCGCTCAATCTTAAAGGCTCAGGAAAGCTGCAGGACCAAACGGCCAAGCTCTCTCTCGAGTCAGCCTTAGACGCTTTCTCCCTACCCGATATGAAGGAAAGTCTTTTACTCAAAGACCAGATCGCCCTGCAAGCGAAGCTCGGACCTACGTTGGACGGACAAGTGACGCAGACGCTGAGCTTAGATGGGGTAGACTTCTGGACCCACAGCTTGAACTGGACCGATCGTCCCGAGACCTTTGAGCTTCAAGGTAAGGGGCAAGTCACTTGGAACGACAAGGCTTTGAAGTTCAATCCTAAGCTTTTAGACTTCAAAGAGATGGGGACGCTGCCTATCGCTCTCGAACATCGCCTGACAATGAAGCATGCATACGCCTCCCTGAAAGAAGTTCCTGCTGGATTCGATCCCTTGCAGCAAAAGCTCGACGGCCTTGTTCAGTTTAAGCTCGCACCTGCTCCCAAAGCTCAGCCTTACAGCTGGTCACAGGAACTCCTCTTTGATGCGCGCCTCTTGGCGGCAAAGGGCGAGGGGGATGCTACCATCCGCTTCTTAGCTCCGCAGCTTAGGATCAAAGATCAAGCAGATATTCATGAACTGAAGTGGGGCAACATGATGCATTGGCCTTCGCTGGCGGCTCCCATGGTGTTTACCAACAAAACGGTGGTAGATGTTAAGGACATTGAACCGCTCGGCAAGCTAGCCCAACAGCCTCAACTCAAAGAACTCCTCAAAAAATTACAGCTCATCGTACATGCCGATGTTTTGCCTCAGCAAGGTTTGCGCCTTCACAAGTTCTATGCGGGACTCCAACACCCCCTCTTGCAGATCCATGCTGATGGTGGTCTTAGTAAGCCAGGAGAAGGGGCTTTTGATGCACGGATAGAAGCTGTGATGCCCAATCAAGAAAAGCTAGGAATCAAGGGAAAAGGGCGGTTTTTTATGCCCGTTCAGCTCAAGCTGTATGCGGCGCGCAAACTTTCGCTCGAGGCTCAGCCTAGTTTTGAACACCTCTCCTTAGATTGGGGTCAGCTGCAGCTGAGAGATCTCGATGGTCGCATGATCCTGTCCGAAGAGCTTACTTTAGATGAGAAGGGACGCATAGGCTTTCTCTATCTAGAAAGTCAAAATCCCTTTGTCCGCGTTGATTTTGATGAAGTCGAGCCCTATCTGCCTGAAGCAAATCACATCAGTATGAAAAGCTTGAGCTATAAACACCTCAATGTGGGGCCGCTGGTCCAAAGTGTGGAAGTGAGGCAGAATCTGGTTCGTATGAATCAGCTGAAGCTCGATGGACTAGGAGGAAGTGTGCTCGGACGTTTTTACTTTGATGTCCATCCCTCTCGCCTACAGGCGGGTTTTCTGGGACGCTTTTCCGAGATTCACCCCGAACTTCTCAAAGAGCCAGCAAGGCAAGAGGCTCAGCGAAAGTCAGAGGTTCTCACTGGGCGTTTAGCAGTGAACTTTGAGGTCGCCAAGCGTCTGGCTGTAGGGCGCGTGGACCTCACGCGTTTGGGGCGTGCTCAGCTCCTCTCCTTATTTGATGTCCTCGATCCTGATTTTCAAGATGAACAGCTCGCAAGTGCTCGCAAGGCTCTGTTGGTCGCCTATCCCCAAGCTCTCAATCTTGAAATGCAGCAGGGGCTTATGGATATGACTCTGGAGTTGGGGGGAGCGGCTGCGACGACGCTTAAGATTCGTTCATTGCCGCTTAGTTCTTTGATCCAAGCTTATGCAGGGGATGCCTTGCAGAATTTAGAAAAAACGCTTCAAGCAGAAAAGGACACGCCATGAAATACCTAGGGCTTTGCATTGTGGGTTTTTGTCTAAGTGCTTGCGTTCCGGATATTTATTTGATCGATAGGCAGACGGTTCTCGAACTGGAAGCGAGTGGTGCTTGGCCAGAACTCGATCAAAAGTTTAAAGCTCAGCTACAGAGCGCTTCGCCCGTGAGTTTGGAGGAAGCGGGACCTAAGGTGGAGCAGAGGAAATTGTTTCGTATGACCCATGCCGATCAGGAGACGGCCAGCAAAAGCAAGCCTTAAGCCTGGCAAGGATAGTCCTCCAACGAGAAAGGAAAGTCTATGCGCTCCCTATGCCTTAGTCTCCTCATGCTTCTCCCTTTTGCTACCCTAGCAGAAGAGGCCAAGCCTGCACGCTTTTTTACACCCCAGCGTCTGACGGTAGGCCCTTACGATAATTACCAGGGAGCGATATCGCATGATGAAAAGTTTCTTTACTTCACGCGCAGCGAGAATTTAGCATCTCAGCTGATGAAGTTTGATCTTGAAAAGGGTATCACTGAAACCCTCACCGATAAGACAGCTGATGCAAAGTCTCCTATCCCTTCTCCGAACGGCAAAGCCTTGGCTTTTAGTTCGTTTCGTAGAGATGCTAAGGGCGATGTCTGTATCAGTCGTGGAGGCGAACAGGAGTGCCTCGGTGATCCTGGGCGGGCCGAACAGACTCCTTTCTGGATCGATGCCTCGCACCTAGGCTATGTAGTGAGCAATGATGCAGGGACCGAGCACGAGATTTGGATTTATGACCTCGATAAAAAGCAACGGTCCCCATGGATGAAAGGGCTCTTTCACAGCCCTTATCTCGACGCAAGTGCCAGCTCTTTAGTGGTAAAAGGTCGAGGCAATGAACTCCTCATCTACGATTGGCAATCCAAACAGCTACGACGCAAGCTTGCTATGCCGCTTGCAGGTTCTACGGGTCCAGCTAGATTTTCCAAAGATGGTGTCTGGCTTTATTTTGCTCAGTACATGGTGGATACCAATCGCGATCTCATGTTGGATGGTCGCGATGCAGCGGCTCTCTTTCGTATCGATTGGCAGAAAGAAGGGGCCTATCCTCAGCAGCTGACCTCCCTCGAGCAAAATTGTTCGTATCCTTTTCCCAGCTCACAAAAAGTTTATGTGACCTGTGCATTTGAAGGCTCGCTGGATATTTATGCGATTCCACTGACAGGTACGATTCCCTTAAATTGGGAGGCCAAGGATCTTTGGGAGGCGCATGAGTCGGCGCGATCGTATGCAGATCGCATTCTGCTTCTCAACCATCTTTACGGTCGCTTTGGGGCCGTGTCTCTAGAAGATTTTCAAGAACGCACCTTGGCTAACTTCATCTTTATGGGCGAATTTCGGCCAGCTCTCTTCTATGCTCAGATCATCGCTCAAGCTAAAAAAGAACCTGAATCAGAGATCGAAGCTATCCTGCTCGATACTTACGGACGTTGGGAAGTTCTGCCAGAAAAAAATAAGTTGGGCGGCTTTGCGCGCTTTTTGGACGAACAGGAGCGGCGCTTGCAACCCTACAAATCCTATCCTATGGCTCAAGTAGCTCAGGCCTACTTTGACTTTTTTGCGCTCGATGAATCCTCAGCCGAAGCCGGCTTAAAGCGAATCACCAACACGGCCAATAGAGTCTCATTTTGGAAGGGGCGTCTCGAAAGCCTACTCTACAAGGGCAAGGATCCTCAGCTTTATCAGACTCTTTTAGAATCTCACGTACTCACGCCAGGACTCAGTCAAGAGACTAAGCTCTACTATCTCGCCGATTGGTTGGATTGGGTGAGTGGGCAAAACGATGTCGATAAACTCTTGCAGGCATTCTTGTCTCGCCTCAGCGGCGCTGAAGCCGCGATCGTAGAAAACGAGGGTGATCTTAATGCCCTGATCAAAACACAGGATATCCAGGCCCAGAACGCACTTTTTCAAAAGATGGCTAAGCGCTCGGCCCTTTACAAGGACAATGCCTACGCTCTTAGACTCATGTTTAATCGAAGTCTTATTCGTCTATCGCGAGCCAAACGTACTCGGGATATGGCAGATGTCGTCTCGCTCTATATCAGCCATCTAAAAGTGAACAGCAAAGAATTCCCCTATGCTCTCGATGCTCTTAGGCAGAATAGCCTCGATACCGCTTACCGCTTTCTGAGAGGTCCAGAGGCAGAGCGAAGATTTGCGCTTGGGTCTTTTTATACTTCTGCTCGTATGGCGGATGACTGGGAAAGTCACTATCAGTATGTGCTTCGCCAGGATCAAGGTGTCGAGTTGCTGCTGACCCAATATCAGCAGATGGAAGCTGATGGTCTGATTCGCCCAGAAAGTGCACGCTTTGTCAAAGTGCTCGTCCAGCTGCTAGATCCGAAGCAAAAAGAATCCCCCGATATTTGGAAAAGCTCCGTAGCCGAACTGGAGGAACTCCCCGAACAAGCTGTGGGCGTAGGTGCTAAGTATCTCGTTCTCGGTTATCTCTATCAAAGGCTGCTGGAGACGAATGGCAATGCCTTTGCCTATGATAAGGGCTTGGCCGAGAAAGCTCACCGAGCCTATCTGTTTGCAATCGATACCTCTTTTGGTAACGATAGAATTCTCGCAGCAGCCTTGCAAAACCTTGGTCTACTGCATATGCGTCTGCGGAACTATAGTTTGGCGTCTGCTTATCTCAGCAAAAGAGCTGAATATCCAGCAGAAGGCTCAGAAAGCTCCTTGGCTCTAGCTTGGATTACGGCAGATTCTCTTGCAAAATCGAATCGCTATGCAGAAGCCTATCAGCTTTTGCTTGCCTCGACTAAGGAGCCTCAACTTGCCCAAAAAGTTCCTTCTGCTGTATTTGAAAAATTAGCGTTCTACGCTTGGAACGCTGGCCTCTATCAAGAAGCTGTCAAATCTTATCAAAAATACTTTGCTCAGCCCGAGGCTGTTCGTCCTCGCGAAATCAATCTGGCCTATGGTTTTGCTCTGAGTCGAGCCGGGCAGTGGGACGAAGCACGAGTAAGCTTGGAGCAGGTTGTGCGCGAGAGTCGTGAACAGTTTTTTCAAGAAGCTGATGGTCCGGCCTTGGTTCGTCAGGAAGGCCTTTCGGCCTTTATTGCCTGGGGACTGCTTGCGCAAGGACGATACTCTGTTCAGCAACGCTTGGAGGCCCTCGATAAACGTCTGGCGCTCTATCCTCAGATCATAGACCGAGCCAAACTCCTGCATCAAAGCAAAGAGACTCTCCAGTCTCAACAGATCAAAGAAACCTTGGACACAGTGCCCCTTCATCTCTCGCAAGGACATGGAGCAGAAGCCGCTGGTCGCCTCGAAGAGGCCCTACAAAAGGCGCTCGTATATGGCGAAGACTACCAGTATCTTTCGCACACTTGCCTACAGTCTCTCAAAAATGCCTATGTGCTCCGAGACAAAACGGAGCTTAGAACCCCTGCCCTTGAGAGTTTGCTGGCAAAACTTTTTAAGAAAGTTGAAGCTGCCTATGATCAAGAAAAAGATGCAACCCCTGTTGTAACCGAAAAATGGCTGGAAACTGCGTTGCTAGCCAAGTGGGATGAGCAGAAAGGTAAAGCTGAAGCAGCTAAACTGTTTGCGAAGGCCTCAGAAGATTATCTCAGTGATGCGCGCTGGGAGTCGACCTGGGGGGCTCGAAAAGAAATGAAGCAAGACCTCCAGCGCTACGCGAAAGCACTTGCCAAGGCGCTCCCCTAGCGAAGGGGAGCCTTTTCCAAACTTAGTCTTCGCTGGGCTGCTCGTCAGAGTCGCTTGGCGCAGATTCGTCGGCCTCTTGATCTCCCGCGACCAGCTCCAGGATATCCACGAGCAGACTGTGGGGCTGGAAA
>JACCDP010877691.1_pt1 | contig 13289 bp, 7 predicted proteins | sample 7445841 | NCBI WGS metagenome assembly JACCDP01 (sample SAMN15323441, study PRJNA562643) | freshwater metagenome | isolation source: river surface water | place: USA:Blue River Watershed | collected 2017-08-17
CGAGGGGGCCATGTTCCAGCGCGGATACCACCCCGCACGTACCAACGACGTATCGCCAGGAGCCGGTGTGCTCAGGCTCTCGCGCAGCGCCACGCTGAGATCCGCCCCGAACTCCCGGGCGATCTCTTCAGGCGAGGTGGCTTGAACGATGCGGCCGCACATGGGGGGAGGATAGCGGGCGGCGGGAGTTTTCTGAGCGCGTGGTTATTCCGTTAACAGCCTACGGAGTTCACGAATGTCTGATGTGGTATCCGTTAACTTGATTGGGCGGCCCTCAATCGATGCTTCAATTACTTCCTGAAGCCGTAGGTCTTTATCTTCATTTCTCACTTTTGTATATGGGTCCTCATAAGTGCCACGGGCGAACAGCGTCAGAAATACAGCGTCTCGTCTGCTCTTTTTTCGGCGAAGCACCCTTCCAAGTCTCTGAATCAATTGCACGCTAGAAGACGATTTTGCCAAAACTATCCCAAGGTCGGCCTCGGGAAGATTGATACCCTCGTCGAGAAGCTTTGGCCCAATAAGGCCTGAAATTCTTGAGGTACGAAATTCTTCTAGGAGTTGCTTTCGTTGTGCTTTTGACAGCGCTCCGCTAATGAATTCAACTACGAAGTTAGGTGTAACCGAAAGAGCCTCTGCGGCTGCTTGAGCCGCCAGCTCAGTTTCCGCGAACGATAGTAACTGAACTCCGGTGGTCTCCAGTCTTACCTTCTTCAGGGCTAGCAGTTTTGCACGACTACTAGCCACGAGATTTCGCCGTTTGTTCCAGTATGAGACATACATACTCGCCGCGAAGACGCCCAACTTTTTTTGTTCTTGCGCAAACTTCATGAAGTTCTTGGGCAAGTCTAAGGCTCCACTCTGCCCTAAGAGTTTCCCTGCCCAGCTTTTAACTCTCGCATCAATTTCTTCGTACTCATCCCTGATTTCCACCTCTAGTTCAACTCCGAGAGTGACGTAATGAAATGGGGCGAGCACCCCGTCCTGAATTGCCTGCTTAACGGTGTAGCGATATGCAACTCCACCAATCTTGTTGTTAATCATCTCAACCGCACCGTCGCTTCTCTCAAGAGTTGCTGTCAGGCCAAGAGACGCTTGCCAAGCATGCGAAAGGATGTGTTTTCCTTGAACGTCTGAGCCGAGGTGATGGGCTTCGTCCGCAATAAGCAATTGGGGGATTCGCTTTCCGGCCTTGGCTGCGGAAAGAAACTTCTCAGTTCCCGCGCGTGCATAGGTCGCAACACCTATGCCAGGCGCACCACTCTTCAAAAGCTCTTCTGCGCCAGAATCTACCCGCACCTTCATTCCGGCATCTTCTGCCTCAGTTATCCACTGCTCAACTAGGTCCCTTGTGGGGGTAACAATAAGTACACATCCTCCTTGGCCAATGAACTCACTTGCGATGCGGATCCCGACTCGGGTTTTTCCACTGCCTGTTGCAGCTTCGATCACACCACGGCGATCATTCTTGAGCCACGCTCGGAGTGCTTTCTCTTGCCATCCATAGTTTGCGGCCGAGATCTTCTCTTTGGCCGCTCCTACAGGGCGGTGGGGCTTCGCTGCTGTTTCCCTTGACGGACGCTCTCGTAGTTTGGAAGCAGGCATGTTTTCGGCTAGAAACTGTGAGAGTTCGTGGTCGCTCACAGATGGCTTCGGAGTGGCTGGGGGATTCGCAAGGAATTGGATGATCTTTAGCTCACGTTGTCGTTCAGTGAACACCCCTAAGCCAAACACCGCTTGAATCTGGTTGTCAGTTGCGTTTTCGAGGGCATCTAGCCCGTAAACCGCCCCGATACGAAGCAGCTGGGCAAGGCGGCGCGGATAGCTCCGCCTGAAAATGTTTGGATTGAGCCCGACTCTATCGAGTAGACGCTTAGCACTTGCCCCCAGCACCTCTGGGTCTTTCCGCAAGTGTTTGGCGGGCGGCAGCGAGATGCTTAGTAGTTCAACCCTGATCTGCTTCATCATGAGCCGCCCTGGGCCGAGGATGCGTGAAAGCTCACCATCAGGCCGCTTTGCGATAGGCGTCAGCCCGTATTGGCCACCGTGCTCAAGCAGAACCGCCATCTTCTTTGAGTAGCCGGTGGGTGTGCTCATATCCACCCCTGCCCGCTGCAGAATTTGTTCAGCCTGCTTCCTCAGTTGGCTGAGCGACATCGCGGCTTAGGACTTGCTTTTACGGCGTGGGCGTTTCGTATCGCCGAGCTGTTCGTCTAGCTTCCCGACAATCTCAATGGCCTCATCTCGCGACACCGTGGTGTCCCAGCCTCCGATTTTAAGATCGTACTCGCGCCCACCGGCATAGTGGAGGCTCCCCTCTTCGGCGAGGCGGAACTGCCAAACGCCATCATTCATCGTGCGCGCGTTGAACACGCCGATATCGCAGAACCTCTTAAACTCCTCAAGGCTGATGCCTGTTACCCGGGTGAATAAGTCGGTTTCGAGCTGCATGATCACGTCTTTCAGGGTCTCTTCGCGGTTTTCCGTGAGGTACATGAATACTGGAATGCGAGCGACTAACCACATCAGGCGTTCCTTGACCTCTTTACGGAACCCACGGTTCGCTTTATCTTCTGCACTCACCTTTTTTGAGGGCTCCTTGCCTTTGCGCTTGGCATCCTTAAGGTCTTCTTCCGTGGTGATTGCCGCCTTAATGCCGCGTTCATACTCAAGTGCAGGTATGCGACGGAATTGCTCAATTCTCCTCAGTGCCGCAATGAGCTCGGGGTGGTCGTTTAGGCTAGTTAGCGTTGCGACGTTGACGGTCACCATACGCGGATCGCGCCATTTCTTTGTGAGCATCGCCATGCCAAAACCTGAAGATGCGATGTCGAGTACTTCGCCGGCATTGATCTCTCGCAGCTCTCCACCTTGGTACGAGAGCACTGGGAGGAAGTTAAGAAACTCCTGCACCCGTTCTTCTGGGCGAGGGCTCCCGTTGATGTTCAGTCGCTCGGCGTATTGGCTGACAAATTGTAGGGCTCGGGTAGGTGCGTAATCAAAGATGTAGCCCGTTCGTTTACGGATGAATTTGGCGTTTGGGTCTGTTGGGTCGTATTCACGAAGCACCCAGGGGTTCTGTACGCGAAAAGCTGTCTGGAAATACGTCTCTGGGTTAGACGTATTACGGAGCATGAATACGCCTGACCATTGCGGGATCGTTACGCCCGTAGTGAGCTTGGCGAACGTCAAAGTGATTGATTTGTTGCGAAGCCCATTGCCAATCTCCTTCTGTACCTTTTTCACCGCAGCTAGGCCGATACCTGCCTTCGTCCCCGCTGCGACTATCACCTCGTAGTCTTTGAAGAAGGTGTTCTGGGGCTTCTTTAGAAGGGCTGCCATTGCGTCGCATGCTTCAACGCTGGGAAGGAACCAGAGGGTATGCGTGAGATTTGAGAGCAGATCCGCATCTTCGAACGGACCTACCGGAATCGCAACGCCTTCGCGAGGTTCGTATTCATTCTTACGGTATTGGCCAATAACGCTGTCGAGCCACATCTGGACTTCGTTTGGATGGGCAAACTTCACCTTCGTTTTGTTGTCTTTGTCACGTTCAGCTCGGAAGAACTCGTTGAGGTCAAACTCATTCATCTCGCCCTTGATCGCGATCTCGCGAGCCGCCTCTGGCATGTCGTACACAAACATAACCATGTTTGGTAAATCTTCATATGGATTCGGGACAACTTTCGGGTCCCACTCTCGCTTCGCTTTTTGCTCGTCTGAATAGGACCACGAGTAGATCTGGTCTTCTAGGAACTCACCATTCATAAGAGCGCGGAACGGGGTTCCTGTGAGGTAAAGGTAATGATTGGCCTTCAACGCTAGCCGGTCTTCAATCTCTTCTGTATCGGCCGACTCGTCCTCTTCTAGGGGGTCCTCATAGAGCTCCCTTGCACGATCGTTCCATGCGCCGAAGTGATACTCGTCGAGGACGACACAATCCCATTCGATGCCATAGAGCGACTTTAGGCGCTCCTTTGTCAGGCCAGCTTTGTTCTTGCCCCCAATGTCTTGGAAGGAGACGAACCACACAAGCGGATCTTTCTCTTGATATCTCCCTAGTTCTTCGCCGCTCCCTCGGAACTGCCAATTCTTAAATGCTACGTGCTGTTCTAGCTGGTTCCGCCACTCCCCCTCTACCGCCGGCTTAAAGGTGAGCACCAGAATGCGCTTCCACTTCTGCTCCTTGGCGAGCTGGTACGTCGTGAATGTCTTGCCGAACCGCATTTTGGCGTTCCAAAGGAAGTGGGGGGCTCGTTTGGAGGCGGCGCTTTTCTGCTCCCGCGCGATTTTTGCAAAGTATTCAGAGGTGACACGCACAGCTTCGCGCTGTTCTGGACGCATCTCGTAGTTGTTTGGTGGCGGAGGCGGCTGCGAAGCGTCTTTTTGAACTGCGCGAATTGCAGCCAGAACCTCTTCTTTCGTGCACTCAAACCATTCGCCTTGTAGGCGTTGAATGCCCATTTTCTCTTCAAGGTAGTGATGGACTACATGGTCATTAAAGTATTGACCATCATCCCGCTGTGCAGGCTCCTCAATGACAATTGTCCATACGTGCCCGTCCGGGCCCATCGCACCGTGCGCTAGCTTCACCCGTATTGCAGCAATTGCCTCAGCGGTGTAACCCACCTTGAGGCGTCCCCTTCCCGCAGCGCGACGGCCCGTCCAAGGCTTCGTCGATTGATCGGGGTCTGTATAAGCGTAGATCTTTGGAGTTTGGGCTCCAGCATAGGGTTTCGCGCGAGCCGCAGCGGGAAGCTTACGCATCTATTGGCCTAACTAGCGAGCTTATGTATTTCACTTCATCTTGACTAATCTGACAATGGGCAAAGATCTCTTCGTCTGTCCAATTGATTTTCCAATCCAATACTGGAACGTCCGTAAACGACTTCTTGGAGATATGCTGTGTTGACTTCCGCATTAGCACGAGAAACCGTACAAGCTTTGTCTTCAAGAAGCTAGCAAAGTTTTCCGCTTCCGCCTTGCTGTCAAAAGTGCCTGCTACGATATACGTCATCGTGCAACAGCTATCGGGCGCCAGTATGACAGGCTTGCCGATAACCAAATAGGGAAATGCGCCTCGCTCACCATATGCTGCTGACAACAGCACTTTCCATTTTCCAATCAGCTCTAAGCCAGCTCCGATTTTCTCTCTCGCGACAAAACCGGTTCCATTCTTTGTACGGAGCGCTACTGAACCAGGAAATGGCTCAGGGCGATAGTCAGTGAAGTTTGTTGCCAACTGGAATGGGTTGATCGCCGAAACTGATGTCGCCAGGCTGCTGTTTCCCGTTTTTGTTTTGACTTTTTCGATTATCTCGATCGCTTCATTGAAGCGAACGAGAACATTACCGTGCTCGTTCAGAAACCTCTTCATTGGGGCTGAGGTGCCGGTTGCTGTCACCCCGGTGATTTCGCATGGGCCGTGATAGCTCGAATCCCAAAGGAAGTAGCACGCACCTCCTGACAGATCTATTCCAGGGAAAAGCAGCGTTGCGTCTGGGTAGTCCACAAGGAACCGGAAGTTTCTCGAGGCGAGCATTCGCTCCCGAAAGCCATCGAGGCCCATCCCTCCGCTGAACCAGCGAGACGGGATGATCATTGCGACGTAGCGCGGTTGCAATTTAAACGCTTGTTCTACGAATAGATTGTAGATCGGGGTAGCCTGCACCCCAAATCCGCCGGATTCCAACTGATATGGTGGGTTTCCAATCACTACATCAAATCTCATCTGACCCTCCTTCTCATGGATAAAATCATAAGCGTGGCGTTCACGATTTCCTGGCGCCCCAAAGTCTTCTTTTCCAGCCCCACATTTTGCGCATTTTCCGCTTGGTTTGTAATCATGGTCATTGCCGCTGAATGCAATGTTGCCTGCACTAGTCTTGAACGGCACAACTGCGAGTTTCTTGTTTGATGCATCTTTGTTGTAATACACAGACCTTCGACTCATCTGGGCTGTGAGCTCTGTAAGAGCGTACCCGTGTAACATTTTGGTGAATATGTGCTTCCTGCGCTCAGTTTCATCCGGGATTGAGTCCTTCAAGCCTTCCATCAGGCGCCGAGCCGCCTCACGGAGGAACACGCCTGTTTTACAGGCCGGGTCTAGCCATCTGAGGTCTTTGTTAGACCACACCTCGGCAGGCAGAAGATCGAGTACTTGATTGGCCACAGCTGGCGGAGTAGCTACCTCATCGCTGCTGAGGCTCGCGATGCACTCCAAGATGTCACGACTTCGGCTGGCGTTAATCAACATGGGCAGATCCAAGCGCGTTGTACTCAGCCACTGGCAGCTCTTGAATGGCCTGTGGGATATGCGGGAACATCACGTTGGCGTTGTCAAACACTTCTTCTTCTGGGTAAAGGAGGTCGTCATACCGGAATACCCGTCGCTTAAAGCGCCTGGGCGACAGCTCAGCGTACTCAACCAACTTGATCTTTGATTGGCCTTCAAGCATGTCACCAATCACAATATTGTGATTCAAGACCCATGCCGCACTTACCCGGAACTCTGCACTGGTTGGGTAGATTTTGTCCCAACGCTGACGAGACTCAAAGAAAATCAGTGACAGTCGCTCGCGCGCCTCGCTCACGTTGATCTCTTCGATGTCAATACCGTAAATTGATGCCAGCGCCGAAAGCGCGAGAAACTCCCACTCCGCAACGCTTTCTGGCCCAGCTTGATGGCTAGGCTTCACGGCCTTATCGACAAGTTCGAGTTTGCGGGTAAGAATCTCAACCAAGAAGTTGCCGCTTCCGCAGCCTGGCTCCAAGTATCGGCTGGCGTAGTTTTGGTCGGCAATTAGGTCGAGGATCGCGTTCACGTCGCGTGGCTGGGTGAACACTTCGCCGAGGGACTGGGCTCGTTCAGCGCTTCGCATGTTCCAACATCACAACGCCTTGAACCAACCCTTGATTTTGAGTGCCATGAGCGTGCGTCGCTCGGCCAGGAAGTCTTCGTAGTCTAGAACTGAGCCGTCAATCATTTCAACTGGAATGCAATTCTCGCGGAAGTTTTCCAACAACGCTTCGCGCTCAGTTATACCGCCGTACTTCTTGGCGCCGCGCTCTGTTTGGCTTCGCAAATCTGCGAAGTAAACGTCTGGCGATTTGTCACCAATTGCGATGTTGATCTCGCTTTGAGCGCGGACTAAGTTCGCAATCTGATTGTATTGGCCACGAGTGAGTCCACCCTTCTTGAGAAAGTTCCTAGGGTAGAGATGGTGCACATCACTTCGATTGAGCAGGAGGTCAGCGGCAGTGATATCGCTGGAGAGGAATCCCTTGTCGCCTGCCTTCACCTGCGCAGCCTGCCATGCGAGGAAGTAAGGGCTCTTGACCGCCGGGGTGTCCATAAGCTGCGGCAACATGCCGGTCCAGAAGCTATCCGGCAACTCATTTTCAAGAACGGATTCGCTGTATGCAACTAGGCCCTGTGAATCAATCTGTCTGATGTCTTGATCAAAAGCTGTTTCAATACTCCCGCCATACCTGCCCGTAAGCACCGACATCGCGTACCAACGTCGTACAAGACGCTCTAAGTCTGCAGCCGGAAGATTTTTCGCTCGTCCGCTTAGGTACACAATGTACGCAAAGTTGACGTTATTCATACCGCCGATAAGGTCGCTCGTGATAAACCCAGCCGAGCGAAGGATCATTGTGAACCGTTCAAAGTGTGTTTGCGAGATGAACGCCGAAATACCGCTGCTGAGTTTCTTGAACGATTCCTCTACGATCTCTTCCTGATACTGGCGTGTTTCGAAGTTACGACCAGACAATAGGGCGACAAGATCTTGGAGCTTCCCACGCCTGAACTCAGAAGTAAATGCAACTCTAAGCATGTCCGTATATGTCGGATCGTAGATGTCATCTTTAACGTTACGTAGCCATTTCATCTGGCGTAAGAAGTCTGATTTAGCGAACTCAGCGTCAGTTTTCTCGATCTTTTCGAGGAACTCCGGAGCAACTGAAACGTGGCAGAAGTATTCAATTGCTTTTCGTAGCGTATTGCCGCCATGTGTTTCATTGACGGCAATTTTTGACATTGCAAAGTCGGCCTGAGAAAGTTCTGTTCCAGCAGAGTTAACCCTGATGAAGATCTCAGTAACTGTTTCAATGTCAAGATCGTCAGAAAGATCAATGATGCCTACGTGGTTGTAGACAATCTTCCGCAGCCGTTCAAGTACCAGCGAGGTCGCGTTGCGATCACAATCCGGGTTTGATTTGGTGTATTGATCTGTAAGTGCTGTGAGGCTTGCGTCCGGAGCGAAGACGCTGGCAACATCATGAATCCACGCTGAGTCACGTTTGATAGCTGGGTTCGCCACTTCAAACTTCTCTTCCATCGGATTAAATGCGATCGTGATCCGCGTGGTCTCATAATCTTTAGTGAGTACATCGCGTCCTAACAGCGCTGCCATTAAGGCGGTCACGCGCTGCTGGCCGTCAATCAGAATCCTCTTGCCACTTGAGGTTGTGCCGTCCTTCAGCTTCACGTTTGGGTTCCGCCAAGTGATCAGATATCCGACTGGAAACCCGTGGTATAGCGAGTCAAGCAGGTTGCGGACTTTTGTGGCCTCCCAGACGAAGGGCCGCTGAATTTCCGGGATGGCGATCTCGCCAGATTTGACCCATGTCAGGATCGTTTCAACAGGGTGAGGCGTGACTGAATACTTCTGCGTCGACATCCTTGCCCTCCCTACCTGGCGCCGCCTTTAGCGGTACGTGCGCCGTATCCCCGTAATGGTACGCGCTGAGGCTCCTTCAGAACTGTGCCAAGAGCCTGGCACGGCTAGGGGGAGCCGGGCCCCGCCCTCAGCGCTGGGTACCTTTCTTGGACAGCGGGGGGGCCTTCTAGTTAGAAAGGCAGGTCGTCAGTGGCACTGCTCTTGGGGCGCGGCGTGCTGGGCGCTGGGTGAAAGACCTCGCGCCCCAATACTTCTCGCTGGCCATTCACAACCTCGATGGTCAAGACACCGTCCATGTCACCGCCTGGAAACCATGGCTCGTTTCGCAGTTTGGCCAGGATTGCCTCTGGCGTAGGCTGGCTCTTGTCTGCCACGAGCCGCTCCCAGGACCAGCTCGGACGACCCGTCCACTTGAAGCCAGCGGCCCTGACTTGATCTTTGATCCCTTTTGTTGCGGTGCCGCTCAAGACAACCGCTAGTCTGTCGGACTCTTCGACATGTAAACCAACAGGCGGGAAATGCTCCCACGACCCATCACTCATAGCTAAGTCATTCGCCCACTGGGTTTTCCGCTCCTTTACGCCGGTCAGAACGTAAAGCGTGTGTTTTGCCCGGGTAATGCCTACATACAGAAGCCTTCGTTCGTCCTCCAGTAGCTCCGGCTCAGTGTCACCAAATACCTCAAAGATCACCCTATGCGGATGGAGCAACGGGAAACCGTCAGCTAACAAGACCACCACATCAGCCTCCTGCCCCTTCACGCCGTGAACCGTGTCTACGTCAATGTGGCCAGATTTCAAACCAGCCAGCCTAAGGAGGAGGCCCCTGAGTGGGCTTTCCGTCCGAACGTTGTCATTCTTGACCACGTCTAACTCGTAGTTTGTATGTGCAAGTACTGCAACTGACTGCTTCTCACGAAGGTGCGGCAAGGCCAGCCGACAAATCGCCGCTACGACCTGAGGCTGAATTGTGGTGAACGCACGCACTGCGGATAGTTCAATGGCAGTTGTCTTAAGGTCACCAAACTTCATACGAAGAACAGTTGCGCGCGAACTTGATTGCTTGGCTTGACCTTTCGGGCCACGGTTTGGCATTACGCTGTTGCCCAATTCAACAATTTCAGGGAGTGACCGATGATTAATGGTTAGCGCGAGCTCCGCATCTGCCCAAGAAGTGATAAATCTGGGCTCAGAACCCGCGAAACGGTTGATAGCCTGCCAGTCATCACCTACAACGAACAGTCTTGCATTTGGAGCTGCCGCAAGAACCCCATCAACTACGGCTTTGAATCGTCGGGAATAATCTTGGAACTCATCAATGATTACTTCTTGGAAGTTGCCTATGTTGATTGGCCGGGGCTGCTCACCTTGGCTGCGGAGATCTTTACTTTTAACTCCATTTTCTTTGAGCTTGTCTCCAGCGGCCCAGCAGATTTCAGCATGTGTTCGCTTACCTGTCCGGTTGTTGCTATCGACGTATCGCATAACATCCGCGCACAATTGAAGCAGTTGCGGCACAGCAGTGGACTGCGCTGCGGCAGCGAGCTCTTGCGAACTTACGCGGAGTTGCTTCGCCCGTACCGCGACGTCGCTTGTTAACTTTCGGAATTGCGGCATGGCGGAGTGCTTGATCTTTTGCCAGATTTGATCATCCGTCAGCTTCTTTGGCGATTTGTGGTGTTTGTCTAACGCAACGGTGAGAGTCGCAATAAAGCTTGGTGGCGTGCCCTGTTGAGATTCAGTACTCGACGGCTCGAGCCAAACCGCCGATGGCCGTTTATCTTCTGGCATGTCAGTTAGGCGCTGTTTCTTCCATTCAGTTTTCCTGTCGTAGTTGAGTTCTCCTTGTAGACCGAGGTACTCCACGAGTATTGGCATCGCGCTATCTGGGAGTAGCGTGAAATCTGGGATCCAACGTGCTTCAATCTGACGAACAGGCTTCTCGTAGGTGTATGGGATGTCATGTTCAAATAGCCAGTTTGCGATCCGATGTTCACCGCGAGACTTAACCTGTTCGCCCGCAAAGGTGAATAGGGCGCTTTCAGATCTTCTCTCCTCCAAAACCGACTCGCGGCCAGGTAGGACCCCTGACTTAACATGTGCCCACTCCGCACGGAAGAAGTGAAGCATCGCGGACTTAACGCTCTCTTCATCACGGGCGAGCAAATCTTCTATGCCGTCCTGAAAGAGTCCATAAAACTCTGTTTTGCCTAGGGGAGCTACCCCGCTTATGGATCCAGCAAATCCATCAAATGTTTGCACAACTGGAAGCCGTTGCACGGCCTGATCGGGAGGTAGATTCTCGACCCCAAGCGCGATCACGAGATCCCGTTCTAGCTTCTGTGCTGCCTTCTTGTTGAATGCGAAGAGTAAAATGGTTTCTGGCGCCATGCCGCAGTGCCGAATTAAAAACAGAACTCTGGCGACAATCGTCGTCGTTTTGCCACTTCCGGCGCGCGCTCGAACCAAGATTTTGCTGGCGATCCGGCTTATAACTCGAATTTGCTCGCGGGTAAGTTGAGTTTTCAAGGAAATGTTAACTGGATTACTTAGCCAATTGTGCACGAACGATTCTTCCGCCGCATGCCTGACTTCGGGATCAAGTACAACATCGTCACTTCCAAACTGGGGCGCGCTAGCCGTACCGATGTAGTCGCGCGCAAGGCCTTCGTTGTATTGCGCTAGTAAAACGTTAACTTTTGCGTCACGCTTGAGTTTTGCTTCGCGCTCTTTTTCCTCACGATGCTGCGCAACTTCCCGCTCATCAGCTTCGCGTTGCTCTTCGGCATTGATTAGCTCTTCAATGCGGCGGATAGCTTCAGTCTCCTGGGCGCCATCTGCATTGAGTCGTTCAAAGATTGAGCGTCGGTGGGCGTCATCGAATGAGGTGTGCGCCAACCGAATCTGATCATGTAATTCAGATATTGCTCTGACTCTGAACCAGGTGAAACAGTTGAGCCTCCACTGGGAAAGGATTAAGCCTGGCCAGCTTGGAGCGACCTCTTCGGAAGCTTTCGGGCAATCATCTGCACTTTTCATTTGGCGCTTAAACCGCTCTTGAAGCTCTACGACCCATTTTTCGCAAAAGAATTGGGCTAATGCGTGCAAATCCTCTGTTTTGATGTTTGGGGCGAATCCTTCAATGGTGTTTGCTAATACAGAAGTTTTAATGGAGTCAAAACTCTGATTTTCTGCTGGTTCGGGTTGGTCAATCAGCTTTTGTACAACTGCGGCAAGTGTGGTGTTGAACGACACGGCTGTTTCTTTTCGCAGACTGTATCTTCCTAGGTGTGTGTCTTGAAGCGTCCAGAACCGTGTGCCTGATGAAAAAGCCCAGCCATAACGAATCAACGCAACGATGCTGTCTGCAAGTAGATCTGCAGCAGCCTTGCGTTCAGTTGTGATGCCCTGAATGCTCTTACGCCGCGCACGTTTTAGGTCTGGGGGTAGAGGTAGTTCCATGTTTAAACCTTGAGTGAGAACCAGCTTCTATGCCGCGGATCGGTGCTTATCTGAAAGATGATTGACGATGTTAATCTCGTCACTTCTTGCTACTACCTCACCTGCTGCAGGGTCATTGAGCCGGAGACCTTCAGTGCCGAGCCGAGAATCGTTGGGTCCCACGTGCTCCACGAGCCATCGTCTCCTGGTTGGTTCGGCCGGTTGGTAGCGATCCACAGGTACACGTTGGTGCCCTCTTTGAGCGTCGCCATCGCGTCGTACGAGACGGTTACGGTGCACGGGTCATATCCGCCTTTGCAATCGCCATAGGTTGTGTTCATCTGCACCGCGCCATCGTTAAGACCTTGGACTTCAGGGCACCCCCACTCTGGGCCTTTGCACTTCGTACCAGTCGTAAACCAAGAGTTGAAGAGTGGCATCCCTTTTTCGATCCAGCCTGGGTTGCCTCCTTTGCGGTTCAACGTAATGGTGACCTTGAAGGTGACATTGGTCATGCCGGTCCAGGTTGGCGCGCAACCTGCTCGGTTCACAGGAACCATGTCAAAGCCAGAGTAGTCGGCAATATTCTTCACGAAGATTGAGCCGCTGAAGCCGATGTCGCAGGAGATAGCTCCTGGGGGTGGTGTGGGTTCAGGCTGCCCGTCGCTCCAGACCAGTCGCTCTTCGCCGTCGGCACACGGCTCTTCAGGAGGTACTCGACGGAGTGCACCTGTGGTGGCATCGGCGCAGGCGTAATATGTGGCGGTTTTTCCAGCATCTGCAGTGCCCATCATCACTCCGCCAGCTAAAGCAGCGGTAACAACGACTACCGCGATGATTCCGATTCGCATGAAGCGCATTGGCCCCTCCTTATGTTGACGGATTAGTTGGTGCGCTACGGCGTGACTGTCGCAGGGCTCTCCGGATCTGGCACTGGTGGTAGGTCTGGTGTCGCAGTTGGCACAGGTGTCGGTGGTACTCCTGGCGTTGGCGGTGGTGGCTGCGGCGCAAAGATCCCATACGGATCGAGGTCTCGTCGGTACATCTCGCAGTGCTCTGTGATGTTTCGAGCTGGGTCTGCTGTGAAACATACCCACGCCCACTTCTTGGGGAAGCAGAGATCAAGATGCTGCGGGTTCGTTGCCAGCACCTCTGGGGTGCA
>JACCDP010265160.1_pt1 | contig 13288 bp, 11 predicted proteins | sample 7445841 | NCBI WGS metagenome assembly JACCDP01 (sample SAMN15323441, study PRJNA562643) | freshwater metagenome | isolation source: river surface water | place: USA:Blue River Watershed | collected 2017-08-17
ATGATGGTCTTCGGTGATGCGAAGAAGGTGATTAAGATATGGTGAAAGCAGTCGAATAATCGACCTGCGCAACCATCGCAGTCTAAAAAAAGGCAGATGCGAATCTGCCTTTTTTATTTGTGGGAGCATTACCGCTCTTGGTAATCGAGCATGACAAGCGACTTAAGGAAGCGCTGATTAAACAAATGCAGAAACTTTTGTGGCAAGATCAATGGAGCCAAGACCTTGATTTTATGGATCCCCGCGTCGCACTGCTGCGCCGGCTCGCCATAAAACGCAGATTTATTCAGCGTCTCTTTAGCTGCGCCATCCAAACATCATCTGTTCCGACAGCGAGCGTCTGGCAGGTGGCAGCAGATCGATCATGCCCAGCGACAGACCGAGCAAGCTTTGCGACAGCGACTGATCTTCGCTGCTGGCAAAGACGCGCGCCATCAAATCGGTCAGTCTGACGGTCAGGCTTCGATCGCCGCGACGTTGCTGCATGAACTGGTGGATGCCTTCCGGTGTGGGTGAATGCGCCAGCACGGCAGCTAATACAGCGGCGTCGCGCAATCCCAGATTCAGTCCCTGACCTGCCACAGGATGCAGAGTTTGGGCAGCGTTGCCAATGGCGACCATTCGTGGCGAGTTCGTCTGTTGCGCATTCAGACCAAGCGGATAACTGTGGCGTTGACCGAGTCGCGTGAACGTCCCGACGCGGTTTCCAAACGCTTGTTGCAGCGCCTGTAAAAAATCCGTCTCGGACATTGCAAGCAAGGTCTCGCCATGCTCGGGGCGCACACACCAAACCAGCGAATAGCCATCCTGATCGGGTAGCAGGGCGAGCGGCCCTTCTTCAGTGAAGCGTTCGAATGCACGGCCGGCTACGACGCCATCGCTGCATACGCTCGCAACAATCGCTATTTGCCGATAATCGCGATGCAACTCTTTGCTTGTCTGAGTACCAAAGACACCCCCTTCCGCTTGCACGAACAGACCTGCGCGTATCTGCTGTTGGTCGGAGAGCGTGATGTTCACGTGAGTATCGTTTTCCTCTGCATGAGTCACGAGGAGAGGGCGATACTGGATCACGCCTGCCGTCGTTGTTGCAGCAGAAAGCGCCTGCACCAGATCGCCGTAGCGACAGACATAACCTAGGGCAGGTAATTGGTGCTCACGGCAGTCAATCAGCGTGCGGCCAAATCGGCTGCGGCGCGATACATGAATTTGCGTGATGGCTGTCGCAGTCGTGGGCCACGCGTGAATTTGTTTGAGGAGTTCATGACTTCCCCAGGAGAGCGCGACTGAGCGCGGATCCTGCGATGCGGCAGCTGCCGTTTTACCATCGATCAGTGTGATGCGATTGGCAGCAACGCCACGCTTGACCAGCATGCAGGCCAGTGCGAGTCCTACCGGACCACCGCCTGCGATGGCAATATCGACCGAGCTTGTATCGACAGGCGTCATTGCCTCATCAGCCTCGCATCACCGCTTCGATTTCGGCGATGGTTTTGGGGGCCTTGTGCGTGAGAATTTCACAACCCTCTGCTGTCACCAGCGCATCATCTTCAATCCGTATGCCGATGTTCCAATACGGCTCAGGCACACCGGGTGCGGGGCGCACATAAATGCCGGGTTCTATCGTCAGTACCATCCCGGGCGCGAGCGTACGCCAGGGCTTCTCTTGTCCCGCTGGCGCAGGATCGCGGTAGTCGCCAACGTCATGCACATCCATGCCCAGCCAGTGTCCGGTGCGGTGCATATAAAACTGCCGATATTGACCGCCAGCGATGACATCATCCACGGAGCCCACTTTGTTTTTGTCGAGCAGTCCGGTGTCGAGCATGCCTTGTGTCAGTACGCGCAATGCAGCATCGTGACCGTCGGTAAATCGCGCACCGGCACGCGTCGCAGCAATCGCAGCGTATTGAGATTCGAGCACGATTTCGTAGAGTGTTTTTTGAGCCGGACTGAATTTTCCGTTGACGGGGAAGGTGCGCGTAATGTCGGATGCATAGCTATCAAGCTCGCAGCCCGCATCGATCAAGACCAGATCACCGTCACGCAATTCTGCATCACCAGCGCGGTAATGCAGCACGCAGGCATTGGCGCCGGTTGCCACGATAGAGCCATAGGCGGGTGACTGCGAGCCATTACTGCGGAATTCGTGCAACAGCTCTGCCTCCAGATGATATTCACGCAGTCCTGCTCGCGAGAGGCGCATTGCGCGGGCGTGCGCTGCTGCGCTGATGTCGGCAGCGCGCTGCATGATCGCAATTTCTTCATCATCCTTGACGAGTCGCATTTCATTGAGGATCGTGCGTATGTCAATCGCAGAAGCCGGTGCGCTCACGCCTGCTCTGGCTTGCGAACGGACAGCATTGAGCCAGGTTTGAATCCTGGAATCGAGCGTCGCGCTGCTGCCCAGTGCATAAAACAAGGCCGGCGCATTGGCCATCAATCGCGGCAGTTCACTGTCAATGCCATTGATTGGAAAGGCACCGTCGAATCCAAAATGCGACTTGGCCGCTTCTGGTCCGAAACGATAGCCATCCCAGATTTCGCGTTCCTCATTCTTCTCGCGGCAGAACAGAATGGATTGGTCCTGATCGCCTGTGGCCAGTACCAGTGTGGCTTTCGGCTCGGTGAATCCGGTCAGATAATAAAAATAGCTGTCATGCCGATAGGGATAGTCAGCATCGGCATTGCGCATTACTTCCGGGGCGGTCGGAATGATGGCAATACCACCACCCTGTGCCCGCATACGGTGTAACACAGCAGCGCGACGTTTTGCGTAAACATTCATGGTCATCTTTGAGTAGCCAGAGGTGCGTTCAGTTGTTCCAGTCGTTCTACCGTGCCGACATCGGTCCAGTCGCCACGGAAGAGTTCACCACCGATTCTCCGCTGTTCTGCGAATTCGCGCAGGATGGGCGCCAGTTTTGCCGAGCTGCCCGGCGTGACCGCATCGAACATCTCGGGACGGTAGACGCCGATCCCTGAAAACGTCAGCCGGGGCTCGCCATGATTGGCGATGGCAAAGCTCTCCAACGCGAAGTCGCCCTCGGGATGATGCGGCGGGTTTTTTACCAGATACAGCCAGGCCAGATCGCGACGATCTGCCGGTAGAGGGTTTCCCCAGACATCGTTTTCTTCGAGTACATCACTGACTTTGGTGAAATCGAAATGCGGACAAAAGATATCACCGGCAATCGCGACAAATGGTGCCTCGCCTAGCAAGTCACGGGCTTTGGCAATGCCGCCTGCTGTTTCCAGCGCAGTGCCTTCGGAAGAGTAAGCGATGCGTGCGCCGAACTGACTGCCATCGCCTAAGGTGTCCTCGATCATCTGACCCAGGTGCGCGTGATTGATCACGATCTCCGTAATGCCGGCACGTACAAGATTGTTGATGTGCCAGACAATCAGGGGCCGTCCCCGCACTTGCAGCAGTGGCTTGGGACAGGTATCGGTCAGCGGGCGCATGCGCTCTCCGCGACCGGCGGCGAAAATCATGGCTTTCATATTAAAAGGTAAAACCGATGCCCGTCTTGTTTTCCTCAAGCGTATCCAGCAATCTTATGAGAGGTGCGAATTCTTTGTATCGGTACGCCGTCTTGCGTGTGTACTCCATCACCAATGGTATGTCATTCAGATAGCCATCCTTGCCATCACGGTGATACAGCCTCGCAAAGATGCCCAGCACCTTCAGATGCCGCTGCAGCCCCATAAATTCGAAGTCGCGATAAAACGCATCGACATCATGACTGACAGGCAGTCCCGCCTTTCGAGCGCGTTCCCAGTAACGAATTGTCCAGTCGAGCACCAGTTCTTCATCCCACTGAATATAGGCATCTCTCAGCAGTGAAACCAAATCGTAGGTAATGGGGCCATAGACCGCATCCTGAAAATCCAGAATGCCCGGATTGCCTTTGTCCATCACCATCAGATTGCGCGAGTGATAATCGCGATGCACATATACCTGCGCTTGGGCCAGATTATTGGACAGCAGCAGATCGAAAACCCGATTCAAGTCTGCGCTTTGAGCATCGGTCAGTGTGGCTTTCAGATGGCGCGTCACGTACCAATCAGGGAATAGCATCAATTCTCGGTGCAGCAGCTCTCGGTCATAAGCTGGCAGCACGCCGGCACGGCTTTGTACCTGCAATTGGATCAGGGCATCGATCGCATCCAGGTAGAGCTTGTGTGCGGTGTCGGGATTGAGCTGCTGAAGGTAGGTAGTCGAGCCCAGATCCGATAGCAGCAGGAAACCCCGCTCGGTATCCTCGGCCAGAATCTTGGGTACGGATACGCCCGTGGCGCTGAATAATTCGGCAACTTTTACGAAAGGCCGCACATCTTCCTGCGGTGGCGGTGCATCCATCACGATCAGACTCTGATCTTCAAGCGTATCGACACGAAAATAACGGCGGAAGCTGGCATCTGCCGAGGCGGGTCGCAGGCTATCTACTCGCGTTGCAGGTGTTTTGAGACCAGAAAGCCAGTCGGATAGCTGTGCCAGCCGGGTATCGTTCGAGGAATTGTCGGGCATTTGGAGAAACTGGGGTTGAAGTGGGCAGCAGGAGTGCGGATCAGGCGATGAGTTCCCATATAATAAGGGATTCATCTCATAGCGCGGTGCTCAAGCCTGCAAATTCTGCTTTCATGACCCGGCGATTGCCACTTCCCCTCGGTTTAGCGTTCAGGCGTGCGCGGCTGCTCTCCCTCATGATCATGGTGATGATGTGCGGTTTGGCGGCTGCGCAGGAGTCGCGTCGGGTGGCGGACGCCGTAGCCGATGACGCGGCAACGAGCATGCGGTCCGAGGAGCTGACGGGGCGCCCTGATCGTGAAGTCCAGCTTGAGCGCAACGTTGAAATCACGCGCGGCAACATGGCCATTGATGCCGACAGTGTCAAGTACGACATTATTGAAGATCGTGTCGACGCGGTAGGCAATGTGGTGGTGCAAAAAGCGGGCAGCCGATTTGCGGGCAACGAACTCAGACTCAAGCTCGATACCGGCGTGGGTTACATGGACAGCCTGGTGTACAAGCTTTTGCAGCGCAATGCGCAGGGTACTGCAGCGCGTATCGATTTTGAATCCCAAGATCAGGCAACGATATCCTCGGGTTACTACACCACCTGTAACGGACCTGATCCTGACTGGTATCTCCGCACCAGCAAGCTGACGCTGGATGAGGGCGCGGGTATCGGCTATGCCCGAAACGCTGTACTGTTTTTCAAAGGCGTACCGGTGGCGGGTACACCTCGCGTCTCCTTTCCTTTGACCGATGAGCGGGTTTCGGGTTTTCTCGCACCGACCATCGCTTCATCGACGTCCAGTGGCTTGCAAATCACGACACCTTACTTCTGGAATATCGCGCCTAACCGCGATGTGACTTTTTTCCCCCGTTACATCGCTCAGCGTGGTCTGATGCTGGGTGCTGATGTGCGTTATCTCGAACGTGAATTTGCGGGTGAGACTCGTTTTGAGTTCATGGATGATGCCAAGTTGCCCGGTCAGTTGCGCTATGGTTTTTCGTCCCGTCACAACCAGGTACTGGCACCCGGACTGACATTGGCTACCGACCTCAATGCGGCGTCAGACGATTATTACGCGAGAGATTTTCCGCTCAGTCACGTCTGGGCTCGCCCCGGCGTCAATCGCAGGTTGCTGAACCAGAGTGTCGCGTTGAATTACGGCGCTGCTGACTGGAATGGTGCGGTTCGACTGATTGACTACCAAGTGCTGCAGGATCCGAATGCACTGATTGGCGTTCCCTATGCGCGAATGCCGCAGGTGAACGTCAACAATTTTTACTACACCGACCGTGGTCTGGACATGACCATGAACTCGGAATACGCCCGATTTGTCCATCCGACGTCGGTACAGGGCGATCGTCTGGTGTTCAATCCCCGAGCTACCTACAACGCCTGGCAGCGCCCGGGTTATTTCATCCGTCCCAGCCTGTCATTGCATGGCACCATCTACAACCTTAACCAGGCGGATGCCGCCATGACAGCGCCCGCGCGCTTCTTGCCGACCCTCTCTCTGGATTCGGGCTTGATATTCGAGCGGGACACGACATTTTTCAACCGCGAAGCGATACAGACGCTGGAGCCGCGTGTTTTTTATACTTACACGCCGTACAAGGAACAGACATCGGTTCTCTATCCGCGATTCGACACATCCGAGTCGGACCTGAATTACGCGCAGATTTTTCGGGACAATCGATTTGTGGGTCACGACCGCATAGGCGATTCCAACCAGCTGACCCTGGCGCTCACCTCGCGCTATCTGGAGTCCTCGGGTGCGGAGCGCTTGCGCATCGCAGTGGCGCAGCGTATAAATCTCTCGGATCCCAAGGTGACGCTGGATCAGAATGTCACGGCAAAGACCGCTGCAGAAGATATCTTGCTCCTGCTGTCAGGACGAGTGACCAACGAACTGCGTCTGGATGCTAACCTGCAATATGATCAGACAGCGAGGGACGTCAATCGCATGAATGTGGGTGCGTTCTGGCAGCCTGGTCCGATGAAAGTGGTGAATGCTCAGTACCGTCGTGACTCGCGTGACATACCGGGATATCCCTTTACCAACTTCGAGCTCGTCGATATTTCGGGACAATGGCCGCTCAGTCAACGTTGGTATGGTGTCGGCCGCATCAATTATTTGCTCGATGAAAAACGGCCCGGCCAATCGCTGTTGGGTGTCGAATATCTTGCCGATTGCTGGATCTTCCGGGCGGTTGCTCAACGAATCCCTACTGCTGCGGGTCTTGCAACCACCCATATTTTCATGCAGCTGGAATTCAATGGTCTGGCGATGCTCGGCTCGAGTCCGCTGAAAGCACTGCGTGGTAGTGTCCCGGGGTATCAGCCCTTGCAACCATCACAGTAATTGTCGCGACTAATTCATATCTCTTTATTCTCCTAAATTACGATGACGCTTAATCCGATTTATCGTTTGCTGCCGGGCGAACATCTTGGTGTCAAAGCCTTGTCGAGCCTTCTTTTGTTGGCACTGACGAACATAACGCTCGCAGAGACCAAGCCAGCGAGTACTCGTCAACCCGTACTCATCGACACGATTGCTGTGGTGGTCAACACAGACGTCATCACCCTGAAAGAGATCGAAGAGCGTTTGCGTCTTGTGGAGCAGCGGCTGAAACGTCAGAACATACAATTGCCTGCACGCGAGGTACTGCAAAAGCAGTTGCTCGAGCGGATGATCGTCAACCGTGCACAGATGCAGCTGGCGCGCGAAACCGGGATTCGTATTGACGATCTTTTGCTTGATCGCGCGATCGCGCGTATCGCCGAGCAGAACAAGCTGACAGTGCAGGGATTCCGCGATCAGCTGGAGGCCGACGGTCTTTCTTTTGCTCGTTTTCGTGAAGAAGTACGTGAAGAAATCACTCTGCAGCGTCTGCGCGAGCGCGAAGTCGATAACAAGATTCAGATCACCGATGCCGAGATCGATAACTTCCTCGCTGCCGCAGCTGGCAATGCCGATGGCGGGCAGGGTGAAATCAATATCGCGCAGATTCTGGTGCGTGTACCCGAGAAAGCCACACCTGAACAGATCGCCGAGCGTCGCAAGCGTGCTGATCAGGCACTTGCACAGCTGAATTCCGGCGTGGAATTCGCAAAAGTTGCGGCCAGTTTCTCGGACGCTGGCGATGCGCTGAGTGGCGGTGAACTTGGATGGCGCAGCGCTTCGCGTTTGCCTCAGCTTTTTCTGGATGCGACTGAGAAACTGAAAGATGGCGAAGTGGCACCACTGGTTCGCAGCGCAAATGGCTTTCATATTCTCAAAGTCATTGGAAGACGCAGCGCAAGCGTGGTCAAGACCGGTCCCGGTGCTGTCGTACAGCAGACGCTTGCGCGCCATATTCTGATCAAGGTAAACCAGATCGTCTCGGCAACTGAAGCACGGCGCAAACTCGTTGAGCTCAAGGAGCGTCTGGACAACAAGGCGGCCAAATTCGAAGAGTTGGCACGCCTGTACTCCAACGATGGCTCTGCCAGCAAAGGGGGCGATCTGGGCTGGATCTATCCCGGCGATACCGTGCCCGAGTTCGAGCGCGCCATGAATGCGCTCCAGCCCGGTGAAGTCAGTCAGCCCGTCGAGTCACCCTTTGGTTATCACTTGATCGAAGTCATCGAACGCAAGTCCGAAGAAATTTCGCGCGAACGACAGCGCTTGATTGCACGACAGGCATTGCGCGAGCAAAAGCTCGAAGAGTCCTATGAAGACTGGTTGCGCCAGCTGCGCGATCGTGCTTACGTCGAGTATCGTCTGGACGATATCAATCGTCCCTAATCGTTGACATCCATGTCACGCCCCCGGATAGCGATCAGCTGTGGCGAGCCGGCCGGCGTGGGACCGGAAATCGCTGTCCGGGCGGCTGTGCAATCAAGTTCGGCGGCTTGTCTGCTGATCGGTGATGCGACACAGTTGCAGTCACTGGCGAGCGCTGTTGCACCCCAGTGTTCCGTACAGCGAGTGACCTCGGCAGCCAGCTGGAAAGATGAGCCAGGCCAAATCGCCCTCCTCGACTGTCCGCTCTCGGTAACACCCGTGCCCGGGCAGCTTGATGCCCGTAATGGCAAACCCGTGCTGCACATGCTGGATGCAGCGATTGCGGCGGCCATGGCAGGTGATGTGGATGCCATCGTTACCGCGCCTGTGCAAAAAAGTACGATCAATGATGCCGGTATCGCCTTCACTGGCCACACGGAGTATCTTGCTGAAAAAACGCACACACCGCAGGTGGTGATGATGCTGGCCGGTGTCAATGGCAAACACATGCTCAGAGTCGCCCTGGCCACCACTCATCTGGCACTGGCCGATGTGCCGCGCGCAATCACGCGCGAAAGTCTGAGATCAACGCTGGCGATTATTCATCAAGACCTGATCACGCGTTTTGGTATCGCGAATCCGCGCATTCTGGTCACTGGACTCAATCCACATGCTGGTGAAGATGGCTATCTGGGGCGTGAAGAAATTGATGTCATACGGCCTGTGATCGACGAGGCGCGCGCACAAGGCTGGCAAGTCTCCGGGCCTTATCCTGCCGATACCTTGTTTCAGCCGCGTTATCTCGATCAGGCCGATTGCGTGCTGGCGATGTATCACGATCAGGGTTTGCCCGTGCTGAAGTTCGCAACCTTTGGACAGGGCGTCAACATAACGCTTGGCCTGCCTGTCATTCGTACGTCGGTAGATCATGGCACCGCACTCGACAAGGCGGCTGCAGGTTACGGTCATGCTGATGCGAGCAGCATGACCGAAGCCATCTCAGTGGCAGCACAGATGGCCATGAATCGGCGATGAAACACATACCCCGCAAGCGCTTCGGACAGAATTTTCTGACTGATCAAAACGTGCTTTCCGAAATCATTCGCGTCATCGCGCCGGCTGCCGGTGACACCATGGTTGAAATCGGCCCGGGACAAGGTGCCATGACGGCCTTGTTGCTGGCGCATTTATCTCGGCTGCACGTGGTCGAACTCGATCGCGATCTGGTCGCGATGCTGCAAAAGAAATTCAGCCCCGACAAGCTCATCATGCATGCGGGTGATGCCCTGCAGTTTGATTTTGCTGCGCTTCAGCCCGCGCAAGGCAAGCTGCGCATCGTCGGCAATCTGCCTTATAACATCTCCAGTCCTTTGCTCTTTCATCTGGCGCAGTATGCACAGCAAGTCGAGGATCAGCATTTCATGCTCCAGAAAGAAGTCGTTCAGCGCATGGTCGCACCGCCTGGCGGCAAGGATTACGGACGTTTGTCGGTCATGCTGCAATGGCGCTACCAGATGGAGATGCTGTTCATTGTGCCGCCCTCGGCATTTGATCCACCTCCCAAGGTCGATTCGGCCATTGTTCGCATGCGGCCCATTGCATCGCCGCTAGCCTGTGAACAGGCGCGTTTGGAGCAGGTGGTAACGCAGGCTTTTTCACAGCGACGCAAAGTGATTCGCAATAGCTTGGGTGGACTCTTTACGGAGCAGCAGCTCGTCGCTGCTGGCATCGATCCTCAAGCGCGTCCCGAGACGATATCGCTGGAACAGTATGTCGCGCTGACGCATCTGCATTGATGCGTACTAATCATCGCCGACTCAGAACGCCGGCAAGTTCGCCGGCTCGTGATCCCGCAGCGCCTTGCGCGCTGTTTCAAATTCCGGCAGCAGCGATTGCACAGTGGCCCAGAACTGCGGCCCATGATTCATTTCACGCAGGTGGGATAGTTCGTGAGCGACCACATAATCAATATTCGGTAGTGCGAAATGCATGAGTCGCCAGTTCAGTCGTATGCGTCCATCGGCAGTACACGAGCCCCATTGCGTGCTCGCTGATGACAGCGCAAAGCCCTTGAATGTCACGCCGAGCTTCGCTGCGTAGATCTCGAGTCGTTCTGCAAATACGCGCTTCGCTTCCGCCTGTAGCCAACCCTGCACGCGGTCTTTGAGTTGCTGTTCCGTCGCGGAGGCGGGCAGGCTGACATGCAGCTCGCGGGTTTGCTCGTCAAAACGTATGCCGGTGTTGGCTGAATCGGCGATACGGACCACGATTTCCGCACCCAGATAGGGAAGGCGCGCGCCATCACGCCATTCCATCGGTGGTTGCAGACGTCTGACGGAGCGTTCACGCTGCTCATTCATTTTTTTGAAAATCCACGCACGCTTTTCCGTGATCGCCAACTCGATTTCAGCTACCGTCACCCAGCGTGGCGCCGTCACACGCAAACCTTCATCATCGATCAGGAATCCAATCGTGCGTCGTTTTGAACGCAATAGTCGGTAATCCAGAGCGTGGTCATCCAGACGCAGTCGCCTGTGGCCGGCCGGGATGGGAAGTTCGGGGACGGTAGAGCGTGGAGGCTCATTCTCGACTTTGGCACCCGGCAGCAGATCAAGCAGCGAGAGCTGATTGGGATCGGCAAATTTTTGGCGAAGGTACTGCTTGAGTGACATGGCCGTTTACGATCAAGTACGGATTGAGATTGAAGCACTCATGCCTGATTCGCTGCCGAGCTTGCAGGCGTTTGAGCGGTATAGGCTGTGGGTGTAATCACGCGCATTTCGGATTCTATCCAATTTTCTACTTGTTCCATGAGTGCTGCAGCAGAAAGACCCTCGGGCGATATTGGTTTTCCTATGGAGACAGTGATCAGTCCTGGTTTTTTGATGAAGGCATTACGCGGCCAACAGTCGCCTGAATTCATGGCGATCGGTACCACGGGTGTTTTGGTACCTATGGCGAGAATCGCGCCACCTGCCTTGTATTTGCCCTGCTGTCCCACCGGGGTACGCGTACCTTCGGGGAACATGATCACCCACTGACCATCATCCAGTCTTCGTCGACCTGTTTGTATGACCTGCGACATGGCATCGCGCCCTTTGCTGCGATCAATCGCAATCATGCGCATCATGCCAAGTCCCCAGCCAAAGAAGGGTATGTACAGCAGTTCTTTTTTGAACACAAAGATCAGTGGCCGTGGCATCAGCCAGCAGTAAAAAATGGTCTCCCAGGCTGACTGATGCTTGGACAGCAAAATCACTGGCGCATCTGGCAGATTTTCCAGACCTTTGACTTCCCAGCGTATCCCGCATACCGTGCGTGCCGCCAAAGTCACGAAGACATTCCAGCGAGTGATCATGTAGTAGCGTTGCCGATAGGGCAGCAGAAAAAATCCAAAGCAAGCGATAGCCCAGACGACTGTGGCAATCACGACTAGCAGCGTGAACAGGCTTGCGCGCAAAAACAGGACAGGGCGGGACATACAAGCTCCACAGACGTCGAAGACTCGCCGTCTGAATGATGTTATTTGATCTTTTCTTTCAGCAGCGCGGACCGGGCAAGCTCAACCGTCTCGCTTTTCAGCTGATGACTGTGCAGCAGATGATCTGCAACAGCTGCCAGATTATCCAGCACGATCGTGCCGGGTGGCAGACCACCGACGTCAAGTGTCCGCTTGCCTTTGCCGGTCCGCACCAGATAAGGCGTGCAACCGACTTCGAATGCTGCCTGCAGATCACGCAGCGAATCACCGACGAAAGGAATGCCGGTGAGTTGAACTTCGAAACGCTGGCCGATGGCTCTCAACATCCCGGGTCGCGGTTTGCGACAGTCGCAAAAATCTTCGGGGGCATGAGGGCAAAAAAAGATGGCACTCACATGTGAGCCGACGGTCTGAGCTTCCAGATGCAATTTTTGGTGAATCGCATTGAGTGCATGCATGTCGAACAGACCGCGAGCCAACCCCGCCTGATTGGTCGCCACTGCCACCCGATAACCATGCTGATTCAGGCGCGCAATCGCCTCGAGTGAGCCGGGGATCGCTCGCCACTCGGCGGCAGACTTGATGTAATCATCGGAATCCTCATTGATCACGCCGTCGCGGTCGAGGATGATCAGTTTGGAAGTCGCCATGGTTATACGCTGTGCGCCGGATTTATGCGGCGAGTCGGGAAATGTCTGCGACGCGATTCATCATCGCATGCAGGGATTGCAGCAAGGCCAGTCGGTTCGCACGCAGCGCGGGATCTTCGGCCATCACCATCACGTCATTGAAAAAAGCATCCACATCGTCACGCAGATTGGCCAAGGCTTTCAAGGTCGCGGCGAAGTCACCATTGGCGAAAGCCTTGTCCACTGCGATACGGGTTTCTGTCATCGCGCCATACAGTCGTTGTTCAGCTGCTTCGGCGAGCAATGCCGATTGAACCTCGCCTTGTACACCTTCGTTCTTTTTCAGAATATTCGTAATGCGCTTGTTTGCTGCTGCCAGCGATTGTGCTTCGGGCATCGCCGCAAAAGCTTTCACCGCATCCAGCCGCTCGATGATGTCATCCAGTCGGTCTGGCATCGGCGCCACGACGGCCTCAATCGCATCCTGCGCATAGCCCCGCTCACGCAGCTGGCCACGCAGTCTGTCATACACAAAGTTTTTCGCGTCAGTGACAGGGTCGCTGAATTGAGCGTTCCCCGCGAACTGCTGCGCGGCCTGCTCCAGCAGGTGGGAGATGGACAGTGGCAGACGCTGTTCCATCAGCATTCGAATGATGCCTAATGCATGACGCCGCAGTGCAAAAGGGTCCTTGTCACCTGAAGGCGCGAGTCCTATCCCCCAAATGCCTACCAGTGTCTCCAACTTGTCCGCCATGGCTACGACCATCCCGGTACGTGTCGAGGGCAGTGCATCGCCGGCAAAGCGGGGCTGATAATGTTCGCCAATGGCGGTCGCGACCTCGTCAGCCTCGCCATCATGGTGTGCGTAATACGTGCCCATGATGCCCTGCAG
>JACCDP011423061.1_pt1 | contig 13288 bp, 10 predicted proteins | sample 7445841 | NCBI WGS metagenome assembly JACCDP01 (sample SAMN15323441, study PRJNA562643) | freshwater metagenome | isolation source: river surface water | place: USA:Blue River Watershed | collected 2017-08-17
GGGGCGATATTCGCGAGGTGCTCTCTATTACCAAAAAGGGTGAAGCGCAGGAAGCTTCAGCTAAGGAGATTCGAGATCACGACCTCGTGCCAGAACACGACATCCTCTTTGCCGGATTCCCCTGCCAACCATTCTCGAAGGGTGGTGCCCAAAAAGGGATGAGCGAGCAGACACAGGGGACGCTCTTTCACGAGATCATGCGCATCATTGAGGCTCGACGACCACCCCTCGTGGTTCTTGAGAATGTCGCCAACCTTGTAGGCCACGACGAGGGTAGAACTTGGAACACCATCATCAAAGCACTCCGAGATGCACAGTACGCGGTTGACGCTGAGCCACTCTTGATCTCACCACACGAGATCAAGAAGGCGCGAGGCGGCGCACCCCAAAATCGCCCGCGAGTTTATATTGTTGCCGTCGACACCACGAAGGGTCTTAGGGTGCCCGACAACTCAAATCTTCTTGATGCGTCTGATTGGCGCACTGCCTCATCACCGGCCTGGGATATTGAATCAATCTTCAAGGGGTCTGACCCCGAAGAGACCGAGCTCGATGAGAAGGAACTGAATTGGCTCAAAGCGTGGGATGACTTTGTGAAGTTGGTTCCTGCCGATGATCTGCCTGGGTTCCCGATCTGGGTTGATGCCTGGTACGGCCGCATGCGTAAGCCTGGTCGAGTGGAGGGGAGCACCTCAACCCTCCGTGCAAAGCGCGGCGACGCTGCAGGTGGGGAGCCAGACTGGTGGACTGACTTTGTCACAAAAAACAAGCGCTTCTATAAGGAGCATGCTGCCCTGCTAGATGCCTGGATGGAGAAGTGGAAGGTCGCCGAGTTCCCAGAGAGTCGCCGCAAACTGGAGTGGCAGGCGCGACGCCATCACCCTAAGCGCGCCAGCCGCACACTTCGTGACTGCCTGATTCAGCTTCGACCGAGTGGCATTCGCGTGAAGGCTCCAACTTACGCCCCAGCCCTCGTCGCTATGGCTCAAACCCCTATTGTTGGGCTTGGCGATACATGGCGCCGAATTGGTCCAGCCGAGGCTGGCGTACTTCAGGGGTTCACGAACTATCGACCATGGCGCAAAGTTATGCGTAAAGATCCATCGTTCCGTGCAGGGGCTGCATATAAGCAGTTTGGTAATGCCGTGAACATCGGCATCGCAGGGTTAGTGTTGAAGCGAGCCGCTCAATTCACCAAAGTTGTCTAGGATTCTCTACGTCTAGTCAATCCTCAAGTGCTTCAGCGCGAAGCTGCTCATACTTGGCTTGATCAATCGCCCCACTAGAGCGTAGGGCTTCAAGTTCCTTGATTCTGCCAATCCTTGAGTCAAATTGGTTGCGCCGCTGAAATGCTTTCTGCAGGAGTGGGAATCGCGAATCCGAAAGGAGTGTTGCGACAACACTTGTGCTTGCAACTTGTCGAACAATTCCGTCATTCTGAGGCACAACTAAGCGCCGAACTAGCTCAGGTCGCTGTTCAATGTGCTCAAGAATCGCTTTCTTGCGCAGAATTAAAGCGTCTTTGGCCCAATATAGGCCGTTGGTTAGTGTCTTTGATTCCGGATCCCCGTACACAAGGCCGATGCCGGGCAGTAGCATTACTGTTGCCTCTGTCCATTCGCCTTCCGTATTGGTGGGGATAGTGTCGGTACTTCCCATGATGTTTCGAAGGCGTACATCCGAGAACGAACCGAATTGAGCCTTCACACTAACTCGGAGGTCTTTGGACGCTAAATCAATCCCGGGAGTTTCACCGCCTACGGCGTCGACGTTGATGAAAGCGAGCTCTAGCAAGCATTTGACAAGAAGTTCAACCGCAGCGCCAGTAACAAAGCGATTTTCGTAGTCTGTTGTGCTGTACTGATAGATAAGGCTCTTTAGGGCGCTTTCAAATTCGGAAAAGACCTCATCGGAAAGGCCTGCGATTCGGGCAAACGCGTCTCGCTCGTTTTGATAGCTCCGAATGTATACGGCCTTGCTTTCCATTGCCGAGAGCATATACCGAGAGCGCTACCGTCACCCGCGACGCGAATTAAGCCCCCAATCTCCACTCCCGTCCGAGAGCCCTAGCTTGAACTACTTACGCGACCACAATAAATCGACAGCACGCTCAGCCTGCGGAGCTTTTCGCCTGTTGCCTACCATCACCGAGACGAAGCCTGAGGTGAGCGCAATGTTTGGGATGCGTCGCAATCAGTATCTTAGTTGCAGATTAAGCTTGATCATAAGATCACTACCTTCTCTAAAAGGAATGCCAAATTTATGTTTTGTTCGAGAACCCCACTCAAACCTCAGCGTCTGGAACAACTGCTCACCTAATGCCTCTAAGTTGGCCTCACCAACTAGTTCCGCAGTACCGCCAGACTTAATGTTTAAAAATCCACCGAAATCATCCCCACGTGGAGCCCAACGGGTAGCTGGCTGAAGTCCCAAGCCAACAGCACCCAAAAACTTCAGCAGTCCAGGGTCCAATACTTGGGCAGCCCGTGCCCCAGATTCATTGGTCAGGCCCCACACGTCTTTCAACCTTTTTTTCGACTGAAACGCTGCATCTCGTAGCAATTGAGCAATTAATGCATCTAAGTCGCGCGAGAAGCCCTGAAGTGATTGCGAGAACACCGCGTTGTCCATAGACGCAAAAGCCAAATCGATCTGGTTCTCCTTAAAAAAAGTGAAAAGAGGTTTCATCGTAAGGTTGCTGAGCATTGAAACTTTCCTGAGCGAATCCTTAGGCCCAGTAAGCTTGTAGGCAAAGTTTGTAGCTGAACTTGCATTCAACAAAGTTGGCTTAGCTCCGATGAATGACTTGATACTTACACCTTTCCAGTCCGTCGGCTTACCAGTAGCAAACACAACCCTGACGTCATCGCGCAGCACCGCACTTGTACCGCCAAAACACAATAATTCAACTAGGCGCATTCCCGCATCACTTTGGAAAGTTCGGTTAGACTTTAATAGAATGTCGATCAAGAGGCCATTGGCGAGTCGAGAAATTTCCTTGCGTTCTAGGTGAAAAGGTTCTCTGTTGTCCTGATTAACAGATACAATTTGGTCGGATACCGCGTATTCAACTTCGGTCTCTGCAACCGAATGCTGCACCTTTGCTCGTATGATTCTTTTGTCGCCCCCTGCTAAATCATGGGAAAATTCATTGGTTAGTAATCGGGCAACGGCGTAGATTTCTGACCATTCGCCAACATTGCGCCCTGCCATTTCGCGAACTAGTCCTTAAGTCGATCTAGCGTGTCAATCAAGGCCTGGGCCCAATCACGTACCGCAGGAATTGCAACGCTATTCCCGAGTTGTTTCATTGCTGCGGATCTAGAGCCAGGGAATTGGTAGTCTTTCGGAAATCCTTGCATCATCTTGCCTTCTTCAGGCGTGAGGCGTCTGACTTCTCCGTCCACAACATATCCGTCCCAGTTCCTTCGATCATCTATGGGAGACGACTTACCCCCAACTCGGAGGGTGAAGCCAACATCCCGGCCAACATGGCCTCGCATAACGTCAGACATGGTGAATGGCAGCTCTCTCTTAAGCGGGTACCTAAATTCTGCCCGGTGGTCAAGAAATCCGACCATAAAGAGGCGTGGGCGATGTTGTGGGACGCCATGGTCTGATGCTTTAACGATTTCATAATAGACCTTATAACCGAGGTCTTGTTCAAGTACCCTCAAGATGGTTGTGAACGTATTCCCGTCGTCATGCTTCAGTAGGTGTCGAACGTTCTCTAGGAAAAACGCCTGGGGCTTCTTAATCCTGAGAATTTCTGCAATATCAAAAAAGAGCGTTCCGCGGACATCTTCAAAGCCCCTCTTGTGGCCAGCTTGGCTAAACGGTTGGCATGGAAACCCAGCGCACAGGACATCAAAATCTGGAATCAAGGTCTTGTCAACCTTAGTGATATCCCCCGCAAAATTTCCAGAGCTGAAAAGTTGGGGGCTAATTGACTTTAGGTTCAATTCATAAGTGGTTCGGGCATCAGAGTCCCACTCAGACGCGAATACGCAGGTAGCGCCGAGATCGTGGAATGCAAGGTGAAACCCACCAATCCCAGCAAAAAGGTCAATGAAACGCAATTGGGTAGAAGTCTTGTTCATAATCTCGGCATTATAGCGTCGTCACTGAAAGCCAGAGCGGTATGGCCACGCTTTGCGTTTCCCCACATGAATGAAAAACATGCTCTCCCCCGCGTACCTTTAAGGCTTGTATGGATTGAGCCACTTGCCTCAGCAATGGAGCCAGAACAATACGTTAGAAATCACCGATCTCTTCGCTAAAGTTGGCGGACTGGGGCCCATGGTCTCCTCTGGTCCAATCACCACGCTCTCGTATCAAATCCAACTTCTGCGATTACGTGTGCCTCATGGTTATCCAACTACTCTCGCAAAACTAAGGATTGCGGCCGAGAAACTCTCGAACTTGTTCACGGCCAATCTCACTCAACCGATCGTTCGTAATGTCTATGGTTAAATGCGCATCTACCACTCCCGCCGGCAGTAGTGCATTCAGCCTTGGCAGCTTATCTTCAGGGGTGAGCGCGATCGTCTGTTCGGCTACCTTAACGTCAAACAGGAGTTCCGACTCCTGGGCTTCCGTGTCAGCAACCTTGTCTAACGCTGTCAGAACACGCACCTTCGCTGCGGGGTCGGTGAGCTCATTCACTATTTGAGCTGCTAGCCCGACAACCGAAAGTCCAGCTGCTGATTCGATCAATCTCATTGAACATAACGTTAACCTTTGGCCTTCCTCCACATGAAGCTGTTGGTGCCGGAATTGGAGTTTCCGTGTTGCCCCGCCATAAGTTTTGATCTCGTACCGATCGTCCGCGACTGCGAAATCAAACCTTTCCTTGCCGCTATGCTGCCATGCTACCGCGCCTAAATCTACGGTGGGGAATTGCTTCATAAAGAACAGTTCGCCCCAAAGCCCACGTACCGTAAGCTCACGATTCTCACGTTCGCTAAGTGCTGCAGCGAGGTCACCTAAATATGCGAGGGCGGTGTCGTCATCAACGCGCTGGATCGCAGGAATGAGCCCCAAGGCTGCGATGATGAAACCGCGAAGCGTACTTGGATCTCGCGATAGCAGTGTGATGAGAAGCGCAGGCCTTGGGCGCGACTCGCCTTCAGTCTGCCAATGAAGCGAGGTGACTCGGATCTTGCCGATGTCGCGGCCTGCCAAAGCAGATTCGCTATCGCGCTCTACCAGGAACGCGGCTTGGGCTTTTGACGTTTTCGTCAGATATACCCGTGTAGGAAGGTGCAAGACTTCCACCGGACTTAACTCGTCCATAGGTGGCAAATTCAGTTCCTGGAACGTTTTCAGTAGGCTTTCAAGTTCATACGGCACAGACATGCTTTCCTCCTACTCCAAAATCCAAAGGCTTCGATTGCCGATCACTGCGTCAGTTGGTCGTACTGCCATTCCAATTCCAAGGCCTCCTTCAGGAAGTTGTAGCCGATGGAGCTGTATTGAAGCTGAAGTCTGCTTGTCATAAATCTGTGTTTCAGCATTGTTTGGGTCGGCGTCATCTGCACCATCTCTACCAGAGAATAGATTCTTCACGTTGCCATACTCGTCTCGACCGCGCTTTCTGCCGCTCTCCCACAGAGACATGATGTACAGGGTCACAGTGGCGTCTGAATCCGGATCTTGCTTGGGGCCAATTGACAACTCTAGACCGCCGCGCATTCGACCAGCGTCTGCACTCGCGATCAAGCAATACTCATCAACGATCTCACGGGCTTCTCCCGCTGAAATGACAAGTGATCTCTCTCCCCGCCTTCCCAGAGCGCCCTCCTCGAGTACTCTTTTTGCCCAAGCATCAAAGAAGGCTGGCGTACTATACGAACCTGGCCGTGAAGCCCACCAAGCTCGCGTTTCCTTACGCCCGCGCACGATTGCGCCGCGAGCCGCTGGTGCATGATTCCCCGCAAGCACGATAAACGCGTCGAGGGCGTCAAGGCCAGTTCCGTTTTGCTCGAGAATTTGCGCTGCCCTTCTAAAGGCGAACTCAGCCTTCGCCAGTTGCCCGTAAGACCGTTTCGCGTCGAAATCTAGCCAGACTCTCATCCAGTGCATGTATGACCTGCGATAGCCTAAAAACCGAGCTCTCTGCTGCAGGATGTCCATCGTCGCTCGTTCTTGTGACGGAACCAAAACGTAGGAAACTAGCCGCGGCAGAGTAAAGCCACGCCCCAGCAGCTTTCCTCCAATTACAATCCGATCGTATGGGGTCTTGAAATCTCGGCTACTGACATCGCCGAATTGGTTGAGCATTACAACATTTAGTGAGAGGCGAATAGCGCGCTGTCTAGCCCAATCGCCTGAGTTAAGCGCAATCTTTTCTAATTCAGAGCCTTCGCCACCAGAGATCAACCTTGCGGACGCAACCATGTTGATTGGGCTGACCACTCCACTTTTCCACTCTTCAAGACGGGTACGAACGACCTTTTCAGCACGGAAGTGCGTTTTATTCCTTTCGCCAGCGTTAATGCCCATGACTAGACATCCGCCGTCAATTTGGCTCAATCCATCAATAATCTGCCCGCCACGGAGTAGTTCATTCGCCTCACATACCAGCATAAAATGATCGACCGCTTCGATGAGCGCGTCATTAGCCGCGTCAGGGGTACCGCTGGCAAACCCGGTAATACTGTTTTCTCCAGTTGGATCAGAAAAGAAGGCATGCAGCCCCGTATACCTTTCGCCAGGCTCCAGTACCGACACAAATCCCTTTGGATAAGTTGGTGTGTCGGTGTCTGTAAGTGCATTCGCATAGGCAGTTGCGGTATACGCGACATATCCGGCTACCGCGGGCATCTCGCAAATTCCACTGATAAGTTTGTGAAGTTTTGTTACTTTGTTGACACCGCGCTTTTGTAAATATGCAAGCTTATTCAGCGAGCCCTGATCTCCCTCGTCGTCGATCACTAGAAGTTTTGGGGGGTCTTGTTCATTCATCTTGAAACTAATGCCGCTTACGATTCGTTGCAATTCAAGTAGATGGTCGTCTTCCTTCATCACAACAATGATCGACTTTCTTTGGCCATCGAGAATGCTGTCAATAAGCGCCTTACGCGCGGCGGGACTCGCTGCAGCACCGGACTCGAGAGTACACACCACATTTGCAACGTTTCCAAAATAGTCTCGGAGTCTATTTCTAGTCTGATCACGCAACGCTGTGTCTGAACCGCTAATGACAATTGCTGCTGCCGCACCATCATCAAATGCAATTGATATTGCTGACGTAAAACTCATAGTCTTACCAGATTGGATGCTTCCGATTGCTATGCCGGCAACATGCACCCCTGGCGCAGCAAAGCCTCGGTCGCCTTGGAAATATGGACTAATGTGACGACCAACGCTCTGGTATGTCGAATGCAAGAGGGCGTTGGCTTCGGCTTCGTTTAGTGGCTCCAACTCTGTAAGGGCTCTAACAAGCTCTCGCCCGTAAGCTCCTATGGAATACTCTTTGTCAACTGGTGAAGAGCCGCCAGGGTTGCTCGGGATGATGCGAATTGGTGGACTAGGCAGGTACTCCATCGCGCGGTCTATTCAGGTTTGAGCATACGTGCTAAACGAGCAACTTTCTCAATTACCTTATCGCTGTCTTGACCTTCTCGGTCTACTAGAGCGAGGGCGACAATCAAACTTATGTATGGAACTAGCCGCTCATCGTGGACGTCGGTCCTGGCGACTCGTAGTACCAGTGGTGACACTGAAATTGTTAGCTCGGAGGAGTTCTTCGTCCACTCCCATTCAGTGCTGGAGCCTGACTTTTGACGAGATGCGAGGAGCACATCAAACGTTCGTGAATCTACCGGGCTAGTAAAGCTACCAAATCGCACAGGCATATCATCTGAAGATCCTGCTAATCCCGCGCGAGGACCTGACGGAGGGGTAGGCGGTTCTGCAGCAGTGCCAGTTCCAGTTAGGGGTCGCCCAACTGATGGTTCAACCACCCCACCATTAGCGTGGATCCTCAAAGCCTGGTCGTAATCTCGGATCCTAAAATGATCCGCTTGCGAAAGAATGTTTGGATCGAGAGATTGCAGTTTCAGCATCAAAGCCTTGGCTAGTGGAGCTGCAACAATCTCGTTCACATCTGACTTTGTTTTGTTAGTCGGGATCTCGTCACAGATGATTTCCCCAACCAAACGCTTATCGCGAGGAGACCCAGCGTTCTTGAATAGTGGTCTTGGGGTCCAATCCAGCCTCCCGCCCATTTGCACTAAGCGATCACGTCGAATGATCGAAATGCCTGTGACATCTGTCATCTGGGCACGCAGGCCAAGCCATCCCGATACCTTAAGAGTTGTTTGCTCCGCGCCAACTCCCATAGGAACCACGACGTCTACATCCTCGAAATCCACACGCCAGACTATTGGGTCAACTTTAAAATCTGGCTTGTTGTTGGAGTGGACGATATGCGCCTTTAGCAGCTCTGGTTCCGCGTAGTTGACCGTGTACGGATTGCCAAGGCTATCTTCGCCTTTCAATATCAATCTGCCTTCGCGAATTGGCTTTCGATAAACACTGCCAAGGATTCGATCAAACATGGACTGCTGGTCCATCGGGGTGAAGCCGCCCTTCACGGCAAACACCGTCCACTGAGTACCTACTTCCTCATCGCTCTCGGCATCCCGAGTTTCATACGTAAACTCTGGATAAATGTTGCGTAGGGTGGTTTTGCTAATCGTGGTCACTACCCGCTTATTGGTCGAGGGGTCGAACCACACCGTTTTAAGTGTGAAATGCCCATCAGCACCGGCTAGAAACCCAAGGGCCTCTTTCGCGCCAACTCCAAACTCATTGAGACTCGTCGAATTCGGATTAGCTTTCGCGTAGTTGAACAACTTCTCGCTGACGACTTCAGGTGACATCCCTGCGGCGGTGTCGCGCATAACTAGAGACATCAGCCCTGCTTCGTCCTGTTTGAACCGGATCAACACCTGAACCGTTCGCTGCTGAACATCGCCCGGCAAACTTGGGGCAGCGGCGATCGCATTGTCAATGAGTTCAGCAATAGCCATAGTTACGCTGCTGATTCCCCGGCCTAAACTGGCAATGATCCCGTCACTATCGAAATTGCCCTTACCAGTTCTTGCGCTCTCGCTCATTTACCCTCCTCTGCCGCAACAAACATGCATCGCAAAGCCGATTCGCCTTCATATTAGCACCCAATCTGGGTAAGATACCTCCCATGTGGATCAATTCTGCCCTCTCAGGGGGTGCTACTAAACTTGATCGCGACAAGTTTGATGCACTTGAATGTGCTGGGCTACTGATGGTATCCCCAGTTGGGCCACCGATCGCAGGCTGGATCCAACACAACGTAATTGCAGCATTCTCCGGGATGCCTTTCAGCACCTGGTCTTTTGGCAGGGGATGTACGAGATACAGTTCTCCTGAGCATGATGTATCTCACCAATTCTCCGACTTGATTCGAGAATACATCGTTAGCCCACACCGCTTCCAAGTTGAGGACCCTGAGTCGGAACTATTCGGCCTTGAAAATGATTCCGAGCGAAAAGCCTTGCGCATCGCCGTAAAAAACTTCGTAGACACATGGAAACAACTTATCACTTCTTCTTATCCGACTCGCGGCGCATCGCTGCTTCGACATCCGCTTCCCATCACAGTTCGTGATGAGCAAGCGAGCATTCAAATCCAGCAAACAGTTGTCGCAAATCGTCAGCGCAACAACAGGGACCGACAAGCAGCAGAACTTGTTAGATCTGTACAAAAGCTAACTATGTTTGATAGCGGCAGCCCAGAGAATGGTCCTGTCATGTGGACAATTGCTTACGCATTATTGGAGAAGCCTGGTGGCTCCAGCATGCGACTAACGGAACTCGTGAGCAAAGTAACCACTTATCTTGGCAGCAGCCGTAATGGGTACGTTGCCCGGATCGCACAGGAATCTATTTTTCGTAAGGTGTTTTCTGGGGATGATCTCCCAGCAATCGAGCTCGACTATTCAGGTAGAGGTGAGGCTGGACCGTTTTCAATGCATTCGAACTTGTCCTGCTCTCCTGGCATGTATAGGCTCGAGGATTCTTGGATTTATGAAGTATCCGAGTTTGCCAAGTCCAGCGGTGAGGTTCCGATATCTTTACCGCTTGCGGTGCATTTAGCCATACTCGCGCGCACAATTGGCGATGAGGACCATGATTCCGCAGTGCCAGCCGTTGTTGTAATGGGCGAGCGACGTGGCTGGCTATACTTGAAACCTGACACTCTCGAAGTGCCGAGTGCGCGCGGAAAGCTATGCATTCAAATCCACGATCAAGGTGCAATTTCAGTAAGAGATGTTGTCGGCTTAGAAGAGCTTGTCCCAAACTTCGATGATCTTTTGATGCGCCCTACCGAGATGCTTCGCGCACTAGGCGCGCTCTTGGGCATGCGGATTCTCGAAGATTCAGATGCATTTCCTATGCCGGGAACTATACGCATTTGGGTGAAGGCCCGTGGCCAAGAGGTTGCCTCCTTTGATCAAGAAATTCTAGAGGCAACGCTGGTTGCTCAGCGTCAACTCGAGGGGCAAGCTAATGTTCACGAATAGGTTGGTTTCAAATGCATGGGATAGGGATGGTCAAACCCTCCTTGAAGCGCTTGAAAGCGAGATCGATCTCGAAACATTGATCTTGGCACTCACCGGTATTGATGCAGACGACGAGCGCTTTAGCTGGCAAGATGGCCGAACTTTGCTCAGCTTGATTAGCAAATGCGCTGCAGCGCTGGAGAATCATTCAATTAGGACTCGATTCATTGCGCTTGCAATCGGAATTGCGCAGATTGCTCCTTCGTCCGTTGGCAAGGTTTACAACCTGCCCAGTGAGGAGGTTGCTGGGATTTATCGGCGATTGAGTGGAAAGCCAATGAAGACAACGCCGTCTATGCAAGATTGGGACCGTGTTGGATGGGTGCCGTCTTCCGCGGCTATGTTTGATGAACAGGTTCGCGTTGCATATGCAAGGCTGTCCCTCCTCACCCTGAGGCTGTTAAGTCCAGAGAGAGTTGACGTAGAGCCAGACTGGCTTCATTACATTGAAGATGGAGCGTCAGGGTCCATCGCGCAGGCCCGTAGGGTTCCAAGTATTCACTTTGGTGGAGCAGCAGAGACGGCGTGGCTGACCGAGGCCAGTGAGACAGATAGCCCTGTAGTTGCTTGGTCCCATTCACCAACCGGACCAAAACTTATTACGGGCGTTCATCAAATAGACGGTCAGGTATTGGGCGTAGGCGTAGTACTGTCTTGGGCTGATGCTGGAGTCTTCGACGAATATGGGCCACTTGCAGGCATCATCGCTTTAGGAGATCAGCATTTTGAGGAGATTGGATTGCGAATTTGGGCCGCACTTTGGGCGTGCGCAGCTCAACCAATGGTTATCATCGTGACGCATCCTACTCATAACGGGTCAATGAGTGAATTCTCACTGGATGAGAACCTTCCAAAACTTCCTGTACTGACCTCAGAAGAGTACTTCCCAAGCTTGAGCCAAGGCATGCCGCCACATCCATTCTTGGCGACGCAGGAGATTTGGCACATTCGTCCTGGCCTTTTGTCTGCCGCCTTACGTTTCTTGCGAATGGGCCGTCGCCCTCCGGTGAATCCTTCACTGGGGGTGCTCGCCATTAGAACTCCCAGAATTCTGAGTTCCGGGCAAATATCGTGGGAATCCATTGAAAAGCAGAACGCTTGAGCCACCTAATTAGCAACTAATCTGGAGGGACCCATGAGCAAGCCAACCGACGGCTCCTACTGGTTAGACAACATGTCGGCATTCTTCGAAGCCGTCCGGGAAGTTGAGCTCGCTGTTGATCAAGCTCAAAGAGCCGGCAATATCTATGTAGATAGGCCAGGATTCGCTGCAAAAATGTTCGCCACAGCACAGGCTCTAGGCCTCTCTCAGCCGGAGTGCGATCTCCTAAGGCATGCCCATAACATTCGCAATGCGTGGATACACGAGAACTCTGGCGTTACGGTCAGCACTGAATACCTTCATCAAATACAAACGATAGCGAAGCGGTTGCGTCCAAAGCGATCAGCTTATGAAATGCTCAAGAAGGCCCGTGCTGGTGGGACAGCTGAAGGAGTCCTTTCCGCACAGCCATCAGATCAACTAAGAGCCGTGTTGATTCAAATGGCGACAGGTGATTTCAGTCAGGTTCCTGCGTACGACGGAGAGAAGCTTCTAGGGCTACTTACCGCGGAGCACCTGCTCATGTACATCGCTTCGTCATTGAAGTCTGACCCGGACCCGATCGTCTTGATTGACCTCTCGATTAAGGTTGCTGACGTGGTTGGAGCCATTACGCCTTGCCCAAGATTCTCAGCGGAAACGCCCCCAGCAGTGATTTTGGAGGCGTTCCGGGAGAGCGAGATTGGCGGCAATCCGCTTACGGCTGTGATCATTACGCAGCACGGAAAAGCCGATGAAAAGCCACTCGCGATCGTCTCTGCGGCCGATCTCCCGCTCCTTGCCTAAGCGAAAGATGAAGTCTTTAGAGCTTAGTTGACAGGCTGAGCGCCGATTGACCGTGCGAATGCTTGACTGTCCATCAGATCTGGGTCAGGCAAAGTAGCAATTAAGCTCAAACGGCGACGAGAGTTCCCACCCTTGGCTGAATGACTTAGCTGCTTAGAGGTCGCAGCTGCAATTGCCAGCCTCAAGCCGGAGTAATCGGCAACGCTTCCAAGCTGAATAGGATACGGAAATTCTTCCACAGCCAGGATGCGACTACCCAGCGCCAGATCCGAAACGGGCCGCGAGTTCAATACAACGCCAATTAGCGTTGCGTTGTAGTGCCCAAGCTTGGTGAGAAGCGACAAGATCGCCTCAGGATAGTCAGGATTTATGGCCTCGTCCCCAGCGCCGCCAGAGGAGTCCACCGAGATTTCAAGCCAACTCGCCCCATCGTAAAATCCGACAGTTGCTCGCACTGCTGATCCATCATCACGAACTAGGTTGAACTCCACGGCATCCTCCTCTACGTCCTAGGCTTCAACAAAAGCCAGGGTCTAATGCAGTTTTCGTGACTTAACTCCTTGATCTCGCCCCAAACGCCTCGCGCTGACAGTCTGCGCAATCTGGGCTGAGTTCTGGATATCCGTCGCTCTCAAGAACTGACGCGATCGCATGTGCCTGTTCGAGAAGTGCCACGTCATCTCGGTCAACAGGCAAGTAATGCGACTTCATGTGGATCTGGTGCTGGAAGTTTTCTCGTTCGCTCTCGTGTGCTCGCATGAACCCTTGTGGATGGTGGATGAGTAGGCCAA
>JACCDP010190679.1_pt1 | contig 13285 bp, 17 predicted proteins | sample 7445841 | NCBI WGS metagenome assembly JACCDP01 (sample SAMN15323441, study PRJNA562643) | freshwater metagenome | isolation source: river surface water | place: USA:Blue River Watershed | collected 2017-08-17
AAAACTTTCCTGAAGGAAATGGTGAAATGAAAGAGATGCCTAAAAAGGCTTACAAGGCATCTGATGCTGTTGAAGAATATATAGATGCTTTTGCTTATCCTGGTATGACAAACTTAGTCTATGATGAAATCAAACCTCAAGACGAATGGATTGAAGCTAACATCAAAGGATCTTCCAAGACAGGTAATGCTGTTACTGATAAAGATGGTAATGCATTGGGTAACGTTGTTCCTTCTGATCTCGGTGAAAAAGTTTTCAAAAACTACAAGGACAATGTTTATGGAGCTGAGCAAATGAATGCTTCATACAAAAGATATCCACAACCTGTAGATCAAGCTGGCGAGTCTACTGAGGATGGTGATTTGAAACTTAAAAAAGGTTCTGCTAAATCAGAAAAGATTTTCAAACAACTTGAATCAACTGAGGACAAAAGTCAAAAATTGATTCAAGAACAGATCGATAGAATGAAGAATATGGTTCAGTATAACCAGAAAACACAGTAATAGTTTAATTTACATTTATAAACATTATATTCTCCATAGTAATCCTATGGAGAATTTTTATAATTGGATGTCTGTACCCCTACCTTCTTCGGATGTTGATACTTGGTTTCGTGCTCATAATATGATACCAGAAAAAATTGATTTGTTTGGAAATATTTTCAAATCTTTATCTATTATTGTTATAGATACATACCTTGGGGATGATGTTTTAGAAACGAAAGTTGTATTAGATAAAGATGATATCTTGAACCACTTCGAATGGTGTTGGAATAAGTTATTAAAGGATTACTCTATGGAGAACATTTTAATACAAGACACAGGAGATCATAAAGATTATATGTCAACTTTCTTTATGGATTCATTTTATTCTCAAAAAGAAAAAAATATCAGAGATGCAATCCCTGATTTCATTGATGAGTTATTTAACTTAGATAAACCATTTGCTAAAAGTGATTTGGATTTCCTTACAGAAATATATAAGATACTCAACAAAAATGTTGAACACTCTTAGATATTGACTAGGATAAAAAATGTCTTACATTTAGTGAATAAAAATATATTTTTATGGAAACTATAGCTAAAATCAAAGAAGTAACTGAGACTCTTTCAGTAGACACTGAGAAGTTCTACAAAGGAAATAAGAGTGCTGGTACAAGAGCTAGAAAATCCGCTCAAGAGTTGAAGGCGCTCCTGCAACAACTGAGAGGTGAAATTCTTGAAGAGTCAAAAAAATAATATGTTAGATCTAAATTCAATATTTCTATTTGTATTCATTTTTAGTTCTTTAAATATTTTCAGAAACGCTCTTAAATTCATAGGTACCCTACTTGGAAAAGAAAACTACTTTTCGGGTAGGGACCTTTTATATCTTGGACTTTCTATTAGTTATTTTTTAACCTATATTTTAAGAGTATGACATTCTTTAATACATTAGAAAACATCAAAGATTATTTTGTCTCGTTAAGAAAACTTGAGACCTATCTTTCTATCGATCTCAAATTTCCTGATACATGGGCAATGCCAAAATCAACAACTTCTGATTACCAAGTTGTTCCTTTTGAACATGGTGAAACCGGTTACAAGGGAATGAGTTTTGTTTGTGAAATGAACAAGACTGAAGTTGAAAAAAACATGTCTATGATTGAAAAAATCATACGTCTGAATAAAGAACGAGAAATGAAAGAAGTGCTCTTCAAAGAAGTCATGGTCGAGTTGAAAAAAACTTTCGAGACCAATGACTTAGAAAATTTGAAAAGACTAAACTTTTATTTTGAAGATGACAAACCTAAAACAGAATCTTTAGATCATGAGTTGGGAGGAGAAAGCCTTGAATTGGTTGAATAAAGAAAAACAAAGAGACCAAAGCGAAGTAGATAAATACAAACAAGATTTTATCAAACAAATCCGACAAGTAAAAAAAGAGGATATGTTTGTAAAACCAAAGAAAACATTATGGACGAGAATCAAAAAACTGATTTGGGGGATTTAGAAAAGTTAGCATTACTTGCCGATTCAATGGGAGAGTTTTTCCCTAATGGGAAGGCTTTAGTAGTATTCGAACTTACCCGATTTGAATACATGAAGTTCATGTCCAACTTTAGAGATATTGACAGAAGCTTTACTCAGTTTACGGTAGAAATATCAGGAGTTGATTTTCATTTTATGATTCGCCCCGAGGATATGTCGTAAATTTCCTATAGAGAATTTTCTTGTCTATACCATGATCGACAAGTAAGTTAAATAAATATTTTTTTTGTGCTTTAGAACTACACGGGACCACTATCAAGTCGGTCCTTTTGTTTTTGAAGAAGTTACTAGAAATTGATTGAATCAATCTTTCAGATTCCATTTCATTTTTCAAAGAAAATAAATTGAAAATATCGTCTTTTTGTACAACAATCTTGTTGTTTACTGAAAATAACATTTTTATTTCCGAACCCTTAAGATACCTTTTTATTAATTCATCCACAGATATTTTTTTATCTTGTTGAATATCAAAAACTTTTTCTTCAACCTTGAAAGGTTTTAGTTTGATTAAGTTAAAGTCTGAATCTTCAAACACAATCTTAACGTTCCTCCCATATTCATCGGTAAAATAAAACGGTTCGTGATTATTTTTACCAATCTCTACCAAACCTATCTGCCAACTTACCTCCTTAGTATTCTCATATCGTTTGTCGAACATTACCTCATCTGAATTTTTTACCTGATCATCAAAAAATTCCAAAGAGTTCTTGTAGTTACTAAATTTCTTTATTATTTTTTTTCTAACCTTATTTTTAAACAAAACTACCAGGTATCTTGGGTTCAACATTATGAAGGATTATTTTAATATTTTAGAAGTTTCGGAAGACGCTACAGACGAAGAAATCAAAAAACAATATCGGAAACTATCAAAAAAATATCATCCTGATGTTAACCCTGACGGGGCGGACAAATTCAAAGATATTGCCGAGGCTTATGATGTCTTGTCAGACCCTCAGAAAAAAACTAACTATATTAATGAAAAAAACAACCCCTTTCAAGGCACACAGTTTGAAGATTTTTTCAAAAATATGTTCCGTGGTGGTGCACCAAACACTCCATTCACTAATAGACCCAAAAACCCTGATAAGATAATCAAAATGGTAATAACACCTACTGAGTCTTATTTGGGTGTAGATAAAGACGTAAACTTCCAAAGAAATGTGGGGTGTTCTGATTGTGGAGGAAGTGGTGGAGATCATCACCATTGCACCCAATGCCACGGATCTGGTGTTCTTGTTCAAGTTGTAGGTTCAGGATTCTTTCAACAACAAGTAAGACGCACTTGTCCATCATGTAATGGTAGAGGATATATAATCACCAAGTATTGTAATACTTGTAGTGGTGTGGGAACAAAAAGTAGTTTTGAGAGTATGAAGATTAATTTACCAAAAGGCGTGGATGATGGTCAGTTTTTCAAAATACCTGAAAGGGGGGATTTCAACAATGGGTTTTATGGTGATTTGATAATCCAAGCAATGATTGACAATACAGGAGATTTCCAAAAAATGGGTAATGATTTGATTTACAATCTTAACTTGGGTTATAAGGATCTACTTAGTGATAGCTTTATGATCCCACACCCATCAGGTGATCTCAAAGTCCCATCACCTGATTTAATAGACACTACACGACCTCTTAGATTAAAAGGGAAAGGATATCAAAACGGCGATATGTATGTGAAATTGAATGTCAAGTTCAATAAAAAAGACTTGTAATCAATTTGTCGATTAGATAGTAGGTTGTGAATATAGTAGAACCTATTAAATATAATCCGCCAACAATCCACCAAAATTCTTTTTTGGTTGGTGAAAAAGGATTTTTTTTACAATCTTGACATGCCATAGTATTTATGTTATATGAAAGAAATAGTACATAAATATCTCAAAGAGTATAGTTCAAAAAAATTGAATGAAGGATCTAAAAGAGTAAAACTTCATCCAAGGACTATGTCTGACTTAGAGTATGTTGCAAATAAGGTCTGGGATGCTTATGTAAAGAAGGACGATTCATCACCAAAAAAGGGGGAGATTATGGTTATTGACCCCAGTGGTGATTATTCATCAGTACCGGTTTATTACTTATCAGATCTCACACACCAAGGGGGTGTTTATCCCCTGAACCCTCAAAAACAGAGAAACTTATATAATGTATTCATAGTTTTAAATCCTGAACAATCTGCAAAGCCATCACTCAAATCAACATATCAAGTATTGGTTCACGAAATACAACATTTGATGGATCTTACCACGACCTCATTTGTGAATAAAAAAGAACAAGCTAGTTACGGGTCAGATACTTTTGAGGACAAACCTTATTGGGGTCACGACTATGAGTTTAGAGCTTATGTAAACGAAATACTTCAAGGTATTGTAGATGAATATCGTAAGTTATTTGGTAAGGTTGAAAAAGAAAAAATATTTGACAGTCTAACTTCGTTGATAAATTATTTTGGTAAAAATGGTGAGGCGGATAAGTTAGCTCAGAATGTTATCTATTCTATAAGTTCTGAAACTGAAAGTGATACTAAGATACCGTATTCATTGAATGTTTTATTTCTTCTCAAGAAAAACAATCCAAAAAAATGGAACACATTTCTTAAAATGTTGTACAGTACAGTTCAAGAAATAAAGACTGAGTTGGAAACTCAAGGTGAGATGACGGAAGATTTCAAAAAACCAAGAAAGTGGAGTGAGACCTATTGTAAAAAAACCCCATGTAAAAACATGGGGTTCAGTCAGAAAGCTTCATGTAGACCGTACAAAAATTGTTACTAACGATTTCTTTGAAACTCTTTTATTCTAAAATAATCTTCCTCTGATATGGTGGTCCTTGAGACTATGACATATAAGTCACCATGTCTCTCTACCCAACGTTCTCTATGAATTGGACGCACTGGAGACGACACTTCTGTATTGTGTTGTCTTTTGTGTTTCTTCTTTCCTTTCCCGCCTTCAGCAAATGATGGTAAAACCATTAGACCCATCATCAAAACCAATAAAAACTTTTTCATAAAATATTTTTTATTAAGTTTATGGAAAGTGTTAACACTCTCTTAACATAAATATAACATATTACTAACAATAAACCAACAACAAAAAAATTTAGCATTAGACTTGCTTTTGGAATTTTGGGGGCTACATTTGGTTATATAGTCAAAACAAACTATATTTGAGTTATGTTAAGTTACATTGGAGGTAAAAGTAAAATCGGAAAGTGGATAGTTGATTACTACCCAACTGATATGGAAACCTATGTTGAGGGTTTCGGAGGAATGTTTTGGTGTTTTTTCAATATGGATTTGAAAAAGTTTTCTAAACTTAATAATGTGGTTTATAATGATTTCAATCCTCTAAATCACAATTTGTTTAAGTGTTTGGAAAATCCAACGGAACTTTTAAGAGCGGTAAATTCAATCCCTTGTCAACAACGTGGAGAACACCCAACACCAGAACTTTATTCAGTATTATTCAAAAACTATCAACAAAGTTTGTTCAGTGAAGATTTAAAAATCAAAGCACCTGACTATATGATTGGGGCACAATACGCTTACGTACTTACCCAAGTATTCAGTGGATCCAAACCTGAAAGTAGTTCATTTATTGATCTAAAAGGAAACTATAAGTCTAAGTTCCTGACATTTAGAGATAAACTTTCTAAACCAAGTTGGGTTGAACATTTTTTGAAAATCTCAACCGTAGAGAATTTGGATTTCGAAGCACTACTCAAAAAATATGATTCACCATCCACGTATTTTTACATGGACCCTCCTTATTGGAAAACAGAAAACTATTACTCCAACCATGATTTTGATAGAAAGGATCATGAAAGGTTGGCAAACGTTCTCAAATCACTTGAAGGAAAATTTTCTTTGTCCTACTATGATTTCGATTTACTACACCAATGGTTTCCTGAGGATCAATATCGCTGGGAAAGAAAAATGTTTGCCAAAGCAGCTTCTGCCACTAAAGGAAAAACACAAAACAAGGGTGAGGAACTTTTGATTATGAATTATTGATATTATATTTGCACCGTATATTTATTGTAAAATCATTCGATAATGAAATTTAGTAATCTACTAAGGAGTATAATTCTTGAAGCTTCAAGATTGGAGGTCTTGATGGACAAATTTGTAAAATCAAATAAAAAAGGTGATACTTTGTCTCCTGAAGAAAAAGCGTCTGAAGGTAACAAAATACCAAAAGAAGTTTTCTTTGAGTTGATCAAAGCAGACCCAACTTCAAGACTTAACAACGTTGAGTTGGAGACTGCTTCTAAGAATGACCTTCAAAGAGTGAAGGTAGGTTCTTATGTTCCTTGGTTAATCAAACAATATTTGAATGTCTCAACTGAAAGAAATGTTGGTGAGAGAGGTTACGAACAAGAGCTGAAGGCGGCGAGAGATCTTTTTATGGAAGACTTATTCAAAGTTCCTGATGAGTTAATGAAATTTGAAAGATTCAAAGGTAGATTACCAGCAGAGCAAAGAGATATCAATAAATTAAGTTTGAATGATTTAGTTGTATTGATGGGTGAATACAAGTTAGAAAAAACAAAAGGATCAAAAGAAGAAAAAAAGAGTGCTGCACAAACTTTTGAATACCCAGGTTCTGAAGTTGTTTTCAGAGGTAGTCAATGGACAGTTGTTAAAATTGAAGGGTGTGATCGGATCAACAAAGATGCTGCTATTTTCTTTGGTGGTAGTATGTTAAAACCTGAGAAAGGTGAAACTAGTTGGTGTACGTCTGGACCTGGACTTTCATACTTTGAAAATACCTACTGTAAAAAAGGTCCGCTTTATGTGATACTTCCTAATACTGATACAAGATACGGTGAGGTTAGTGGATTACCGGCTAATCGTTATCAAATACAATTTGCTAGCGATCAGTTTATGGATAAGTTTGACCATAGATTTAATTTTACGGAGAAGTTGAATGGAGAGATGAGTGAACTCAAAGAGTTTTTCAAACCAGAGTTTGCAAAAGGTTTAACATCAGGTGATGGTGAGTCTTTAAACATCGAAGGATTTGGTAGAGGTGTTGTTGGTCAATTTGTGGGTCTATATGGTCTTGACGAATTATTCGAAAACTTACCCGCAACCTTAACTGAAATATCAATCTCTAATCCTGAAAAAAATAATATTATTATTTCTATACCACCGTCTATTGGTAAGTTTAAAAACTTAAATAACCTATCTTTGTCGAATTGTGTTAGTGAAGTCCCTAAGGAAGTATGTGAACTCGAGAACTTAGAATTCTTAGGTTTGATGAACAATACACAACTAACAACAATACCTGATTGTGTTGCATTTATGGATAGATTGTATTTCGTAAACGTAGACGGTTCAACAAACTTGAAAATGCCTTCCGCGTTCCAAGAAAGATGGGATCAGATTGACGAGGGTATGTGGGAAAATACTAACGAAGGTTAAAAAACTCAAAAAAATGAATGTAGATGTAAAAATCTATATGAATGATATTCGAAAGTTCTTTGATTCCAATCCAAAGGACTTAGCCAACTTAGTACCTCTTGATCTTAAAGATCAATTCTACGAAAAGATTGAAGAGAGGGCATCTGAGAATTTGATTGAGGGTAAAGACATTCCACTCACAAGACAACAACTCATAGACATATGTGTAGAACTGAATGGGTCACCTCAAAAAGTGGAAGATCAGTTTCCTTATATCCTCAATACTGACTTTGGAAAAATATTTTTGAATTGATGTTGTGAGATTGTTTTCTATGCCGTATATTTGTAGTGTTAAAAACAATAAACGTCATGATTGGAACACTCACCCCCTCACAGATCAAGGAAATCGCTCCTTCAGTTTTCTCCACCAACTACGCTTCCAAACTCTCAAGTAAGTACTCATTTGTACCTACCGAACAAGTTTTGGAGAAGTTCATGAATAACGGTTGGAATGTTTCCTCTGTAAAACAAGTTGGTCGTGGAATCCACGCAGCCCACGAAGTCCGTATGTCTAACATGGAACTCCCACAGGTTGGGGATTCACTAATCCAAGCTATCATTCAAAACTCTCACGACGGTACCAAGGCACTTACAGTGGGTGCTGGTCTCTACCGTTTGGTTTGTTCAAACGGTCTTACCGTTCCAACATCATTGGCAAATGAGTTTACCATTCGTCACAAGAATGTTGAGATGGATGATGTCCGTCGTATTACGGATGGTTTCGCAGATATGCTCCCGATCCTTCAGAACTCTGTCAACAAGTTCCAAGAGCGTGAGATGGAAATGAACGAAGCTCGTGAGTTCATGACCAAGGCAACCCTTCTTCGTTGGAACTCAGGCTCTGTGCCGAGTTTGGATGTAAACCAACTCTTGTCACCAAATCGTGATGGTGATCAAGGTATGTCACTGTGGAAAGTGTTCAACGTTGCACAAGAGAAGTTGGTTCGTGGGGGCACTCAATATCGTACCCAACGAGGTCGTTACAACTCAGTTCGTGAACTACGTAACTTCGAATCGGTAAACAGAGTGAACACCAAGTTGTGGGAACTGGCTGAGACGTACTGTTAAACTAACGGGAGGGGAAACCCTCCCATTTTTTATTTTCATGGAGAAAACAACTATTTTCAAACAAGATTTCAAATCTTATTCAACACAGTTGAACCTTCCTATCGTGGATATCTCCCGTGAGCATAAACGCGGATACAACCTTTGGGTTAAAAAAAATGATAAGGTCTACTTCGTGGAGGATAAAATCTGTGACGACGAGGAAACTTTTTTGGAGTCTTATGGAAATAAGTTGCATGCGGTGTCCTTCAGGGGGTTTCAAGTCATCATTGAACAGTTGGGTCCAAAAGTTAGTTTTAAGATGTTTAAGACACTTAACTCAAGGAAAGCGGGTAGACATTACTTTGAAAAGAAAAAACATATGTGGCACCTTAGTTTCAACTTAGAAACTGGAGATTGCTACACTGGATTGATTTTTAACTATCAAAGAAAAGTTAAGGTAACAAGAAAAATACGAAAGAATGTATTCTATGGTTTTACCCTTGATCATATCTTTTTTACTTTGATGGATGAGGTTGGTTTTTACTTAAGAGTTCCTGAACCATCTACTTCAGTTGGGTTGTTTTTGGAAAACAACGTTTCGCCACTACATGTTTTCAGACATGAAATTGAAAACATATTGGTTCGAATACTGAGAGAATCTTTCACACAGAAAAATGTTTACATCCCACCAAGTTTGAGTTTGGCGAACCATATTTTTTTAAACTATTTGGTTTGTAAGGGTATCAAATACCCAAATAACTTTGACGTATATCAGAACTTTTGGGGTGTCTTACCTAGTATTAAAGAATACCGTAAGTCTGAGATGAAGTTCGTTGATGCTTTTATGAGAAAACACGAACTGAAGGGTGATCAGGTTAAAAAGAGTTTACACACAACCACAAGAGCTAACATCGGACTACTCAAAGGATTTATTAAACTTTTTGGGTATGATCAGGTTGTTATCCAAAAAGGATTGATTGATTATCTTTTGGAATATGAAAACGAGGGATCATTTTCTGAGGCTTCATACACCCATATCCAGTCGTTCACCAAAAAAGAACGTAAAAACTTTTTGGAATTTATCAATCGTCTCATCACTTCAGAAAGCGATCGAGCTTGGTTCTCTACAAGAGTATTAAGAGATCATCTTAGTTTTGTTCATTTCTTGAGAAGTCAGAATGAAAACGTGAAGTTGAAATTTACCAACCCTCAAGACTTTTCACGTGAGCACGATCAGATGGCAATCAAAGTGGAGAGTTATAAGAGGGGGACTATCGAGCGTCATTACAACCCTGATTTCTTAAGTTACGTCAAACCTTTTGTCTTACCCAATGGGGATAAACTCATCCCTATTGTTCTCAAAACTACGTTTGATTACCAAGAGGAAAGTGCTTTCCAAAACAACTGTGTCAGAACCTATGCCGAACGTCCCGGTAGTTTTATTATCTCACTCAGAAACCATACTACTAATGAAAGAGCATCGATTGAGTATAATATTAGTAAAACTAAACAAGATAAGTTTAATTTGAAACGAGTACAGTATCTTGGAAAGAGGAATACGAAACTCGAAGGTTGGGATCTTGCTATGGATATCTTAGATAAGATGATTGATGTTGGACTGAAAAATACTACATTTGATGTAGAAATCGAAAAGACTTTTCAAAATCGTAAAAAGATCAGAAGTGGAATTACATTCCTTCATGGTGAATATCCCCGATGGGAAAATACATTAGAGATCAACGGTATTGATGATCCTTTCGAAAGACTTTTTATTTAGTAATATATGATACCTCAACACCACCCCGCGATCCAAGTTTTGGAAGAAAAAGAAAAACATATCTATTCTGTTATTCGGATGATTGAAATATCACCAAATGTTCTTGAAGGACAACGAACTTATAAAATTGTCTACTCAGATCAAAGAGACGAATCAGACTTCTATAATGAGGTTATCTTCAAGTCGGGAAACTTCTACCTTTGTTTCTTTGGAAATAGGGGGTCATATTTTATGGACATGTATTTTCCCCCTGAGGAAGAGGCTCAAGCAAAAATGATTATTAAGGGTTTAAAAAAGAAAAAGATTTAACATATTTAAAAATATGAAACAGTTAACATCAATAGAACTACAAGACAAAATTCAAAAAGGAGATACCTTCCTATTGGATATGTTTGCAACATGGTGTGGTCCATGTAAAGTACTTCTCAAAAATTTAGAAAATCTTTCATCATCCTCCGATGAACTTCCAATGGAAGTATTCTCATTCGATATAGATTCTGATAGAGATTTTACCATGGAACTTGGTGTAAGATCAGTTCCAACTGTCAAAGTATTCAAAGACGGTAAAGAAGTTTATTCGAAACCTGGTGTTCAATCGAGTGAACAGATAAGGAGTCTGATGGAAAGTATTTAATGTCAACCCAAGTTGTTGTATACACGATGAAGGGATGTCCTTATTGTGTCGAGTTGAAAGAATTATTGATAAAAGAAAATATTGAGTTTGTAGACAGAGATATTGAAGAAAACGAGGAAGAGTATGATTTGTTTACCCAAGTGGTAGAAAATGATTATGTCCCAGCACTATTAATAATAAAAGGAGATAACTCCAAACCAGAGTCTTTTCTGTATGCCCCCGAAAGGGATTATAACGAACTGACTGAGGCGGTAGATTTAGTTAAAGGACATTTACTATAAAATAATAGTCCATATCCAAAAAATGATTTCCAAATCATAAAACCTTTGTATTTATAGTAAGTGTTGAAATTTCCTTATGGCAAAAAATATTGAGATAGTTCCTGGTGCAAGAGAAGCCGTCCCCGGTAATATCCCTTACATACTGTTTGACAACGGTACCAACAGTTTAAAGTTGGAAGTAAAGCCTGCAACTCCATCAGGAACTCTAATACAATTTGGAAATGCACTCAGACTCTCGAATCAAGGTGTAACCTTTTTGGGGGATTTGAATGTTTCTACACGTTTGAACGTTAATGCCACACAAGTTTTAAATAACACTACAGGATGGGTTGGTCCTGGAACCAATATTCAAGGTTCACAAGGAGCTGTTGGATCTACAGGAAGCCAAGGAACGACTGGATCACAAGGAGCACAAGGAGCACAAGGTCCTACAGGTTCACAGGGTGCGTTAGGTCCTCAGGGAGCACAAGGTGATATTGGATTCAGAGGACCACAGGGTGCCACGGGAAATACAGGTGCCACCGGTGCCCAAGGATCTCAAGGTGCGGTAGGACCAACTGGTAATACAGGACTCACAGGTTCCCAAGGTGCAACGGGACCCACAGGTGCTCGTGGACCACAAGGTAATACAGGAAACACAGGTGCACAAGGACCTACAGGTGCTCAAGGAAATACTGGTGCTCAAGGTGCAACAGGACCCACAGGTTCACAAGGTGCTACAGGTGCTCAAGGAGGTGTGGGACCTCAGGGTGCTACAGGAAATACGGGAGCACAAGGACCAACTGGATCTCAAGGTGCTGTTGGACCTACAGGGTCACAGGGTGCCGTTGGATCAACTGGTGCTCAAGGGTCACAAGGTCCGAGAGGTCCACAAGGTAATAACGGACCAACAGGTGCTCAGGGACCTACTGGTGCACAAGGTACGATTGGTTCAACAGGGGCTATTGGTCCTACGGGAGCACAAGGAAGTGCGGGTCCACAGGGTGCTCGCGGTCCACAGGGAGATATAGGATTACAAGGTGCACAAGGGGCAACAGGTCCTACAGGTTCAGTAGGACCCACGGGTGCCGTGGGACCCACAGGACCCACCGGAGCCCAAGGTGCCACAGGTGCGGTAGGACCGACAGGTGCCGTTGGAAATGCCGGAGACACAGGAAATACAGGTGCTCAAGGAAATACAGGTGCTCAAGGTGCTTTGGGACCTCAGGGTTCACAAGGTGCTACTGGTGCTCAAGGCACCATAGGACCTCAAGGTAATACAGGACCTACAGGTGCCACAGGAAATACGGGAGCTCAAGGTAACACAGGAGCACAAGGTGCAACAGGTTCGACGGGAGCAACAGGTTCTCAAGGTGCAACAGGTTTCAGAGGACCACAAGGGGCAACAGGTCCTACAGGTTCACAAGGTTCTACGGGTGCTCAAGGGGCTGTTGGACCCACAGGAGCTACAGGTCCCACAGGTTCTCAAGGATCAACAGGTGCTCAAGGTGCGGTTGGACCTACGGGAGCTGTGGGTCCTACAGGTCCCACTGGTGCTCAAGGTGCCACAGGATTCAGAGGACCACAAGGTGCCACAGGAGCTGCCGGTGCTACAGGAAACACAGGTGCACAAGGAAATACTGGTGCCCAAGGTGCTACGGGACCAACGGGATCTCAAGGATCCACAGGTGCACAAGGTGCTGTTGGTCCTACCGGTGCGACAGGACCTACCGGGGCAACAGGAAATACAGGTGCCCAAGGGAACACTGGTGCACAAGGTGCTACGGGACCAACGGGATCTCAAGGATCCACAGGTGCACAAGGTGCTGTTGGTCCAACAGGAGCAACTGGACCAACTGGAGCAACAGGAAATACAGGGGCACAAGGAAATACGGGAGCGCAAGGTGCTACAGGACCAACAGGTGCCCAAGGTAACACTGGTGCACAAGGAGCTGTCGGACCAACGGGAGCTACGGGACCTGGAGGTGCGACAGGTGCCCAAGGAGCAACAGGAGGTAGAGGTCCTACAGGGTCTGGAGGTGCGACAGGTGCTCAAGGTGCTACAGGAGG